>ERZ1090862.38-NODE-38-length-50779-cov-21.272553_pt1 | contig 50779 bp, 69 predicted proteins | sample MGYA00478481_ERZ1090862 | MGnify/ENA primary metagenome ERZ1090862 (study PRJEB33644, sample SAMEA5815745) | chicken gut metagenome | biome: Chicken; feature: Gastrointestinal Tract; material: Caecum | place: Ireland | collected 2019-01-01 | study: A study of the... | reverse complement strand
CTCCCTCCACCGCGCGGATGGAATGCGGCAGATCCCGGAAGGCTTTATTCTCCCTTCCCGTCCGGGTTAAACAGACCGTCTTTTCCAAACATCACACCTCCCATCTCAAGGCCACGCTCTCTGGCATATTCCAGCACTTCCAGAATTTCATCCATCTGCTCTTTCCAATCCATGCCGTTTTCTGCCGCCATCTGCTGAAATGTCTTCTGTCCCGTATTCAGCGCGATCTTATTCGCTGTCGCCTCTTTCGACGGGTCAATCCATTTCTTCGGTGCTGCCGTCCAGCTATGGGCAAGATATTTCTCCTTATTTTCCCAGAAACCAGGTGCGGGAATCACTCCAGCTAGGACACATGAAATCACAAATGTCTCATAGATCTCATCCATAACTTCCAGGAGAAGTTCCTTTTCATCGTCATAGGTCAGATCATCTTCGATCATCCCCTGACGCGCCGAAGAGTAATTTGTCTCCGACATATCCCGGCTTGTGGCCTCGTAGGAAAGCCCCTGTCCGGCGCTTATCATATGCTGCATCAGTTTGATGTACGTGGTCGCATCCGTTCCCTGTCCGTTTGGGTTGACCACCTGTATCTCATCGTTTGGATCCATCTCCCGAATCATGCCGGGAGCAATGGTTTTTCCTTCGTAAGATGTCCTTCCAGATTCATTTACGTTTCTTACCCTGCCTACGCCTCCCGATGGAACCGTCCTTTTTATGAAGACTGCCAGGCAGGCCGTGATCCGTTCCTTTACTGAAACGGCAGTCATAAATTCATTGGTGTCCCTGATCCGCGTTACCGTCGGGCTCATGTCCGACATTTCCCGGATCTGGGAAGGACGCCTCTTCGTAAAATAAAAGATCACGTCCTTTGCATCCACATATACGGACTCCAAAGGAAGTGATCCATCCAGGCCATATTGACGGAACCAGTATCCCATAGGACGGTTCCATCTGTTATATTCAATTCCACCGACCACCTTATTCCCGGCATGCTTCGGCTGGATCTGTGCATTATCCAGCTCATCCACCTCCATCGTCTGAAGCTGGAAGGGGACAAATCCCTGATTGGTGTAACGCTTCAGGATCAGGATACCGCCGTCCACCTTTTTTCTCTGAACGCACATCCTCATGATCTGGTTAAAGCTCTGTGTTCCAGTCACATCGCAGTTCTGCTTTTTACACCAGCGTTTCCATGCACGCTTCAGCAGATCGTCCGTTGCTTCCTCTCCGGTCTTCGGGCGAAGAGCAAACCCGCTCCCGAACACGTTCCTCTTGTATGCGCTTACCACAGAATTCAACATATCCGAATTCCGTTCGAGATCCCGCGTCCGGGCCCTCACAGTATCCCGGCTGTATCGGTCTGTCAGTTCTGCGGACTGGTTTACTGCGCGCCAGTTTGCACTTCCATTTCCGTATCCTGCCGCGTCATAGCTTCTCAGATCCTCCGCATATTTTCGCCAGGCTTCCCGTCTGGCGCCCCATTCCGGGGATATAAATGAGATCACATTGTCAATCCAGCTCATTTTTATCTCCCTTCAAATACCGCCAGATAGGTGTTGTCCATCAGATGACTGTCCTGATTGGCAATCTGCGCCTGCAGGTCCTTCTGCATTTCCAGCAGGGTTCCGAGATCTGCCCTGGTCAGGCTTCTGGTTCCGATCTTGTATTCCTGCCCTCCAATCAGGATCTTGGAAATTGCCGTATTCACTTCAATCAGCTTTTCTTCTGCTGCTGTCATCCAATCACCATCCTATATCCAGTGCTCATTCGCACGGATCCAGTCCTCTTCCGGAGTCTCCATCTTCTCTTCTCTCTGCGGCTGCATCCGTTCCGTTTTTTCTATATCTTCCAGGTGCAGGGTACGGACGCCCAGAATATCCGCGGCAGCCAGCGCATATACTTCGCAGTCCAGATAATGGTTGGCCGCATGGGAGGTTTTCTGTACCCATGCCAGCTTTGTTTTTCCATTCCCCATCCGGACGTTGACCTTATGCTCTGCTGTCACCTGCTCCGCATATTCCAGATCGCAGCCCTTGTACACCATCCATGAGCCTTCCCCGTTTTCACGGCGCATCCTCCCGGCTATCATATCCTTATACTTCCCGCCGTCCACGATGACCAGGTTTGCTCCGTATGCCTTACTGTCCGATTTATTGATCTTTGAGATCGTAAAATTTGACCGCATCGGATTGGACGCTCCCTTACACGGCATTGCCCAGTCCGAATTATCCGCGCAGAAATCATACACTGCATCCGCATCGTTACCGGAATCGATCAATGCCAGGTTGACGATCATTTCTGTGCCGTCCTGCATCGCATATTTCAGGTTCATGATCCGTTCCACTTCCCGGAAAGAAAATGCCTGTCCATGTGCGATGTTCTGGCTGGTCGTATAATTTCCCCATGCCCGGATAGACCAGTACAGGCAATTCTCCTGTACATCCACTCCGGCAGTGAGCAGCTTCGCCCACTCCGGTACAACATATTCCTCTTCCTCCGTCTGCCGTTCCATGACCAGATCTGCATTGGTTTTCAGTTTGGTATCTTCCCACGGTTCCGCCAGCCAGCTGTTCACAAAATTCTGCAGGTCGTCGGGATTATCCTTGGATTTTATAAATTCTTCCGCAATCTCTGACCATGTGGTAAAGATACTGTACAGGGAATTGATCCAAAATCCAACTGTTTTGGGCTTTCCGTTTCCCCGCTTCTGAACGGCTTTCCACTGTCCGTTCCGCAGCATGTGAGGCTTATCTGAATCCCGGATCACGCATCCGCATTCCTGGCAGACATATTGTGCGGTTTTTGCCCGGTCATATGGACTCAGCTTCTTTTCCGGATCATTGTCGTAAAGGATCTGCTTCCATTTCAGCTCAATCATTTCCCCGCAATGCGGACAGGGGACAAAATAATGCCGCACTTCGTCGGCGTTTTCGTGCAGTCTCCAGATATAATTGTCTTTCAGGGTGGGAGTGGAACAGGCGTATACCTTGCTCTGGGATTTATAGGTCTTGATCCGTTCCATTGCCAGGCTGTAGGGGGACGCTTCTTTTTTGCTTGCCCCTCCCATCTTGTCGATTTCATCGAAAAACAGGTATTTAATCGCTACCGATGCCAGTTTTGCCGGCGATAATGCGCCGCGAAGATAAATCGTCATCGGTCGAAACTTCAATCGCAGTTCTTTTGACTGGTTTTCAAGAAAAATCCGCCTGATCTCCGGTATCAGAGAAAAGGCAGGCTTCAATCTTCCGTTTGATACATCCTTTGCCAGATCGTCATTGGGATATACGATCATGGTCGGTGAAGGGGCGTTCATCAGCAGGTATCCCAAAATGTTAATCAGAGCTTCCGTCCCTCCAACCTGCGTGGATTTGCAGAAATAGATCTCCCTGATTCCCGGATCGTTGAAAGAATCCATAATTTCCGTCAGGTACGGGGTGATTTCATTGGACCATTTCCCGGAGATATTGCTGGAATCATCCAGTATCCGGTATCTTTCGGCCCATTGCGATACGGTAAGGGGTTCCGGAATGGCGAGTGATTTTTTTATCACCCGCTGGAAGAGGCTTTTTGTCTTATCTCTCGACCGTTTCCCCGCGTTCATTCATCGTCTTCCTCCTCTTCCTCCAGATCATCTCCCATTTCCGGCTCTTCACCGTCAATTTCATCCGGATCGTATTCCGACAGTTCCTCCAAAGCCTTGTACATCTCTTTTCGGATGGTTTCTGTCAGTATACCAATATCTTCCTCTCCTGCCACCTGCATTGCAAGCCTGGGTGGGATTGCCATGAGATGCTTCCGGAAACGGACAAGCATATCGGAAAGAAAATATTCCACGTTTGCCGCATCGTGCAGCTCCCTTCTGAGTTTCCGAAGCTTTAAAACAGAGATCTGTTTCTTCACTTCCTCATGCTCTGCCTGCACTTCCTCTTTGGAGATTGATGTCCTTCTCCCCGTTTCCGCATTTACCTTGTATTCAATATACTCCTGAATGCATTCCTCAAGGCTATATCCTGCCGCTGTGCCATCCTTTTTTTTAAACACCCCATCTTCCCGTAACTGGCGGATTCTTCGGGTAGATATTCCCAAATATTGAGACAGCTGTTTCTGATTTACGAGCAATCGAAAATCACCTCCCCGACCGGACACAAAAAGAGGAAGGAAGTGCCCCAAAAATTTTAATTTTACAGAGGAAAAGGCTGCGCCTTCCTCGCCCCGCATGGCGGGGTGGGTCTGGGAAGTACCTTGACCATATCTTCTGCTCTCTATCCAGAAAGAAACACCTGAAAGCGTCCGCTACCAAGTGTTTCCTAAAGAGAGAGGTTGTTATGGACTTCCTTCTGAAATCTCCAGTATTAATTGTATCACACTTTTTTATCAGTTTTATCGGACTTTAAATAATTTGAAATTTTTTCGCTTATGGATGCCTGGCTCAGATGGATTGTCTTTGATACTTTCTCCTGCGTCATTCCATCCAGATAGCACATACGGAATATTCTTCTGGTGATGCTGTCCGGTATGTCCTCAATCCATATCTCAACTTCCAGACATTCTTCCCTGAGTTTCTTAAGGTTTCTGTTATATAATTCTTTGAGACGATGCTCTCTTTCCAGATCATACCCTACGACTGACTGTGGAATAGGATACCCCTTGCGATAGTCCATGATGACATCGTTTCCGATCAGGCTGTCACCCGCTCCCAGATGGGAAAGCTTGTACTGAAGCTCCTTGATCTCCGCTTTCTTGCTTTTATATTCTTCCAGCTTTTTTTTAGTCATTTCCATCGGTATCCTATCCTCCTGATAAATACACTATGCGGCATCCATATATCGTACGGCCTGCCTTCTGATCCTCGCCTGATTCTGTGCGATATATCTCTTTGTTGTTGTCGGGCTCCGGTGTCCGAGAATCTCCTGCACTACTTCCAGCGGGCACTCCTTGTCCGCCAGGCGGGTTGCCAGCGTTCTACGGAAGACATGCACCGTCAATACCTTGTGCAGGCCGGCGGCTTTCCCGACTGCCTTCGTGATCTTCTCGATCGCATCCTTTTTCAGCCTCCGTGGCTGTCCGTCGTACACCCTTTCAGTGACGAACAGTGCCGGATTATTATCCTTCCGGGAATTGAGATACGCGGCAAGATGCCGCTTTGCACGGGCGTCAAGGATGACTGTCCGGAAGCGGTCGCTCTTTTCTCCGCGGAATGTTACTGTACCGGCGGCAAAATCAACATTGCTGATGTCCATCGCCGCCAGCTCCCCGACACGTACCCCGGTGGAAAACAGGAAATCTATCATTGCCTCATCCCGCAGGCTTTTCCGTACATCCCTGACAGCTACCTCCTCATCGACTGTCAGGTGGATATTTTCCACATCAACCCGCTTAATCTTGATCGGCTTAATCGGATTCGTTGGGATATATCCCTCATCATGAAGGAACGTGAAGAAACTGGAAAGGTTGGTCTTGATGTTCGCCAGTGTATTATGCGCCACTTCTCCTGACCGGATCGCAAGGAAGTATTTGATATCATCTTTCTTTACATCCCTATAATTCTTGTCGATCATTCCGAAAAACTGTTTGAGGGAAAGTGCGTACTGCTCAAGTGATCCCTCCTTGCATCCGATTAGCTTCTTGTTTGCGAGAAATATCCTGATGATATATTCATTGTCGTCGTTCCATGTGGAGAGATCCGTGCATTCCTCTTCCAGCTTCATCCCGTGGAGTTTTTCCCGCAAAATATCATCCAGCCGTCTCAGCTCCTCCCCATCCAGCGACGGTGACATAGCAGTGATAATTGAATGGATCACGAGTTCCTTATTGTCCGGATTTCCTGTATTTCCCATATTTTTACCCCTTCCCGTTTGGGCAAGGATATGGTATAATATCCTTGCTGGAGGCGATACACAAGGCTTTGGTCGGTTGAGTGTATCGCCGTTGTTTTATGCTCTTTTGAACATATGTTCTTTTATTTCGTTTTTTTATGGGCGGTTTTACCCGCCCTTATTTATGTTTTCCCTCTTTATATTTCTGAATAATTTCGCATACTTCTTTGTACGCAGGATGAGCTATTCCAACAAATACGCCATACTCAATGAACTTTCCTTCTTCGTCTGGATGCATCAGATCTCCCGCGTACTTCTGCCAAACTTCTCTGCTATCAGGTCCATACATTCCTTATTCCCCCTGTACCACAGCAGAAGCTCCCTGCACCGTTACCCATCCATGTTCCATCCGTGCCTCTGCTTCCTTCATTTTGATCAGATTTTCCGTGATGGAATTGTTCAGGACGTTATTTGCATAGGCTTCAGCCTCCGCTTCAATGCGTGTCTGCTCCGCCTCAGCTTCCGCCTGAATCCGCTTCACTTCCGCATCCGCTTCCGCCTTGGCCTTATCCGCTTCTCCCTGGGCGATGGCCGTCTGCTTGTCCAGCTCCGCCTTTTCCGCATCTTGCTTGGCCTGCTCCTTTGCCTGAACCTTCGCCATCAGGGTATCGTCCAGCTGCACATCAATAATCAGTGCCGAAGAAATATTGATCCCATACTCTCCATTCAGCTTCTGATTCAGATAATCGGTGATCGCTTTGCTGACTTCCGCCCGTTTGTCGCTGTAGATATCCATGACAGAAAACTGCGGCGTCACCTCTTTTATGTATGCAATAATTGAATTTTGGACCATACTGTCCACAATCGCATCCCCGTCCATGCCATTGAATTTTGTGTACAGCTCCACTACCCGATCCGTCATGAAATTGTAGTTGACGGTCATGTTAAGCTTGACCATCCCGCCATCGGCCGGTGCGTCCACATGCCAGTCTGCATGTTCTTCTTTCCCATAGTCTCCCGGATTGTTGGAAAGAACAAGCTGCTGCTGTGAGACCGGATAGGCCTTGACCTTCGCCAGCGGGCTGATGAAATGGATTCCCGGAGTAAGGACTTCTTCCTTCGCCCCGTCCGCCATCGTCCATACAACTCCTACTTCACCCTGTCCGACAGGCTCAAGAGACATTACCGTTATTCCACCGCCGATCAGTGCGATGACAACTACCAGTCCAATCAAAAAATTTCTCATTCCTCTTTTCCCTCCATCTGCTTTCTAATCTGTTTTCCTGCCTGTTCATAGGCTTCCAGTTCTATTTCCTTCATCTTCTCTTTTCTCTCTATTGACTGGATAACCTTGCTGCCTACCCAGATGACAAATAATGCCAGGAGGGCTACGGCCAGGCATGCCAAAATGAATATAAACCACATACTTACTCTCCTTTCCACATGAAATAGATAGATCCGACTGCTGCTATATACAGTATTGCTCCGATGATGAACATCCCCTTTTCTCTCCCGTTCCCTGACTCACTCTTCCACCCGCTCCCTCGCTACGATTTCTACAGCCTCATCAATATTTGCCAGCTTTTCCCCGTCGCATCGAGAAGATGGAGGATTTCCGATAAGCGGACACATCTCGCACTTTCCAGTTCCACAGCAGGCATAAGCAAAAATAAGCTTTTTGGCATCTCCCAAAGACATTTTTTCTCCCATGATTTTCCTCCTTAATTGTCTCTTATAATCAGCATAGTACCGAATGCCAGAAGCAGAAATGGAGAAAGCAACATTGCAGTGATGTGCTTCATCAGAAAAAATATTTTATGCATCACTTTTCACACCTTCCGTTAATGCACATTCTGTACATAGTTTCTTTTCGACTCTATACCCCATCGGCAACGGCCTGTCCCAGCATTTTCTGCCGCACTCCGGGCATATCGTCAGTTTCCAATTCGGATCCTGCGGAAGCGGTATATTCTTTCTGAGGGGCATCATCAGTATCCCGCTCCCATCAGTCAGCCTTTTTGGTTCTATTTTTATCTGCATCTTCTATTTCCTTCTTTCGTTTGTATGGGCAAAAATGCCATACGCATATAACCTGATAAATGTTTACCTCATACTTCTGGCTTGTGCATGTTACCGGCCTTTCGGTGTAATACATGCACTCCTTGCAGTAGTCCGGATGCCCCGGATGCAGAATGATCTCTCCCACATTATCACCCTGTTTTGTTTCTTTACGCATACCTCAACTTATTAGATCAAACAGTGTCGGCATTTCCCGTTCCTCTTCCGCGGCCTGCAGGTACCCAACACCATCCCGGAAATAATCCGGATTCAATTCTATTCCGTATCCACGCCGTCCCATCTTAACAGCCATCATGGGAACTGTCATCAGCCCGCCGAACGGGTCAAGAACCAGATCATCTTTGTTGCTGTATCGGTTGATAATCCTTTCCACGATATCCAGCTGCAGGGGGCAGACATGCATCTGCTGCCGGCGTCGGCTCTGGTTTGTATTAAGGGTTTTCATTCGGTTGATATCGTCCCATACTTCCAGATTATTCCAGCTTCCGGGGGCGACTACCATGAATGTAGCCGGAAGTTTTCCTTCCGCGTCGAGCTTTTTTGCCAGTTTGACGTGTTCTTCATAGCTGTATATTGTCCCGCGGCTGTACTTCCTGTACGCAGCCTGGAGGCTGTCCACAGGTATGTTTTCCAGTTCTTCTTTGCTTACCAGCCTGTCCCCTGAGCTCCTCCAATACCCGTGTGCGTCGATCTGCCACTGCGCACGGGTGTATTCCTCCTTTGTCTTTTTGACCGGATCATCCGCATATGCTGTTGACCGGTCTGTCGGCAGTTTCCGGAAGAGAAGGATATATTCCGGGCATCCAACCCCCATCTTGGAACCGTCTTTGCACTGCTCGCTCCATCCCAGCCGGTATGTCTGGTTATTCTCACGGACGACATCCGTCACGACCGTAATCATGCCGAAATACTGGAATCCATGCCTCATGTAATGATCAATGCATAGGGCATGGAACGGTTCTACCGTCGGCATCCCCGTCCCCGTGGTATTCCCGAACAACACCCGGTCTTTCACATGTATGGCTGCCACCCGCCCTGGCTCAAGGACGCGCAACAGTTCCGGCGTCAGGTAGTCCATCTGCTCGAAAAACTTTTCTGTATTCTCGTTATGGCCAAAGTCATTGTAATTGGCGGAATACTCGTAGTGGTTCCCGAAAGGGATAGATGTATGGATCAGCCCGACGCTGTTATCTGCCATCCGGCGGGTTTCCTCCACACAGTCGTCATTCACTGCCACAAAATGCTTTCCTTCTACTCTCACTGTTTCTACTCCCATTTTTCTTTCCAGCCTTTGAAATTTTCCGGATTCATTCAGGCCGTATTTTTTAACGATCTCTACCATTTTCGCAACCATGTAATCGTGGTTCTTCCACTTTTCCAGAAGAGCCTCCCGTATCTGGAGCTCATTTTCCATGTAGATGATGTCGATGATAACCGGATCCGTCTGCATGAACCGGTAACACCGGTGCACCGCCTGGATAAAATCATTGAACTCGTAATCGATCCCGAGAAAGATTTCCCTGTGGCAGTATCTTTGGAAGTTGCAACCGGAACCGGAAAGAGATTTCTTGGTCGCAAACAGGCGTATCCGGCCTTCTGAAAAATCAATCACCCGCTGTTCCCGGATATCATAGTCCTGGGAACCGTATATCTCCACAGTTTCCGGCAGTGCCTTTTTGATCGCATGCCGTTCCGCTTCCAGGTCATGCCACAGCAGGAAATGGTCCTCATGCGACTCATCAACGATCCGCTTCATTTCCGCCACCCTGGCGTCAATGGATTCCCTCTTTACCTGTGCGGCTTCCTTCAGCCCTTCCGCCGCTTCTGTAAATAGAGACATCTGGCCGTCACGGTCAACAGTCTTCCCGTACTCCACAGGGAGCTCATGCCAGCGTACTTCCAGCGGCGGCAGCACATACCCCTCATCGGAATATCCGGGGTTAAGATCAGACGGCTTCGTTATGAACAGCGCCCAGCTCGATACCCATAACCAGAATTCATCTTCCATGTTTGGGTATAGTGTAAGGTTATTCGCCTTGGTGCTGTCACGTTGAAAGAAACGGGTGAGAGCCTGCCCGGTGTCCATCACCTCCAGATATCCGGCATAATGGATCAGCTCCTTATACCGGTTCGGGGACGGTGTGGCTGTCGCTACCAGCTTGAACGGAACCCCTTTGAATTTGTCAAAGAAAGTCTGGTAAGTCTTGCTTCCGAAACTGCGTAGAACGCTGGCCTCATCCAATGACGTTGCCAGAAACTGGGAAGGGTCAATGTCGCCGTCCCGTACCCGCTCGTAATTCGTCAGCAGGATATTTGCGTCTGACCGTTCTGCCTCCTCCATTGTCCGGACATATTCCGGAGCAGGATATCCCAGCAATTTTACCGCGTCCCTGGAAAACTCCTGCTTTACCCCGAGCGGGCATACAATCAGCGCTTTCCCGCCGTAGTAGCGTACTGCCTGATGGCAGAATTCAATTTCCTGTACTGTTTTTCCAAGTCCGAAGCTCTCAAACAGTGCCCTTTTCCCGCCCCGCAGGGCCCATATGACGGCATCTCTCTGGTGCTCTTTCAGCGCCGGATTAATTTCCGCCTCGGTTACTTCAAATCCGCTTTCTGCGGCAATCTCTATCTTGCTTTTTAAAAAATCCTGATAAGTCATTTTTCAAAAGGAACCCGGCGCGCCTTTTCCCGGGAAGGTTCCGTCTCCTTTCCTATGAAATCATATCTATGTTTCTTTGTTGTCAGTGTGTTCTCCACATCCAGTCTTTTCGTCGAAATGGCTTCACGGCCTTGTCCCAGTTTATTCGGATCATCTTCTCAACTTCGATTTCTTCCCTGATCACCGCTATAGCCTCCTTCCATTCCACATCCCAGCCTTTCCTGAAATCCCATCTCCGGATAATCTTTTCCCGCTCAATGACATCTTCCTCCCGCTTTACGGTATAACGCCCGTTAAGCCGATCCCCAGAATATGCGTACTTACCTATTGAGTATTTGTGCACGCCGAATAACGCTCCTGCTTCTGCACCGGTATATGTCCCGATCAGGGTATCTCCATCGTAGACCTGATATTTTCTCAATCTGATCACTCCTCTAAAACAACAAACATGCAAGTATAACCGCTCCCACGCCCAGCACTATTAGACATAAAATAAATCCTTTTTCTTCGTCCAAAAAATCATCTCCTTTGAATTGATATTTTATTTCATCTATGTTACGATAACACAATCACAATATTACAAAAGAAGGTGCGGTATGATATCCTTTATTTATGATCCAGAATTTGCTATAAGCTTTTTCCTGAGTATTTTAGGTATAATCTTTTCGCTTTACATTTACCTCATAGAAAGAAAATTCCGTCAAATTTCATATACTTTTAAAACCACAAATGTTTTACTCAGCAATCCCAACCTTGAAAAATTATCATTCTCCTACGATGGCGTCCCGTTGTCTTCTATTTCGATTACGGATGTAATAATATGGAGTAACGGAAAGGAAATTATAGACCGTTGTGATATTGCTCCCCTCTCTCCGTTAACCGTACACTCATCGTCTAAAATATTGGATTATCAAATGATTTTGTCTAATGAGCCATGCAATAACTTTCATCTTGCTCAAATGTCTGATACCTCGCTTTCTCTCGACTTTGACTTCCTTGGGAAAAACAATGGCATTGCTATTAGAATCATTCATTCGGGAGGATGTTCCGATTTTTCAGTAACATGCAAATTAAAGGATGGCAAAAAAACCGTTTATAGAAATCCGCGGAAAGGATTTTTCTATGCATTTATGAATAATAAATGTGTAAAATATATGCTTTCCAAAAAAATTACCAGTTTTGTTCTTCTCGTATTTACGGTTTTCCTTTTCCCAAACGCTTTTATACAATCTGCCAATTATGCTAATAACAATTATTTTGGTTTCCCAAGTGATAGTATTTTTATGAATCTTGATTCTCTTATTATTTTTATCTTGTGTATATGTTCTTTTCTCCTTTCGGTTCCACACATTTACAATCTATTCAAGAGAGAGCCCCCTGACGATCTCCTTAATTGTACTTCTTGCGAGAGGTGACATTCATCTCTCGCATCACTTCCCATGCATTCTCTCCAATTCCGCCGATCTGGTAAGAATTTCATCAGCATACTGTGATGGTTCAATCTTGCTGACCGCTCCCGCCTCTCCGTGGTAGACCATCAGGACTGTCCCGACATCCTCGTATCTTCCGAATAGCTCCTGCAGATAATCGGCGGCCCCTTCCATGTTCTGTTCCGGATCATACAGGTCCGTCACTCCCAGTTCCCGCATCCTGTCCTCATGCCAGGCTGGATTGACCTGCATCAGTCCGGTGCATCCGCCATTCCTGGCGTCTGCCTGGAAGCGGCTCTCCTGAAATGCGATAGACTGCAGAAGTTCCGGGCAGATATTGTATTCCTTCCCGATCTCATTCGACATTTCCAGAATGTGCTCTGGCACGATGCATTCCTCGGCCTGTGCCTGGATGCCCGCTCCCGCCTGGCAGACCAGAAAGGCGGCAATCAAAATACAGATTTTTGTTTTCATAAAATCCCTCCCGAACGAGTATTTACTAGGCTTCCAGGGCTGTTTTCGTCTTTCTTTCCCGCTCTACTTTGATTGAGCCTTTGGAATTGATGCTTACCTGCCCTTTCGTGGTCCCGGATGTGAGCGTGATCTTGTCCAGAACGCCGTTATAGATATAATCCGTTGCCTCAAGCAGAAGCTTTTCCATTTCCGGCCGGTCCTCATGAAAAAGGGCTGTGATGTTCTTTTGTGTTGTCGTTAGAACCTGCTCTTGGGCGTGAGCGTTCTTTGCGTCGTCGCAGTCACACACTTCCGTCGCTTTCCTGTCTCTTTCTTCCTTTGACAGGCTGATATTATCCTCAACTTCAAACGAGTTGACCTGACCGCAATAGATGCATTCTCCCGTTTCAATCTTCATCTTCTTCCCTCACTTCCTCCTGCGCTTCCGTGAAACTGCTGAATCCAATGACGCAGTATCCGGGAATCAGACCGCCGGAATCATCCGTCATGTGTGTGATCTTGATCGTCACGATCTTTCCAGTCCGCCGGCCCTTGAAACATTCCATCAGAATCAGGGTGTTTCCGACGCGATACTTATGTCGCATTTTCAAGATCAGATAGCGTCTGCTTCCTTCCGTGATCTCCGCCAGCATCGTCTTTCCGATCTTTTCCCGGTAGACCGCATCACGCGGAGGAGGTTCAATCGGTTTCGGCTCCGGCTTTTTCTCTTTCCAGTCATCGTCATTCTGTTGCGACGTCGCAACTTCTTTCTCTTCTTTTTCGCTGCCCGCTCCCTCTGCAGGTTCTTCCGGTTCCGTTTCTTCCGGCTGCTCCCGCTCTATCCGGATCTCCCGGACTTCCCGGACGGTCATATCCTCCGTTACTTCTTCCAGCTCCTCATCGGTCAGATACAGCATCTCCTGCAGTTTCGCAAAGCCATAGTTCCGGTATTCTGCTTTCAGCTCCATGCTGTTTCCTTCTTCTGAAAAACGGTCATTGATCTGGATCAGGCGACTTACTACCGACCGGGAAAGGTTGTATTCCCGCTGTGCAAACTCGCTCAGGCTTCGAAAGCCTTCCTGTTCATACATTCTTGATTCCCGCATCTGTTTCAGGCGGTATCCAATGACGATGAAATTCTCGCTGGTCTCCTGCAGGCGGTTCCGGATGTCCTCTTTCCACTCCAGCCAGTCCTGGATCGTGATCTGGCCTTCCACCTGGTCCCGCTCCCTCCGGACGCTCCTGTTATTCATGATCTCGGTCAGGTTGAATTTACTGTTTTTCATTTGAAGTCCTTTCTAAAAATTCCGTTACCAGCTTCCGGTAGTCCAGCGCCGCGGCGCATCTGGTCGAGTACACCGGCACCGGCTGACGCTGGAAGGTGGCCGGCTTGACCTTATCCGTCCGGCGGATCCGGGTCTCAAATACCGGATAGCCTTTCCGGAGAAGCAGCTCCGCTCCCTGACGGTCCGCCGCATCTCCGCCCACGTACTGGGTAATGAAGCATCCAAGGAAGTCCAGTTCCGGGTTCATATCTTCCTTCGTGTTCTCTATCTGCTCCGCCAGCTCCGACAGGCCGTCCAGGGCGAAATCGTCAATCGTGACCGGGATCATCACATAATCGGAGGCCACAAGGGCGTTGACGGTGGAAATATTGATGTCTGGGGCATTGTCGATGAGGCAGAAATCATACTGATCTGCGATCCGGGAAAGGGCCTTTTTGAACCGGTCATGCTGTGGCCGACGCTGGTCCGTCTGCACGGTCAGGTTGGCGTTGATGAGGGTCATGTTGCTGGTGATGATGTCCAGCCCGGCATAATCCGTGTGCCGGATCAGGGCCGCCATGATGGGAGAGCGTTCCGTCATAAGGCTGTCCGTTCCTCTGTGGTCGTAGCTGTGCAGGTCATACATCTTTGAAAGGTTTCCCTGCTTGTCGTTGTCGATCATCAGAACGCGGTATCCACGCTCCGCGGCGAGTATGTAAGCCATAGTGGCGGTGGAAATGGTCTTGGCCACTCCGCCTTTCAGGTTAATAATTGAGAGTGTTTTCATGCTACCTCCTGTCGTAAGGGCTGTAGTATAGCTCTTCTTTCCCGATCTTATATATCGTTCTGGCTGCCAGAATAAGGATTCCGGCAATGATGATCTTTTTCATCCTGTCCTCCTCAAAAATTATATTTTTGGTAGATCACATCCGTCCGGCTCCATCCCGGATATAGGCTGCGCATATACTCCTCCAGCATTCCGATCATCTCTGATCGTAAGCCCTTATTTCCGTTGTCCATCAGGTTGTGATGGTACTGGCAACCGAGGACGCCGTTTTCCTTCACGCCCATGCCGAGTGATGAACGGGGGACGATGTGCATGATCTGAGGGATTGTATATTCAAATTTGCTGGTTGCCTCCATGTGATATCCCAGCTGGCAGAAGAAGCATCCTCCGTCCCGGTTTTTGATCTCCTCGCGGGTTTTCTGGGAAAATTCCAGTTTTCTTGTTGCTCTATGCCTTTTCATCCCGCTCCCTCACAGTTCCAGTATTTGTGAAGCCACCATATCCGCTGTGTGCGTCCAGAGAATATTGGGGTATCTCCGGATCGCCTGGCCCAGGTTATTCCATATCTTTTCCCCTTCATAGGCTCCCATGTGATAGCGGATGCACATGATTTCTTCATCGGTGAGTTGGATGTGCTGCAGTCCCAGGATCACAGACTTTTCACCGTGGCCTGTCAGGATCATGTCCGGATTGTATTCGAATCCGGATTCTGTTTTTCGGTATGCGTCCACCTTGCAGAGATCGTGCAGGAATCCAATCAGATACGGGGATTCTTCCCGCTCCCATTTCAGGTCAAGGCGTTTCGTCAGGTCTACAAGTGTCAGCACCACGAGCTCCGAGTGGTCATACAGGCCGCCTTCATAAGCTCCGTGGTACTTTGATGATGCCGGGGCCGTAAAGTATCCCAGATCAATAAGCCACGGGAATTCAACCCTTACATCGTGAAGGGGCATCACCTCTTCCATATGTCTCTGAAATGCCAGCATCCGTGCATCCCGCGTCCGGTACTGGCCGGAAATTTTCTTGTTCATGATCCCTCCCTGCGGGGCATCGCCCCGCCTGAATTCGTGATATACATCCTATGAGCAGTTTCTTAAGGTGTTTCAACCATGTGCATCCTAGCTTCCAGTCGGCAAGTCAATCTTTTTCAGATCCATACCAATGTAATTTTCGTCCAGGGTATCATAGATTCTGTTTAGAATTTCCTCATCAGTAATCCCAAGAGTTTCAAGCTGATCGGCAAATTCCTTATCGCTGCACTCTACGTGCCCTCCGTCTCCTGTCCAGTGTTTCACAAGGACTCTTCCGCCTACCTCCAGTGTTTCAATGAATCCCGTTTCTGTTGTTTCTACTGTATATTTCATAGTCCACTCCTCAAAATCTCTTCGTTACAATCCCGTTCTGCCTCAGTTCCGCATGGGTTATACACATCCGGATCCCTTTTTCCGTCTTCACAAGAACGTGATGCGGGTATTGCTGAATCACTTCTACCCGCTTCTTAACCGTGCAGACTCGATCCCCTTTTTCTTCCTTCTTGTATATTTCCAGGTACGTTCCTGGCCTGATCCTCTCATTAACCAGCATGTTTCTTTTCTCTCCTTTCCAGCTCGCACAGCATCCACTCCCGGTAGGAATGGTCTTCTTCCGTCGCTGTGAATGTGTGCGGCGGGTCTCCATACAGGAGCCTGTCCCACAATGCCACGTTCTTCACCGGCTTCCCTCTGGCATTCTTCCAGCCTGCTTCTTTCCACTGCTGCGGCCAGCCATTCCGAAGCACATTGAAAACATATCCACAACGAGTAAATACTCGTATCTCAGCCGGTTTCCGTACCCGCTCCGAAGCACGCATAAGAGCCTCCAGCGTAAGCTGATTTTCAGAAGCTTCATGGCGGCAGTATCCGCATCTGGTGACAGGCTTGCCGTGGAGCATATATTCCAACACGTACAGGTACGCACCCTCACGGATCGCTGGTCCCCGGATGGAGACCTCTATGTTCACATTCACCTGCGGCCTATCCATGCCGCCCGCCTCCTTTCTTCCTCTTCGGCGGCCAGTCCGGAAGACGGACCACAATATAGGTTAGTGTCTCGCTTCCATCGTAGGCGCTGATCCCGGTTCTCACGCTGTCCTGATCCAGGTAGTAGCCCTTCGGCACTTTGATCTCCCCGATCTTCCGGGACTTGATCTCCCTGGCCTTTCCCGGTTCCACATGCTTCAGGCCCTTTGAGGGATACCACAGCTTTTTCATCTCGCGTTGCTCCGTCTCCATTGTCCTCCGGGTGTACTTCACAAAATACTCCGCGACTGCCCTGTAATTCCCATCCGTGTACAGGGGATCCACATGCACCCCTCCGGCCGTCCAGCATTTCCGGAGGATCTCCAGATCTATCTTCGGGAGGAGCATGTGGTGGTGTCTGGCTCCCTTGCTTCCCACCTCCAGCACTCGGATATATTTTGGAGGCGGCTCTCCTGCTCTTCTCAGCGCCCGCTTCAACCGATCATAGAAATTCGTGAAGTCTCTGTTCATCTGAGCGGAATCTTCCGGGCGGTTCTTTCTCTGGTAGTCCAGGGTCACAAGAAGATCCCCGTCCGAAAAGTTAGCGTTCATTAGCCAGGTCAACTTCATCACCGCCCTCCGTATGTTCCCCTCCTTCTGAGCTGGGCTGGTCCCTTCCCCTTTCCGTTCTCTTTTCCCTATATGCTTTCCCGGCCGGGTATATTGCTGAACTGTCACTGTCCTCCCAGCCTTCGTTTTTCTTTCTACAACTGCCATCCCTCTGTCCTGCCTAAAAGGTTAATATCCTTTACCAAGCTTTTACGGGGCAAAATGCCCCGTTTTTCTTGACTTTTACGGGGCCGTGGCATAGAATATAAGTGTCTAATATTTTCGGCTACGGCCCTTGCGTATGTGCGCCAACACATACGCTTTTTTATTTTTCAAAGTGCATGTTACCGTTGTTCTCTCCGGTGTTTAATCCGATGCCCGAAAACGCCTTCCTCCTCGGAGACAGCTCGTCCATCTGCAAGACGGATCCGCACCCTGTACCAGTAATGTCCCTGATCGTCCTGAAAGAAATCATATATCCTGTTTCCTTTCTCCCTGCTGCCTATGTATTCCGGACTTTTGCCGGCTTCCTCATGGGCGTCAATGTTCTCCAGACTCCATGCCTGTTCCCACGCCTTGTCCAGATCCTTCATTTATTTTTCCCGAATAGAGCTCTGCGTGGTTATGGCAATAACTCCCAGCCCTGCCGCGGCCATTGTGATCGCGGCCGGTTGAAACTCTCCAGACAGATCTGTGATTCCTGCTGATCCGATCATCCATGTACAAAATGCAATAATTTTCAGTGCTTTCATAATCCCTCCTCTTACAGGCAGGCGAAGAGTTCATGCCACAGCTCGTTCTCTTCTGCATCTGTGATTTCTCCGAATGCCAACATCGTTTTGATGCAACCTTTCAAAAACTGGAATCCATTATTCCTGATGTCAATATCCTTCTCTTTCTCCAATTTAAGGAATTCCCTTTTCATGGATTTCGATAATGCTCTTTGGTCTGTGTTCTCGCTCTCTTCCAGTCTCCCGATCAGTTCTTCCATCTTCATGGTCTTATCCTCCTTTCCCGGCTTACGCCGTTTCTTTTCTCTCCACCCTCCGCTCCTTCTGCCAGGCTTCAAAACGTTTCTGGTTCTCCGGATCCGCGAAGAACGCTTTCGCGCCCTCCAGCGTGATCCGGGCCATTCCGTGGATCTGGCTTGGAGGAATGTCTTTTATTTCTATCATGGTGCCTCCTTGCTTTCCCTGCTCCGCTTTCCTATAATGTACCCACAGGCCGTTGCCGCGGCTGAGTACAAAAGAAAGGAGTAAAATATCATGTGGGTATACAGAAGCCCTATTGGACCTATGTGCATATATCCCAACAGTTCTGGCCGATATTGCCTAAAAATCCGTGACACCGTTTACGGCTTTTATTCTTCGCCTGTGGCGGCCGCAGACGACGTATATACTTTTACCACCGGATGCAATGAATGGGATTTTCTCTTTCTTTCCGCCAATCCTCCTACCGATTTGTCTGAGTGGCAACAGTTGTAGCATCTTCTGTAACAATCCTTCTCCATCCTTCGCCCGTATCGTTGTTATACTCAATCACGATACGGGTTTTTCCTGTAAGGCCGGCATATTTAAGCAGTCCGCTCTTTTCCATCAGATGTCTTGTAAATCTTCCCGATACAATTTCATTCCTGCATGTACCGTCCAGCAGTCTCTCTCTTTCATAAAAATCCTGATATATCTGGTATGGTATTCTCTTCTCGTAAGCTTCTGATTTATCAGACGATGCGGTTCTCTCCGTATAAATCCCACCCATTTTTTCCGCTGTTTCCAGATAAAATCTGTGTGAGCTTTGGGCGATAAAGCCGAGTATTTTCCGCTTTTCATCATCCGTAAGATGCTCGGCTTTAATTTCCAGTGTTATCTTTACCGACTTATCTTCTGTTTCAAATTCCTTCCTATACTCCATCTTCTTTCATCACCACCTTTCACGCTTCCTGCAGAACCCCGGGCGCTTCCTCCCGGTCCTCAAAATGGGGCCGCTTGCTTTTCGCCATTCACTTTCCTATAATGTACTTACAAGCCCCGCCAGGCTGAGTGCAAAGGAAAGGAGCGAATTTTTTGAGTAAACAGTATATAGCGGGCGGTACTCTCCAAAAATGTCCTTATACAAATTCCCCTGAAGTAGTTGAGTTTATAAATACTGAAAATGGGAGAATCTTTGATCGTTCTAAGTGCCCAAATCATTTAGTATGTACTGACGATTCCTGCCCGCTTTGCCAACATCTCGGAGAATAATGTATTCTATGGGGCGTTTCTGTGCGTCCCATAATCCATTTTTATTCTCTTGGCAATGAAATACCCATATCCTTTGTCATAATCAATGATGACTCTCTGGCTCTGGTTCGTTCCAAATCCTGCCATATTTGCAGTTAACTCCTGTAAGTCATCTTCCTTCCCAATCAGGAAATCAACAGCAGAAATTTTACCTTTTTCTATTTCTTCACGATCAAACTTAGCACCGTAATGCTCATACACTGAATTTAGCTTTTCCACTTTTTTCACCACCTCCTACACCTCCTGCAGAACCCCGGGAACATCTTCCCGGTCCTCAAAATGGCTCCGCTTGCTTTTCCCCATTCACTTTCCTATAATGTACTCACAGGCTGTTGCAGCAGCCGAGTATCAAAAGAAGGGAGAATTATATGGGGAAGATGTATCGTGTCGATCTGTCGAAGGTTGAGTCTTATGCGCGTCGTTATGAAATAGAAAGCCTTTTTTCTGTTTCTTGGGAAACCTATGTTCACATTACCGCGCCTGATCCATTCCATCGTGTTATTGATTACTTTAATGTGTTCGACCCTACCGATCTGCCACCTCACTTTCCTGAAGTGCCAGATCCCATAACAATCACGGAAATATAACCCTTGTCAGAATCTTTGGAAAGTCTGCATCATAATCTACAATGATACGGACTTTCTTTTTGTCCTTATCTGTCCTGCAGCATCTGAGATTCAAAGCAACCCCTGTCTTTTCCCTGAAGAAATCGTCATTCTTACAAATGAAGGTCTCCTCTCCGTCTGTTTCTTCGCTGCTTACTCCGAAATGTTTCAGGCTCTCTTCCAGGAGCTCTTCTATGCTATACTCCGTGATATCCTCACTGTTCGGTTCTTCCTGGATTACTTCTGTCAATCTGTCCAGAAACTCCTCTGTAACAGTGGCCATCTTCTCCGCTTTCAGCGCCGAAATGTCTTCATATTTGACGTTGATTGTCACTCTCCCGCCTGCTTCCGGGAAAAGATCCCGTTCAAACAGTTCAAAATCATGTCTCTTCATCCTCGTGGTTCTCCCTTCTATGTAAATCTGATCGTTTTATGGCTTTTCATATACTCTTCTATCAGTTCCTGAAATCCCTTTTCATCCGGATGAACTTTCGTTCCAGCCTGGATTGTCTCGCTTTCTTCCCTACATGGATCGTTTTCTGCCAGAAGATCTCTGTCAAAGCCAAAAACATCCGTTTTGGGAATCTCGCTCAATTTTGTATGACCAGGACGCTTTTCCGCGATCTTCAAAAGGTTGTCCAATTCTTGCACGATCATATTTGCTTCGATCAGGGTGACCTCATTTTCTCGCAATGATCTGTAGAATTTTCCGGTCATACATGCAACTTTGTCCATCGAAACCATGCTTTTCTTCAAGATAAGCTCTCTGCGGTCCATCCCCGTTCACCTCCTCCGATATCGAAATTATCCGCTGAAGTACGGCATTCTGAAATTCCAGTTCTGCGATCATTTCCTGATTCTGCTGTATAACTTCCTGATAATACGAACGTGTCCGGAAATACTGTACCTGAAGAATAATTGTTACTATCAGGAAGGTTATCTGCGTAATCAGATTGCACCAGCGCAATGTGCGTATCTGGTTACGCATCTCTTTTATCTCGTCCATTCTTTCTCATCACCTCTCTTTCACGCTTCCTGCAGAACCCCAGGAGCATCCTCCCGGTCCTCAGATACCGTCTTTTCTCGCGCCGCCTGACTCGCTCTCAACAGATTTCCACCGCTCATCCAGACAATCCGGGATTCCTTATCCATGCTCTTGTACAGCTTCACCAGCTTTTCAATTTCTTCCTGTCTAACTTCCGTAACAGGTTCTTTTAATGCCATTGATCGACTCACCTCCTGCGTGAACTATATCTTTGCAATATCATAATATATCATCGTAATATTTTAGTCAACCCTTTTTGTCAAAAAATATTGCAATGATATATTTTATGTGATATAGTAGCCTCAAGGAGGTGAATATGAGTGAACGAAAGAATAAAGGAATTGCGTAAAATCTTGGAATTAAATCAGACTGATTTTGGAAATAGAATTGGCATTAAGCAAGGTTCTGTAGCAGCTTATGAAAGCGGTGCTCGGACTCCTATCGACGCTGTAATAATTTCTATATGTAGAGAATTTGGGGTTAATGAGGAATGGCTTCGCACAGGCGAAGGAGAAATGTTTTGTAAGCTGGAAACAAATGACATTATAGTGAAGGCCACACGCCTATTGGGAGAAAAGGATCCAATGTTTGAGGCCTTCGTTGAAACCTATAGTTCATTGGATCCTTCTGATAGAAAAGTGCTTATGGATTTTGGTATCAATCTGGTAAAGTCTCTTAAAGGGAAGCTTTCGGATTGATTTCCCCCTTCTCTGATTTCCTGCTTTTATCCGGATATGTAGATGCAAAGGAATACACGGCCGCAAGATAATCAATATCCTGGCTTGCTTCTACAAGCTCCATTATTCTTTTCTGATAAATGCTTATGTCCATACGCTATACCCTTTCCCACATCTCTGATGTGATCTGCCTTATCTTCAGTCCGATATACATCATCAGGGAAAGTGAATGAGTATACCGAAGGGGATGACCGAACCCAAAGGCAAACGTTTGTTCTTGTCTCGATTATAGAACGTTTGTTCTGGTTTTGCAATAGGCATCTTTGCGGAAGTATGAAAGGATGGTATATATGTCTTCTGATAATGAGAAACGCCTTGCGCAGATCCGCCGGCGGAGAAAAAAGATTGCGAAAGAGCTGTCCGCCCACGAGGAGCGCCGCTTGTTCCTGCGGGAGAATATATATAAAGAAAATGACTTCCGCATGGCTGAAGATATGAAAAAAAGCATCGAAGAACAGTCTCTATAGAAAGGATGTGACAATATGCCGTTACCAAGAGAACACAGATACACCTCGGAAGACTATTGGAATCTCCCGGAAGGCCGCCGGGCGGAGCTGATCGACGGGCAGTTCTATGACATGGCACCACCAAGTCCGATGCATCAGGAAATTTCATTTCAGTTATCTCGTGTCATCGGAAATTATATCGAAGCGAATGGGGGAGCATGTAAGCTATATCCCGCTCCCTTTGCTGTCAATCTGGATGCAAATGATAAGGACTGGGTTGAGCCGGATATATCCGTGATCTGTGACCAGTCTAAACTGGATGACCGTGGATGCAAAGGAGCTCCTGACATGGTAATTGAGATTGTTTCTCCATCCAGCCGCAAAATGGATTATTTCCGTAAAAATGCTCTGTATTCTGAATCCGGCGTCCTGGAATACTGGATTGTTGATCCGGATCGTGAACGAACCACAATCTACCGTTACCAGCATGACGATGTGCCTGTCATGGTTCCGTTTGCAGAAGATGCCCGTGTTGGTATCTTCCCGGGACTGGCAGTCAATATTGGCGAGCTGCTGAAATAAAAAACCATCCCGGCGCTGCCATGCCGGGATGGTAGATGGTCCTTAAGGACCTGTTGGTATTTGAGCAGTTATATTTTATCATATGCTACTCTGTGTTGTACAGGTAGCATAAGGCACAGGTTTGTAAAAAGATACCGCCCTGATGCTGGTAACATCAGAGCGGTATCCCGGAAAATACTGTACAGGCCCGGAGGCCGTAGCACATATCTATCCAACCACAGATATTCTACCACAAACCTCCGACACCTGTATAGGTGTTATTTTTATACCCATTTTTAAGGAGGGCATTATGAAAATTAAACGTGGTGTAAACGCTGTTATATATGCCAGGTATTCCCCCGGCTCCCGTCAGACAGACAGGTCAATAGAAGGCCAGCTTGAGGACTGCTATGCTTTCGCCAAAAGGCATGGCCTGAATGTTATCCGCGAATATATAGACCGTCGGGTTTCCGCAACAGACATGAAACATCGTAATGCTTTCCGCCGCATGATCTCAGACGCCTCCAGTGGAGAATTTCAGTATGTCATTGTCTGGAAGACAGACCGCTTCGGCCGCGACCGCTACGAGATCATTGTAAATAAGCATGCAATCCAGGTGTTTGGCGTCCAGCTTTTATCCGCCACCGAGGAGATTCCGGACGGTGCCGCTGGCATCATCATGGAAGGACTGCTTGAAACGCTCTCGGAATACTACGTTGTTGAGCTTAACGAAAAGCTTCACCGTGGTATCATTACTGCCGTCAAAAAGGGCTATATCCCCGGCGGATATGCTCCGTATGGCTATGCCACCGTTGACAAACGATATGTTGTCGTGGAAGATGAGGCGGCGATCCTGCGAAGCATATTCCTTCTCCTTGATTCCGGCTTAACGGCCCCTCAAACGTGCAAAATACTTACTGACCGGGGCATCCTGAACCGGAAGAATCTGCCCTTCACTCCATCAGCAATCTATAAGTTTATTCGCAACCGCAAATATATCAACGACTACTACTATGATGGTATTCAGGTTCAGACGCCTGCAATTATTGACCGTGACCTTTTTGAACGTGTGAATGCCCGCTTTGCTGAAAATGCACATTCCCCTGCGTCCTACAAAGCCGCTGAACGGTATCTTCTCAGTGGGAAATGTTTCTGTTCAAACTGCGGTGGACTGATGATCGGAGAAAGCGGATACGGAAAGGGGAAAAAGATGTATTCTTACTACAAATGCTCAACGAAAAAAAGGAAAAAAACCTGCAATACCCAAAATTTTCGTAAAGATGACCTGGAAAATCTGATCTGTTCCCACACACAGCAGCACATCCTGGTTGATCCGGTCATCAACCTGATCGCTGACGAAGCGATGAAGCTCCAGGGAGAAGATACAGCCAGTCAGGAACTGAATCTTCTGCGCAAGCAGCTCTCTGATCTGCGCACGTCCAAAAAGAACATTATGAAGGCCATAGAGGCGGGTATTTTCACTGCGACTACAAAAGATCGTCTGCTTGAGCTTGAAGCCCAGGAAGAGGCCCTGAAGGGCTCCATTGCCTCACATGAGATTGACAAGCATGAGCTTTCCCGCGATCAGATCCTTTTCTGGCTGCATTCTTTTAAAAACGGCGATATCCATGACAAACAATTTCAGCAGGAATTGTCTTCCACTTTTATCAATTCAGTGTATGTAGATAACGCAAAAGCGGTCATCGTCTACAATTACTGTGACGACAACCGCTCTACGATTTCCGTAAATGCCGTAAAATCGGCATTCCTGCGGTGTTCGGATACATTCACCGCCGTGGACCAGACGGGAGAGTATCCGAACATTTTTATCCTGGACCAATTTCATTTTGCTTCCTATTTAAAATTACCTCTTTCTTCTTAATATATTCAGCTAAATAGTGAGTTACAGAATAAAGCAACAATTAACGGAAATGTTAAATTTAACAATATATCTGTTGGTAATTCAGATATTGCTCTTGTATACTCAAACGATGATAATGTGAATTTCCGGTATAAAGAGGCGAGCGGTTCTCAAAATTGGACAAGTATAAGAGACATCGTTTCCAGCATAAATAGTCTACGAACGTCTTTTCAGGATGGGATTAAGCAAATAGCTGGTAAACTTACATCCCTTGGTATTCCTACCAGCAATACAGCGTCTCCGGATACCATCTCCAATAATATACAGACACTCTACACTAATCGATACAATGAAGGATATAATGCCGGAAAAAATAATCCTGCAAGTTCTGGTACGTATAAAATTTCCTTCAGTGGTCGAATGCACCCGCCTGGAGATGGTAGCAACTGGATCAATGTATCTGATGCCATCTACATTAGAGTGACCGGAAGCAGTGTCGTTATTGATACGAACTACATTTCCCTTGCTAATGGACAAGTGGATCTGAATGTTGCAAAAGTGTGATTGAATGCCAATTTAGTGTAAAGTTTATGATTGTGTCCACGGTTTCCAGCCCTCGGAAGTATAGATTCTATGGTAATATTCACTTCCGTTTGCAAAGTATTCCTGGAGACAATAACTTCCACACACGGTAGATCGAAATATGCCAATGACCTTCACCGGAAGATTTGTATAACTGTCCAAATGCGATTCGGAAAAAGCACATGTCATATTTACTCTGCATGAGTTCAGATTTGTGTTAGGCAAATTTGCAGGAGAAGCTTCTCCTAAATGATAATACTCATTATCATGCGTGTGGGTGGTTCTGGAATATCTATCGTCATGATTATGGTTTATATCAGATAATTGAAATTTTCCTTGCCCATCAAAGATATTATGATATTCATTATCATTTGTTGAGCTATCATGGAATACAAAACTTATCCCTTTTGTCCCATCAGAATAGGAATTTTCTCTTAACTGTACATAATCATTAGATCCAATGGTCCACTGCAAAATTTTGCTTATAATGCCACCCGTTAGTTGTGAAAATGTGTGCGTGTGCGACGCCAAATCACTATTTAACCGAATACCTTTTCTGTATATTTGCTGTCTATTCCTATGATGTAAAAAAGCTCCGATCACCCAGAGCTTTCCTCTTAAATTACTTTCTTGCGAGATTTTCTTCTTTCCATCCCTTATATTGTTTCGCGCCCTTTCTCTTTTTCCCTTCAAGGGTATAATAAGTAGAGCGATTATTGACCCATTTTTATTGGCTGAAAAGCAAGAAATCTGCGATATTTTATAGAAATACTTTTATAAAGATGATATAATTGAAACGTTGCCGCCTCCTATACTGGCACAGAAAGGAGGTGCTTGCATGGAGCATTTGTTATCTTTCATAATCGCCGTTGCGGCTGGTGTGGTTTGCCACCTCATCATCAAACGGTTGGACGGCGATGAATAGTCGGCAACCAACCTATGGGATTAAGCCTTCCCATTGCCAAAAGTAGGAATAGAAAACCCCGGAGTTGCGACCTCCGGGGTTTTCGTTTGTTGCTCACATGGAACAACTGCTATCTTTCATTGCCTATCGGCATTATAACATATGCGATTTTTGTTTGCAATATACAACAGAGAACAAAAGTTTTAAAATATGTGTTCTGGTAAAAAGCTTACCTTATCGAACATGACCAGATTTTTCCCGACATCGCTCACAGTGCTTTTATAGATAATACCATCGAAGCCGAGCGATTTGAAGTAGGCCGCCATACAGTGAAATGGTGCATACTCCAAGTCTTTATCTTGGGAATTCACCGGCAGGAAAATCTCTTGAGACAATATTTTGAAATAAATGTCGGATACAAAAGCAGCAGAAGCTGTTTCGGCATTGCCGTAAGGCTTACTTATTTCCTCCCACGATTTCTTATCTGCTTTTGTCAAATTTATGACTTTATGTCCCTGCGTTGTATATTTAAACTCGCAATATTTTACATTGCTTTCGGTAGCAGCCCTTACCTCAGCGAAACAACACTTTTTCGCATCTCCTATATGCCGATCAAAACCCAAGTATAACCATTCGATTCCCTTTGGGCTAAAACGGTTTGCAGATGTCATTTTTTCCGCTTTGGGAAGAAAACGGTCGAAGTCCACTTTTTCATCTGCTCTAATTCTTGCGGCCCTGACAAAGTGCTTACTTTTTGCAAAAAAATTTAGGCCAACAGTTACTTCTTCCCTTACGTGATCATAAGATAAAAGCCGATTCAAGACCTTTAGAAAGCAAGTAGACATAGCGCTCTCCAAATCATTATATGCAAATATGCCAGAGGCCAAATCTGATCGGAGCTCATTCCAAGTGCTCCTTATAGCCTCAACCCCGCCTTCGGGAGCATCAGGTTCAAAGTTAAATGAAAAAGTTCGATTTGAAGTTTTTCGAGGCATTGCTATATGGGAATGGGTAAAATATTTTGATGCCATTGTCATACATCCTTAATTTTCCTGTGCCAGCATCCATCACATTGTGCTAAAAAAGATTGTCCATAAACTAAAAGGACTAAATGTAGTATATCAAAAACTCGATATTTAGTTTGGTGTCGATCTTCTATACTCACGAACCTTCGTCCCATCCTTTTTTACATATGCTTTAACAGGGACAATCTTTTTATTCTGTTTTCCTCTGATACTTGATTTGGTTTTAGCCATTCATTTATGTTCCTTTCGTTATAATTAGGAAAACAGACGTTTTCAACCGGAAAAAACGCCCATCTATAGTTATTTAGATGCCTTTTCCGGCTTTCCAGGGCCTACCCAAAATCTAAAGGCTCTTTTGCCGTGATCTTTAGCATAAATTCTTTCACCATCTTTAGTAGTGATCCATGCTCTAAAAATCCACATAGATATACCTCCTTTCGCAAAATCCACTTGCCGAAAGGGATACCACTGTGTTATAATCAAATTTGCGAGATAAGATTAAAACCCAGTTGACAGTGGCAACACTTTCAACAGATGGCCAAGCACCTTGTGTGCTTGGTTTTTTCTATGTAAAAAGCGAATGCATTTACATACATTACTCACCTATTCCTGATTTGAGTATTGGCAGCCGCAATCGATACTTTACACCTTGCCGCTATTTCTTCTGCACTCATATTTGCAGTCAGATGCCAAGGAACCAGCAATTCACCTCCGAATACTGTCGCTTGCCATTCTGGATCACGGAATATTTCCACTTTTCCGTTATCCGGGACTCTGGCGTAGCTGATATTTACTCTCTCATGTTGAAGTAGATGAAAAAGCTCATGAGCCATTGTTAATCGGTCTCTTCCACTTCCGTTACATGCTCTTTCATATACATCACTGCGGATATGAATCTCGTTACGATCCGGATATGTCAAGCCATGACATTCACCCAACTCCTCTTTTTCCTCAATAATTAGCGTAAACTCCGGATCTATGCGCGGTAAAATAACATCTAAAAAATGTACAATATCGAAACATAATACATTTTCTTGTCCGGCAATCTTTCGGATAAAATAGGCCATGTCTCTGATGTTCTGACGAGACAGTGGCGATGCAATACATTTTGTCATTGGGTCCCCCTTCTATTAAGAAAATTTTGTAATTGCTGTACATCATCGGAATCTAAATTCTGAAACCGACGGGCAAAAGAATATGCCAGTTCCCTCTGATCTGACGTTGCTCCGCTTAAATTAAGTTTAAGGTCATTCCGATCTTCATACGCAAGTTTTTGAAGATGTTCAGCTTCCTTATCATCTAATTCATATAGTGATATTAAGTGCTGAATCCATTCGTCTGGAATTTTCCTCTTACCATTCTCTACAGCAGATAAGTAGGCGACTGTGACGCCCAATTTTTCAGCCATATCGCGGAGTAACTCTTCTCTTTCAAGCCTTATTGCTCGCAATGCTTTTCCAAATCTTGTCAACATATAATCGCCTCCATCAAGACCATTTGCTTACCTACAACTGCAGAATACCACAACTTGTTTATTCTGTCAACAAGTTGTTGAATTTCCTTTTTTAGAAAACTTTATACACTGATAAAGACGCTTCCTAATATGATCACAACAGATTTAGGAAAGACGCGGAAGGATAACCCTCCCGCCCTTTTAATATGCCTTCATGACGATCCCTCGACGTTTCAGCAGATTCAGGCCCGGCCACGCCTGTTCAAGCTGTATCTTCACTGCATCTGCTTCCGTCTCCGTGAAAACGTCTGCGGCAGAAAGCCAGTATATTTCTGACTGTCCGACCGGCGTAGCGCCGTCATACCGTGTCAGATTCCATTTTTCAACGACCGCGCAGAGTTTGTCCACGTAGTCAAGCGACGTGGCATACTCTCCATCCTTGAGTATCTGGAAAGCCGTTCGGTAATCCGTACATCCTACGATCCCGGCATAGCGCAGGGAATCTCCTTTTTTTGCGCCTGCCAGGTATGCGGAATGGTCCGCCAGATACGCAGCCACAGAAGGATATGCCCGGAAGTCTGCCTTGATCGTGATATAGGTGCCGTCCGGCTCCTGCTCCGCCGTATCCTTCGTGTAGATTTTCCCATCCCAGACAGACGGCCATGTGTTCCCGGATAACTCCGCCTTCATGCCTCCCAGGTTAAGGGCGTTCAGGGCCAGCTCTGATTTTCCGTATCCGGATTCCAGGATAGACTGCGCCGCTGTCACGCTGGCAAGAATTCCGGAAGTCTTCATATCTTCAGCCGAAAGCTTTCCGATCCAGTCTACGAATTCCGCCTGGGACATGGCCGCCAGCTTCGCGGCGTCCGCCGTGGTCTCCGTAGTCTGACCCATGATACCGGCCACGATGGCCGCCGCCATCCGGTCAGCATTGTACAGGGCTACATCTTCCGGATCGTCCACGAAACAGCATTCGATCAGCATGGCCGGGGCCTTCGTGTGCCGCAGGACATACAGGCTCTGCCGCTCCTTCACGCCACGGTTTCGGAATCCCAGTGCCGCAATGCTGTCAACCACCCGCTGCGCATACGCTGTGGCCGCGGAAGAAGTGCTATATACATACACTTCCGTCCCTGTGGTATGCCCGTCTGCTTCCGGCTGTGCGCCGGCGTTGAAATGGATTGAAATATCCAGATCAGCCTCCTGCGCGTTGCAGGCAGCCACAATCTTCTGCAGGATGTCATTTTGACTGGTGCCATTATTACAGGTGCAGTCCCGCACTGTATGCCCCATAGAGACCAGTTGTGCGATCACCCTGTCTTTCACTGCACGCGCCTCCGTAGATTCCTTGATAAGGCCGATAGCCCCGCAGGCAGTCATCCCGTCCGGGTTATGCCCGGCATGTACATTGATGCGCATTATTACACCTCCCAAAAAAGAAAAGGGACGGTCTCCCGTCCCTGTATTATTTTTCTGAATGATTCATTTTCCCATCGTCGAGCAGATCCTTCACTCCGTCGAACCATGCCTGAATAATATTTTCCAATGTTTCTTCAGAGAGCAAGGCCTGCAGCCATGTAGGCAGAAGTTTTCGTGCCTGGCTTACCACCCATTTCATTTTCTGCTTTCCTGTTCCGGACTTTTCATACATATGTTCCGCCTTAAGAATCAGCTGATATACATCATTTCTGATATCCTCCAAAGAGCGGTTTTTCAGATACACGACTGTCATTGCGATAACCGTCACCGCAACGGCGATCAGAACGATAATGATGACCCACATTGGGATCATATTCAATAACTCCATAATCATCATCCTTTCTTATAGATACTTCCATCCGGATACCTGATCTCCAGGGACATAACTTCCGGAACCAGCTTGTCGTGGTAGATATCATCTCCACCGGCGTCTTCATATACCTTCCCTAACTCCGTGAAGGTTTTGAGTCCATCGGGCGTGACATATCCCTGATCCATGAAACCCTTATGGAGCTGCCACAGGGTTGTCCGGAGCGTAGCGATCGTTTTTTTGTCGTCCTTCCGGATATAATCCTGCAGTATGTCAGACATCTGCTTTACATCCTTCCGGATCTCCTTTTGTTCATTTCGCAGTTCTGCCTGATCATCCGCAAGGTTTCCTCTGATATGGATTGATTGCAGATGATATTCTTCCTGCTTTCCAATAATATCTTCCTGTACACGGTTTATTTTCTCATAGATTTCCGCGATTTCCTTCTCCCTCTGGGCTTCCTGCAGGCTTTTCTTTTTTACAAGCCCGATGGATTTCAGAAAGCGGTTCCATCCTTCGATGGCATTTGGAATCAGAAATATAGCCAGCGCAATGACGGTTATAATGGTTCCCCATCCGATTGCTCCGGCTCTGTCAATCGATTCAAGCATAATATTTTCCTTTTCTTTTTCCTGCGCCTCCCACTACAGCTGCAGCAGGAGTCGCAGGAACAGATTACTCAGCCAGTGCGGCCTCTACCTTCTTGCGCCACAGGACCGGTACGTCCTCCAGCTTCCAGCCCTGATTTTTGATCTTGTCCACGTAAAATGCTACCATAGTGTTCTCCTTTCTCGGCTCATTGCCATCTTACTGCTGCTCCTCAGTTGCGTTTTCGGGTTCTTCGGTGATCTCCGGATCCAGAGTCAGCTCTCCAGTTGCCATGTCGGATACCACTCCAGCCAGATCATTGATCGCGCCGTCCTGGATATCCTGTCCAGCCTGCAGGTCTTTCTGACCGGCCTGAAGTTTCCGGATTGCGATCTCAACGGCACTCTCCTGCTGCAGCGTCACCGTCACAATGTCCGCGGTCTCTTCCGTGGATTCATCCAGCACGACATTCTTGTCTTTCTGAATGGACTTGAAGATGTCGAAATTTTTGAACACCCTCTGCGTCTGGCCTTCGGCGGTCATCTGTGTGATCTTCTCAAGATCGGTCTGGTCGCAGGAGAACATCTCCTCCATCGCGGCCATGTCTCCGTTGTTGACGCTGACCCTCAGCAGGCCTCCTCCTTCAGAGATTGCGTCATATTCCAGAGTGTTCTTTCCGAAAGTGATCTTTTCTTTTTCCATAATTTTTTTCCTTTCTCCCGGTGATTCCGGGTAAAAAATAAGACCCTTTTTTGGTCCTTTTAACGGTTTTTTTAGTCAGCTAATTAGTGATTTATCTGGTGTAAAGCAGTCTTTTCAGGATGGGTGTAACACTTTAGTATCTAAATGTACATCTTTAGGTGTTACACCCAATTCAAACAGTCCTACAGATATTAGTAATGCTATGCAAACAATAGCAAATAATCAATGGAGTGCTGGGAATACTAACGGTTGGAATACTGGACATTCACAAGGATATAATGAAGGATATAATGCGGGCTATAGTGCAGGACAAAGTGCGGGTACGGCTGGATATTCGTTCACCTCAAGGATAGCTGGCGGCATACAGAGATCAACTGTATATTTTCCACTGCAACGTGTGTCCAGTGTAACTGTATATGGATCAACCATCAATCAATACCCCTGTATAGAGATAAAAATTGCGGGAGAGTTGGTCTATAGCAGATACAGCGCATATGATTCCCATAGCATTCCTAACATTACAAGGTCAGTTTCCGGAGGAAATGTACAGGTTGACGTGTGGGGCATAAATAATCAACATACAGCCATTGATCTTTATATTGCGACAGCCTAGTTTTGTTTGGAAATTTCCACATTAACTGGTGAATAAATAGTCTAAAACTTTTTTCATGATGGATGTGAGACTATGGAAATATAGATTAGTTTTTTGTAATATTACAATATTCACCATATTCATTTCTAATTTGAGCATTCATGAAGCTATAAGATCCTAAAGAAGCAGTACCATTAGACTGTATATCTAACGTAATCCAATCTCTGTAACGAATCCATTGATTTACAGATTCATCATGAGCATTGACTCTGAAATCGAGACGATAAGATCCAGCAACACTACCTTGTCCTGCAACAACACCAGCAGCATAACCTTCACTATATGCTTGATTTCGATGATTACTAATTATCTGATCTATAGTATTAGCTATATCCGTGGGACTATTGCTAGGAGGTGTTACGCCCCACGATGTACACTTGTTATATAGTGTACTAACACCAGCCTGAAAATTTGCTGTACTAAAAAATGGGCCTTGTCTATCTATATAAAATTGTAAATCACTTCCTGTCCATTTAAATTGTAATGAATGACCACTATTATCCATTCCAGCAATAACATCATGACTATGACCAACATTAGACTTATTTGATAAATCACTACTTAGCTGATTAGCCTTGTCCATCAGCACCTTGCCCTGGCGGGCATCCAGTACCGATCCTGCCGCCGTGGTTGTGCAGTTGTTTGCCACCGCCTGGCTGGCCGCTGCCCCCGAAGGAATAGACGGCTTATTACTTAGATCATTGTAACTGCCGGAAAATGACACCGTCTTCAGATCTGATAAGAATTTCAGCACTGATCCGCAAAAAGCTTTAAATCTGCTTCCTGACTTCGGAAGCGTTCTTGTGCTGTCTGCCGTAAATGTAACCGATGCTTCCGACAGATCTCCGCCGTCGCTGAGAGGTTTACCAGATGCATCCCGTACATCCTCCGTCTGGTTTTCAAGGTAATAGATATCGCCATTCTCGTCCGAAAATTGAACGTGTTGAGTATTTGCCATTATCCTTACCTCCTATCCAATGATTTTCAGGAACAGCTTTCTTTCCTGGGCAGAAGCATAGCTCGTTCCCACCTTAATGCTGTCTCCATCTTCTCCTTTAGGGCCCTGCGCTCCCGTGTCACCCTTTGGTCCCTGTGCTCCGGTGGCTCCCTTTTCGCCCTGCGGGCCCTGTGCGCCGGTATCCCCCTTATCTCCTTTGGGACCCTGAGATCCTGTCGCGCCTTTGATGCTGCCTTTATAGGCCCACTTTGCAGTAGATGCCGCGCCGGCTGTTGTACATTCGTACACATCCCCTGTGCTGGTATTCAGGTACATGTCCCCTACTCTTGCGCTGGAAACTCCACTGCCGGAAAACACCGTACCTGTGGTAGATGTTCCAGTTACTCCTGTACCGTTGTACCACTTACTGCCCGGCGTTCCTGCTGCTCCGGTGTCGCCTTTGGCTCCCTGCGGGCCTGTTGCTCCGGTCGCGCCTTTTTCGCCCTGCGGGCCCTGTGCTCCCGTATCACCTTTAGCGCCCTTAATGCTTCCGACATATTTCCACTTAGCCGCAGACGCTGCACCGGCTACCGTACACTGATAGACCGCTCCTGTACTGGTGTTCAGGTACATGTCATTCACACGGGCGCTGGTGATCCCGCTCCCGCTGAATACAGTTTCTGTGGTCGATGTCCCGGTGATCTTATCCCCGGTATACCACTTGCTTCCAGGTGCTCCGGCCGCACCGGTATCACCTTTCTCACCCTGTGGGCCCTGTGCGCCTGTTGCGCCCTTCTCTCCCTGGGGGCCCTGGGCTCCGGTATCTCCCTTATCTCCCTTGGCCCCGGTCGCTCCCTTGATACTCCCGGCATAAGCCCACGTTGCCACGCTGGCAGCGCCGGCCGTGGTGCATTTATAGACTGCTCCCGTGCTGGTGTTCAGGTACATGTCATTGACCATGGCGGACGCTATTCCGCTTCCGGAAAACACCTTTCCTGTCGTTTCCGATCCCGTGATCGCCGTACCGGTATACCATGCACTTCCACGCTGGCCGGTTGCTCCGGTATCACCCTTATCGCCTTTTACGCCCTGAATACCCTGTTCACCGCGGGGGCCCTGCTCACCGGTCGCTCCGGTTTCTCCCTTCGGTCCCTGCGGGCCGGTCATACCCGTTGCTCCGGACAGGTCCCCAATGTAGCTATAGGCGGACGAGCCTTTCAGGTACAGTTTTGCGTTATCCTCATCCTCAACGTTTCCGGTGTCGATGAGAACGAACTGGCCGACTTTAACTCCATCCGTTGCGTATCCGGCATTCATGGCGGAAATAGATGCGTAGGTCTTCGCAATGGTGAATGGGTCTCCGTTATCTCCCTTATCTCCTTTTTCACCTTTCGGTCCCTGTATACCCTGATCTCCTTTCGGGCCCTGTGGACCGGTTTCACCCTGCGGGCCCTGTGCTCCGGTATCACCCTTTTCACCTTTCAATTCCCCGCTGTCATACTTCTGTTGCAGGGTTTCTTTGTCTGCAAAATAGACCAGCTCCGCTATGGTTTGGACATCAGCCTCCCCAATTACCTCCTCTGTCTCGGGGTTCATGATCTGCACTCTTACTTTTAATGCATCAGCCATTTTTTTATTCTCCTTCCTGGATGATTTTGTAGCCCAGATATGGGCTTGCTTTAATTACTCCGCTTCCCGGAATAATAGCTCCACTTTTTTTGATTGTAAGGTAGAAAGTATTTTTCTCCCTATTTTCTACGGGAATCTCAACATCGGTCACGACGATATTGGTCTTTCCTTCCATCACGATCTGAATATTCTGTTCGACCTGCTCTTTCAGTGCTTCCAGATCCTCCGCCAGGGCGGCCGCCCCCTGCATGTTCACGATCACTTCCGCATCCGGCGAGATTGTGATGTAGTATTCCATTATGATCTGGTCCGGCCGCAATCCGTTATATGGGGCGAAAAGATCGGATTCCTCTCGGCTGTTCGTTACCGTAATGGAACAGAGCACTTCCGTATCAGAATCTGCCTCTTTCCCATAGATCCCGATCTCTGTCATCTCATACCCTTCTGTCAGGTCCCTGTTCGTAATGAGCGCTTTCAGAAGGATGCTCTGCTCGCTCTGTTTTTCATAGGCCGAGAAGGGGAATTCCTGCACCTGCTGTTTCAGGGCCGTCGCATTGGCCAGCGCCGCCCTGTCCTTCTCTTCCTCCGTGTAGTCCCCGCATCCCGTGACCATGCGGGTAAAAGTGATCTCTTTCCCTGCCGCCGCTGTGACCAGCAGTTCATTTCCTGCGCGGGTAAGCACCGCGCCGCGCCATATCGCCATGTCATCCCTCCTTGATCGTCTGCCTTATGACATAGGCCGGAGTGCTGCCCGACCGGACTGTCTGCCTGGTGGTCTTCCGGCCCTCAAAATGATCCACAATGACCTGGCGGCTGAAATGTGCCCGCTGTGTCCCACTGTGCAGATCCATCTTTTCTGTTTTCTGGTCCGTATAAAAATCCACGATCACCTGTTTGGAATAAGACGCCACCGCGGCCCCGGAATAGACCTGCTGGTCCACCCTTCGGTGGAAGGTGATCGCTTCCAACAGGGAACGGGTATTCTTCACTTTCTGCAGTGCCGAAAGGTAACTTTCCATCCCCTTTTTGGTGATCTGGACATCCAGTCCCATGATCTCCACCTGGAACGTATAGGGGCGTCCGCCATACTGGAACCATTCATGGATCTTATGTTCCCCGTAGATGAATTCCGTCAGTTCCTGCACCGCCGATAAGGTTCCTGCCTTTTTGTACCACTGCATAGCCTTTTTGACCGCTTCCCGCTTCTTCTGCAGGCTCATGGAACCGTCGTAATACTGGGCCCGGAATTCCTCCGCAAGAAGGTCAACGATCTCTTCCGGAAGGATGTCGATCCCGGCGTATCCCATCGCCCGGTCGATCTTATCCAGGAGCATCTTTGCCGTTTCATGCAGCGCGTAGGAAGCCGCCTGGATCTCCGGTTCCTTCCGCAGGGCTTCCGGAAGCAGGTCAAGGGTGGTCCCATCCCTGATGTTAATCATCTTCTACACCTCCATATTGCACGGCAGCCTCCCCGGAGAAGACCGCCAGGCTGCTCCACGGGATCTTCTCAAAGGTCGGTGCCCTCACCTCCGCCCGTTTCGCTCCTGCTTTCAGGATCAGTCCCAGGAGCCTGTCCGGGTTCACATCCCGTCCGATCTTTTCCTTCTGCCAGGCGATATAGTCGTTCACAGCCTTTTCTACCTCACCCTGGATGACTGCTGCCTTTACCCGGTCGCTCTCGTTGATGTAGTAAGTCAGGTCGATACCGTACTCATGCACATCCGGCGGCAGCACGATCACGTTGTCCGTGAGTGGCCTTACATCTTCCTGCATCAGAAAATCCTTGACGGATCCGATCAGCGCATCATCCGGCAGCGCACCGCCAGACAGGATGAACCGGATCTCCACAATGCCAGGTTCGTCCGAAAAGACCCTCACATCCGTGATCCCTGGATTGAAAGTCTTGACCCAGTATTTATAGGCATCATCCGGCCCGGCGACGGACCAGGAGGACGGAGCCAGATAGATCCGGTCCGCAAGGTTCTCGTCACTTTCCAGATCCGCGCCGCCTTCTGTAACAGTGATGTTCTCCACGCTGTCCACGTAGGCGACCGGGTCCACAAGGATCCGGAGTTCTCCCGCTCCATATCCGTTCCCTTTCGTCCCGGTCTCCTTACACTCCGCCCCAACTTCTCCCGTCAGTTCCCCAGCCGGGATCTCAAGATTATCTGTCGTTTGAAAATAGAGGCTGTCTCCAGATGTTACGCGGGTGCCGACCGGGATCAGGGTGACGCCGGGACGGGCGGTGGAAAGTGTGATCCGGAGCGTCGTTTTCGCAGCAGCTCCCGCGATCCGTTCGGTCCCCTTCAGCGCCCCGATGTTTTCCAGGTAGTCCCCGTAGCTGTATTTCAGGAGGCCGAGTTTCCCGGCTCTGTCCGCATACTGCGCGATCTGATAGAGCATCAGGCAGTCGGCATACGCCAGGAGCCGCACCGGATCCGCGTCCTGCATGACCAGTTCCCTCCCGGTCAGCATCCGGTACTTATCCTGCATGGCCGCCAGATAATAGCTCTTGATGTCTTCCAGCGACATGTTGTCGATGAAACTGACTTCCGGAAAATTTTCCAGCGTTTTCTTCACGCTCATGCTCCTTCACCTCTTTTTAGCCAAACTATTGGGATGAGCTGGCCGTCCTCCCCGGTCTGGAATTCCACCCGGTCCACCGCCGCCCGGCTTTCGTATCTCCTGGTCTTTTCGATGATCTCCAGCGCCAGCAGGTTTTTCGCGATGGGGACAGGTTGATCCAGGCAGGACCAGTCCAGGCCGAAATCCCGGTCAAGCGGCTGCTCTCCCACACGGACGGAATACAGTGCCGTCAGGCAGCGCCGGATGTCCCTTGCTTCCGATTCTGCAAAGCCGATCATGCGGATGGAAATGCCTCCGGTCATACATACTCCTCCATTGTTACATTCAGCGTCGCGCTGGCGATCTCCCCGCCGGCAAGTACCACATCGTAAGCTTCCGATACGGAGGAAATGTAAAACCGGTTGTTTCCAACCGGCCGCCCTCCGATCACCAGATATTCCGCTTCCCCGCTCTCTACGGCGGCCTCGATGCTGTTCAGGACCTCCCTCGGCCGGATACCGAGCATCACGTTCAGGACGATCTTGAAACTCACGCTGCGGTTTCCCGGCCCGGTGAATTCCGGCCGATCCTTCTGTCCCTGGATGCTGTGCTTCGCGTATTTTCCGGATACCTTCTGCGTCATTCCCGAAAAGGTAAGGATCCGCTGATCCGAAGTCTGGAACGTGATCCGGCTTCCAAAATTTCCGACCATTCCCATGTTATTCGCCTCCCAGCTTTTCGACGATCTCGCGGAGGGTGATGCTATGCTCCCCGTCGCTCAGGCGCAGCTCCCCATCGGTGGAGATCTCCGCGCCTTCTGCTCCGTGCATCCGCAGGGAGGTCCCGGCTGTGATTTCTGCCTGTTCTCCCGCCTCCAGCGTCAGGGAGGTTCCGGTTTTGACTTCCAGAGTTTCCACCAACTCCAGGGCTGTCCGCAGAATGAGGGCCGTCAGGGAGTTCCCTTCCTGCCGGTAATCCACGTCAGCCTCTACCGTCTCTGTGACCGCTCCATCCGGTCCTCCGGTTACCATGATCTCCGACATGTCCAGTGTTGCCAGTGCGGCGGATAGCAGGAGGGAAAGGTTCGCGGCAATCTCCACATGTGGGCCATCCAGAAGCGTTTCATTCACACCGTTCAGGTGCAGGTTCGCGGCCTTAACCAGGTATTCCCCTGTTTCATCCGAATAACGGATATATGCCGCATCCATATAGGCGGACAGGTCTTTCCGGTACAGGCCCTTTCCGGATTCCTTCGGTATATTTTTCTGGTTCCAGACGGTCCCAATGATCGCGCCCCGGCTGCTACCGTTCGACAGGTGGGCGACCAGCACCTGCTGGCCGATCTCCGGCATCCGGTACTCTTCATTGTTGGTCAGCATCGGGAATTCTGATGTTACTGTCTCATCCTTGTCCCGGTAGGTGACCCGTGCCATACCGGTCTCGTAATTGACCGATGAAACCCGGCCAATCCTGATCTCACTGTTCGCCATCCGGCTCATCTCCTTCCGCCGCCGGGATCTGCAGGACCGTTCCCGGAAAGATCCAGTGTCCGTTACTGGAATCCTTCTTTCCCCGGCTCTGCGCTTCCGCTTCGATCACATCCTGATTCAGGTCATAGATTTCCGCATACCGAAGCGGAGTACCAAGGAATCGCTCCGAGATCGTCCACAGGGTATCTCCCTTCACAACCGTGTACTCCGTCCCGGCTCCGGCTTCTTCCGGTTCCTTCTGAGGATCCAGTACCACGTTTGCGCCGTCCATGCGGTTCCCGACCAGGTGGGCTTCAAACGTCTGCTGGGACGCCCCGCTGCTCCCTACTTTGGTTGTTACCTTGTCCAGATAGTAGATCCCATCCGGTTTCCCGAATCCGGTGATTGCAATGCAGCAGCTTGCCAACATTTCTTTCCGCGCCATGATGGTGCCGGAGAAGGTAACGGCCTTCTTGTTCGCGTTGTTCAGCTCCGCGACAGCTTTCCGCTGCGCATCCGCCGCGCTGTCCGCTTCCTCATTGATCTCCATGATCCGGTCTCCGCCTCCAACCGTTACGATATGGTCCTCTCCGGTCCCTGGATCGGTATAGGACATCTTCGCGCCGGTATAGGTGCCTTCCAGGCTTGAATTGTAGTTGTACTGGCTGAAATCTTCATACCGCAGTGTTGTTACGGGCGCGGCGGCCTCATATACCGCTTCGCTGAAAATGATGATCTTTTCCGCGAAAACCTTCATGGCGAGGCCGTATTTTTCACAGACAGAATACAGAAATTTACAATCCGTCTGTTTGTCCTGCTCCAGGGACTTCACCGGGATCTCTTCTGCTTCGTAGTAGAGCGCAAGACCGGCGCGTCCCGCGATCTCCGCGGCGATCTCCCGGACGGTCACGTCCTCCCAATTTTTTGTGCGTTCCTCCTCGTTGAATGCTTCTGATCTGGGGATGGAGACCGCTCCGATGCTGCAGGATGCCGGCGGACCGGAGATTTTGATTTCATCAACCTCAAAATCCCCGCATTTCATCCCCCAATGGCTTCCTTCGCTTTCCCAGTCATAGAAACGCATCTCCGCGCTGATATGGTCCCCTTTCTGCGGCATCCAGCCTCCCATCCACTTCCGTTCCCGGTCCTGGATGGTAAGGGATAGGGAATCGCTCTCTCCGGATGCCACATCCACGTAGGACATGAGGCTCACACTGTCCCGGATATCTGAAGAGATGTCCACATGTTCATAGCTTACACCGATCTCTGCCCTTCTGGTCCTCATGCCTGTTTCCTCCATGGCGGAATGTCCATTTCCTCCGCCGGAAGCTCCGGTGTGTTCAGCTGCGTCCCCGCTGAAAATACCATGGTGTCCAGAAGGGGAAAGTTATGCTGCATCAGGTATCCCACCTGTTTTTCGTCCCCGTAGATCTCTTTTGCTGCTTCATCCCAACATTCGCCCTGTCTGGTTGTGTACATATCATCTTCCCCCGAAACTGAAACGCCGGTTATTTTTCATGTATTCTTCCATCATCCGTGCGAAACGCTCCTGATCCGTTTCCAGTGCCGCTTCCACGTCCTGTTGTGAGGTCCCATAAAAGTTATTAACCGGACTGTATGTAACCTGCACCGGGCCGGATTCGTTGTAATAGGCCGCTGTTTCCACGCCCTCCGCAATCGTAGATCCTCCTCCGGTCAGGCCCGGCATGTTCAGCAGCTCCCCCGTGCGCAGCCAGAGATCAATGGCGTTCCGGGAACCATCCAGCGGGATTGCCGCCTCCGGGCCATCTTCCGCGAACCACGCAATATGCGGCTGCGTGAAGATGCCGCCCTCTGCATGGCCTCCTATATCCTCTTCCGCCTTTTCCGGACTCCTGTAATAGGTGGACGGATTCGCATGTATTGGAATGTCTACGTTAAATCCCGCTCCGAAGATCCGATTGATTTCCTCCTCGCTGTATGCGTACAGTCCTTCTATTCCGGTTTTTACGGATTCCTCGTTCTCCTTGATAGCATCCGACATGGTTTGAGGGACCTCAGCTCCCCATGCGTCAATGACCTGACGCACCCGCTCACGTTCTTCTGACGTCTCCGCCTGCTCCGCCATCGTCGTATACAGGGCGTCAACATCGCCGGCCAGCGCTCCGATCTCTGAAGCATTGGAAAACGCCTGCCGAAAGCTTTCCGGAATCTCTTCTCCTGCAGCTTCCATCTGTTCAATCTCGCTGCGCATCTGCTCGATCATCGGCGCGTAAGAGTCCCACAATTCCTGAATTGCTCCCTTTGCGCCTTTATCCAAACCTTCTGTCAGACTATCTATCAGTACCTCCGCGTCCCAGCTTGTTGCTGTATCTTCGGTTATGGCATCTGTGAAAACTTCATCCAGCTTTTCAGGAAGAGTATCAAATATCTCTCCGTACTGCTGCTGGATTGTCTGTGTCAGGAAATCAGCGGCCTGCACCTGTGATTCCACTTGCCTCTGGTGAAGAGCCGAATTCAATCTCTCTTTTTCCGTCTGGTATTCCTGATCTGTCATTGCTCCGGACTCGTATGCTGCATTGACTCCGGACATACTCTTGATGTAGTCAGCCTCATACTCTGCCATCGCCTGTTCAGACTGAGCAGTTACTTCATTCGCCAGATTGATGAAGGAATCCGCATTCAGGGAACCACCGTATTTCTCTCCCAGCAGGCTCAGCTGCGCCTTATATTCGCCTTCTGCAAGCTCTGCCTGAATTTCTCCCATCTGCCGCTGCAGGTTCATTATGGTTTCTGCTTCGTCAATGCTCAGGAATCCATCATTGAAAGCTTCCGTTACCACCTCATTCAACTGGGTTCCAAGAGATGCCAGCTCCGCCTGCTTCCCGGAATAGAATCCGTTCAGCGTATCAATCAGATTGCTTTCTTCCAGGTCATCCTCATCGAAAAGGGCCTCAACCGAAAGCGTGACTGCATATTGCTGCTGGGTGGCATAATCCTGTACATTCGTAATGAAGGACTGGATATCATCCTGATATGCCTGATTCTCCTCTTCCGTCAGTTCCATCCCAATGTCGATCTTCCAGTTCATCCGGTTCAGGCTCTTGACGGAATCCTCAATCTCCTCGTCCAGTCCGTCCAGTTCGTCGAATGCCGTCAGTGCTTCCCGCACCTGGTCAAGGCTCCTGCTCTGGATCAGGTATCCGGCTACATCGTTCAGGTCTTCCAGAGACAGGGCGATATCTCCGAAATGGGCGTCCAGGTTGGCCTTTTTCGCCTCGTTTGCGCTTTTTTTGACCGCTGAACCGATCCCGGTGATCACTCCGGCCACGCCTCCGATACCGAGGATCGTCCATCCCACCGGGCCGAGCGCCCCGAGGGATGTGGCGAGCGAAGCGACTCCGGAAGCTACCTTATAGGCCGCCAGCGCCGTGCCTATCCCTGTGATCGTCCCGACCAGCAGGCCGGGATTTTCCACCAGCCATCCGCCCACCGCAAGGAACGGCTGCGCGAAGTCTCCAACCGCTTCCCCCGCCTCTTTCACCTGGCGCACCATCGTCGGCATCTTCTCCACGGCAGAGTCGATCATCTCTCCGATCGTTCCCTCCTGTCCGGCCAGACTGTCGATGAATTCATTTCCAAGATTGATCGCGGAGAGGATCCCCGGCCGCAGGTCATCATAGACACTGATCCCAAGGTCCTTGACCTTGTTTCCAGTGATGCTGAGCTGGCTCTCCACAGTCGCATACCGCTTTGCCGCCTCGTTTGCCAGCGCAGTGTTCTCTTCCCAGGCTGTCCCGGAAATATCCAGCGCATCCGTGACCAGATCGCTCGCATTCGCCGCACGCAGGAGGGTATCCCGCAGCCTTACCTCTGTCAGTCCCATCTCATCCAGCACGGCGATAGCGCTCATACCGTTGCGTTCGGTGTTGTTCAGGCCCTTCAGGAATTCGTTGACCGCCGTTGCCGCGTCTTCCCCGAACGCTTTCTGAAACTCTTTCCCGGTCATCCCGGCGACTTTCGCGTATTCCTCTAATCCTTCGCCTGTTTCTGTTGCCATCTGCAGGTTCGTGAGCAATTTGGAGAACGCGGTGCCTCCGGCTTCCGCCTCAATTCCAACGGAAGATAACGCAGCGGAATATCCCATAATCTGGTCCTGTGACAGGCCCACCTGCGTTCCGGCCGCCGCGATCCTCATTCCCATACTCACGATGTCTGCCTCTGTGGTGGCCATGTTATTTCCCAGGGCAACCACGGAGCTTCCAAGTTCGTCGAAATTGTCCTGGCCCATTCCGGTGATGTTCGCGAACTGCGCAAACATGGAGGCTCCTTCCTCACTGGTCAGGTTTGTGGCCTCCGCCAGCATTGCCATCGTTTTTGTGAAGTCCGCGATATTCTCCGTCTTGATGCCAAGCTGTCCGGCAGATTCCGCTATTGCGGAAAGTTCCGCCGCAGAGGTAGGCATTTCCTTCGACATATCACGGATGTCATCCCGGAGGTCTTCCAGTTGGGCGCTGCTGGCGTTTACGGTCTTCTCCACGCCTGCGAAGGCGGACTCAAATTCAATCCCTGTTTTGATGGACGCACCAAGACCGGCGGCAATCCCGGCCCCGGCCGCCACGGCTGCGGCGGAGATCGCGGTGAAAGATGCTTTTGCTGCGGATTCCAGGCCGGAAAATGCCGGTTCCGCATCCTCCAGCCCTTTTTTCAGATTTCCAGCGATGGAAGATCCGGAATTTCCGGAGGTCGCCGCCTCCACGGCCATCGCGGACCGTGTGGCTTCTTTTGCGAGGTCACTCAACTCCTTTTTCGTCAGCTTAGTGCTTTCGTAGAAGGATTTTTCGATTTCCCCCGCTATTTTGATTGCGAGCTCGTATTCTTTGTTGCTCTTTGCCAATGCGGCTCACCTCCTTCGCGGTGGCTTTTAGCTCCTCCAGCGGCATCCCGTAGAAAAAGTCCAGCCCCGTTTTTGTGGCGGCGGCCAGTTGGATACACAGCCTGCGCAGGGCAGGAGAATCCGATGGTTTTACTCCTGCCTGTACAAAAAACCCGTCACGCGGTTTTTGATCTGCATGGCCGCGTAAGGCGGCAGCAGCTCAAAAAATTCGATGGGCTTCCCGGTCGCTTTCGCGGCGATATTCAGGGCATATTCCAGCGTCATCTCCTGCAGGAAATCCACGTTTCCTTTTCTGTTCAGGAGACGGTTCACCGCGATCATGTCCGCCGCCTTGATATCCTGCAGGCCGCTCAGGTCAATGACGTTATAGCTTTTCCCTTCAAACATATACGGTTTTTTCAGGCTGACACGGTACATGCCATCCTCAATGTCATCCACCACATCGACCTCGTTTTTCTTCATTTCCTCGCTCATCCGTTTCTCCTTTCATCAGCACTGGTTCCGGATATCTTCCAGCAGATCCACTCCGTTCACCTTGAAGATGCTGTTCAGCTTGTCCAGTTCGAACAGGTTTTCCCCTCCGATCTCGACCATGATGTAGGTAAGCTCCAGCGTAATCGACGCATTCATCAGGCTTCCCTGGCTCAGGGTCCCGAAATTATATGCTGTCGGCCTGCCGCGCACTACGACACGCATCCCCTGCGAGCTGATCGTCCCTCCGGTTTCCCTGTCTACATTCTGGATGGAAGATCGTAATGTCAGGTTCATCTGTCTGTCTGCAATGGACCTGGTAAAATACTCTTTTCCCACCATCCGGAACGGAATATCCATCTGCGTTGCCTGGAACGCGCCGGGGACTGCCGTATTATATGCTCCAAGGACGCCTCCGCCGCTGATCTCCGTCGTGATCGCAGACAGCGTGGGCAGTGTTACCTCTCCCGATACTCCCTGCATCTTATCGCCGTCGTCATACACGTTGAAATTATTGATGACTTCCGGGTACGTTAATGTTCCTGCCATTACTCTTCACCTCCCGTAAGCGCCTGCTCCAAAAGGGCAGGATCGTATTTCAGGATGAAAACGATATCCTCCGCCGGTGTAAACGCGGCGATGTAGATCCGGAAGATCACCTGGCCGGTCAGGATGTTCTCCACCCGGTTCTCTTCCTCATTGTATTCCACCCTTCCGCCCGCCAGTTTCCCGGCGGCCACGTAGCTGTTGAGCGCGATGTTTTCCGAATCACAGATGGATTCAATCAGCCGGTAGTTGGCCGGGCTGTCCACCTTCTCGTTGTATATCGTGATGAGCCGGTTCGCCATCCAGGTGAACATCCTCCTGCAGGCGATCCAGCGGTCCCTGGGATCCGTCACTTCCGGATAGGCGGAGGTGTTGTTCCCCCAGGCTCTCCACCCCTGTTCATTGATCGCCGTGACAACGCCTGCTCCAGCCAGGGTGTTCGCCTGCTCCCGGTCCATGAATACTTCCGTCCCGTCTGCCAGAACTGCCTTTCCCACGTTCAACAGCTTGTTCGACGGATACAGGCTGGGTACGTTGTCATTGGACGCATCCAGGTAGGAAGCCATCGCCCCATACATGGCAGAGAAATACATCTGTTTCCCATCCGCCTCCACCTTCGGCCACAGGACAACCGCATGTTTGTCCTGGTATCCGCTCTCTTCCTTCGCTTCCGGTACATCCGTATACTTCTTCGTCCCTGCGGTATCCAGATCGAGCAGGCATTCCGCACGGAATACGCCGTTCACGCCTTCGCACTTGGTCAGCATCACCGCCCCCACCTCCGGGATATGGCTCCATCCGGGGGCCAGGATCAGCGCCGCGGGGATCCCGGTACGGGGATAGACCTGCCGGAGCACTTCCAGGCCGCTTTCCCTTCCTGTCGCGGCGTCATATCCGCCGATCAGGTCCTCTTTCATAACGGCGGACGGGTCGATGCTCGTGGAAGTGATCTTCACTGTCACCGCCTCGGCGGTCTGCTCCGAGATCAGCGTCACGACCAGCTTTCCGGCATCGTCGAAGGACAGGAGATAGTCCGTATCGACGGCCAGCGTGGTTTCCTCCATTTTGACCACAACGCTGCTCTTCAGGATCCCGTCCGCATCCTCCACCTTCGCCTGGCGGTTGATAACCGGGTATTCCTTCTCCACGTTGTCCTTTTTGTGCTTTTCCGGGTCGAGTACGTTGACAAAAACGACCGGGGAGACCGGAAAAGCGGAGAAACTGGCGTACATGGACTGGCAGAGCGTGTAATGCTCAAAGTCCTCGCTGTACCCCAGTTTCTCCTGCGCTTCCTCCATGCTCCTGCAGATCACAGGGACATTGACTGCTGCCGCCGGATCCTCCGCCAGATTGACCGGTGCCGTGCCGAACACCACCTGCATCCCGGCCGTACCTTCCGCAGGCGCGGGAAGGTCTGTCCCTTCTTCGATCACCCGGACACCGCGATAATATTTGCTCATCCCTTCGCTCCTTTCTTCCGCGCGTACTCTTCTGCCTTTTCGTAGCAGATGCTTACCGCGGACTCCTTATTTTTCAGGTCCTTCCTGGCCTGCGTGATCTTTCCGATCTCCACCAGCAGCGTGTTCAGCGCCGGCAGCTCCTCCACCGCTTTTCCCATCTGCGGCGTCAGGCCGTTCTTATAGACCGTCCCCTTCGTTGCGACGCCCACGATCGACGGGCCGATGTAGATCACCGGCTCTTTTGTTTTGGGCGTTTCCTGTTTTGTATTCTTCTTCTCAGGCATACGGGTCCTCCCTTCTGACAAAAAAGGTATCCCACGTCATTTCCATTGCTCCATAGAAATAGGGATACCTGTCTTCTTCATCTAACATCCAGTTGATTCCCGCCTCATAATTCATCCGGTATTTCCTGTTCAAAACCGGATCAATCGTGAAGCGCTCTGCAACCCTCTGGAAGATATTCAATATTCCCCTGTGTCCCTGGCAGGAAAAATCCCTGTCGCAGATTCCAAACACAAGGATGGTTTTTACTTCATGCGCACTTTGCGGCGTTTTCAGGCTTCCGGAATCCAGTCTGACCACGCAGAATGGATATGGATCTTCATCCTCTTCCGGCATAATCTCACCTGCTTTTACTCCCTGCCGGCGTTTCGGCAGTTCCTGGGCGTATGCCCTGACCTTTGCGTCCTTCCCATGCACATCTTTGAAAAGCATGTCCTTCAGGATATGTTCAATCTCCTCTGCAAGCTCATCCTGCAAATTAAAAGCGGTCACTTTCCTCCTCCAATCACCGCATTCATGTGTTTCAAAAGCCTGTAGCTGATCTCTTCCTGCAGATCGGTATACAGATTCCCTTTCTCATACACCATTTCCGCTGCTTTTGCCTTTGACATTGCCATGATTTCCTTGATCGCCTCGCGGCCTTTTGTTTTTCCGGATGAAGAATGTCCTTTCATGTATTTTCCGGGCGTCCGCTGAAAAATACCTTCATGTCCTGTCTTCATTTTTGCCAAAAAGGCCTTATAGCTTTTCCCGTTGGCCTTCAGTTCAAGTTCCTTCATGGCACCTGACTTAATGACCATAGCCCCGGCGCTTTTTCTCCTGGAATTTTTCCGCGTTTTATATGCTTTTCGGATACCAGGAGTCTCTCCCCTGACAGACAGCGTTGCGATCAACCTTCTCGCGGTCGCACCTTTCCTTACAATGTCGCCTTTTTTGAATTCAGCAGGCTTGATCGTGTATTCCGAACGGGTTTCATTGTAGAGAAGGTTCTTTCCCGCGGTGGCAACTTCATTGATTGCCTTTTTGAGCGCATTCCCGAACGTTTCTTCCTTCCCCAGATCAGAAAGGCGTTTCTGTATGGCGTTAATGGCAGCCTGATTCGGCGCGATTTGTATCTTCATGATCTCACCGCCTCCAGATTGATGGAATAAATCCCGCTCTCATCTGCGGCATCCGTAATCAGGTACTCCTTTCCGTCAAAGTTCAGGACACGTCCAGGAGCCGGCAGCGGTCCGAAATCTTCCGCAGCGACATAAAAGAGGAACTGCCTGTTATGCAGTTCCCCGTCTACGCCTTTCATTCTCTTTTCCCGTTCCGTCAGCTCATTCTCGTCAATGATGATAAGGGTTTTCTGGCCGTTCAGCTTGTGGTATTCCCCAAATTCATCAAAATTCAGGAATACACCTTTGATATCATCCTGTATGGCTTCCTTAAACGTCATTTTCTTTTCCTTGCCTCCGTCCCGGGAACCTTACCGACAAGATTTTCTTCGGCTTCTCCTTCCACCGGAATCCCGGCCTCTGCTGACGCCTTTCTGGCCTTCAGCTTTTTGGGCTGTGGCTGTTCATCCGGGTTTCTGACACTTCCAGCCCGCTCCCAAGCTTCGATCATTTCCTGATCGTCGCACAGGATCGTTTCACCGGGGATATATGCGTGGCCCTTATAAAAAAATGGTTTTCTGACAATCAGCATTTTCATTCCTGTTACCCGTTGATCTTCACATAGATCTTCGTGCTGTCCGCCGGAGAATCTGCGGCTGCATATCCTGCAGGTACGTTATCCGTCCCCGGCTCCTCCTCTTCTCCCGGTGTGGTTGCGGACGCCGTAATTCCGGCATCCGTGAAATAAACCTCCGTTCCCATCTTGATCTCCGTCTTATCTGCCTTATCGAATTCGTATACACCGGATACGTGGACGGATCCAAGTTCTCCCGGATTGATGTCCGTTCCCGCGATCCCGACCCGTTTTCCGATCGTCAGGACGGTTCCGGCCTCAATCTTCGTTTCCGCTGCGTTCACGTAATCGAGGGCTTCTCCCCTCTGCCAGTATGATGCCTTCATGATCTACTTCCTCCTTACGCCAGTTTTACAGGGCTGTTCACTACGACGCCGGGATTCATGATCGCTCCGCGGTAGTCCATGACGGAAATGCCCCAGTCCAGATAGATATCCCAGACGAAACCGAGGGTTCCGGGGACTTCCGATCTCCGAATGTTCGGTACGTCCTGCCCGTTCAGGTAATCTACCTCTACAAAATCCGTATCTTCTTTTGCCCCCAGAAGCCACCAAGGCATCTGATTCCCGAAGCCTCCGCACATGGCATTGATGGTGGGGTCTTCCACAATCTCAATGCTCTCCCTGTACTGGTACAGAGGATTAACCGCCTGTGTGTTATCCTCCGTGTTGATCGTCGGGCTGAAGAAGATGGTATACATCTCAAATTTGTACCCACTGGGTACGATGATCGTCGCAGGCCGGATGATACAGACCTCTCCAAATTCATCCTTCTGATTGGACAGCGCCATAATCATCCCCTGAAGAGCTTCCCGTGTGATCCCGGTTCCCGTGGCAAGCAGATTGGCGTGTTTGCTGTCAAAGAGCTTTACCCCATCATAGATAGCCGGGTTGTTGAGCAGGATCTCGTAGCACTGTTTATTCAGCGTCTTTCTGGCAGATGCCGCATATTTCGCCGGCATGCGGGTAATGATGTCGATGTCATCATTGATGAAAGCCTGTCTGGTCATGGTAAACTGACGGCCATAGGTCTTCAGCTTTCTGGTGGGCCGTTTCTCATCGTGCCAGATGTCATGCTTCAGTTCCCCGCCTTCCGGAACTTCCAGAAATTCTCCTGCAGGTCCGGAAAGGTAATTATTATCATGGGTCTTGAAGTCCTTCAGCGTTCCGCGCTTTGTCCACCTGTCGAACGTCACGGGCGCAGTCCGGTGTCCTTCGACGTAAGCCTTATTGATCGCATTGTCGAGGATCGTCGGGAACGCCGCTGTCGGATTGAAAAACTGTCTCTGCATCTCCGTATACAGTTCATCCGCGCTCTTCCGGTTCATTCCCGTTTTCCCTTCGGCCGCCAGACATTCGATTGCCAGATCCCTCAAGGACATTCCCATCAGTTCCCTGGCTCCCTCTGCCGGCTTTTCCGGATTCAGCCCGCTGCGCATCAGGAGAGCGTCCGATGCTGCATTCCGGAATTTGTCCTGTTCATCGCTCTCCACAGTGACCCTTCCATTCAGCGGCGCGCCGGTCTGGCGCATGTGCTCGATCACCGCCGCCCGGACGCTTTCCACCGAATTGTCCCCGGAAATGAATGCCGGAATCTGGTCTTCCATGCCAAATTCCCGGCAGAGGTTCGTAATCTCGGAAATACGGGTACGTTCCTGCTGCCTTACCTGTTCAGGATCCTCCCCTCTTTCCTGTCCCGTCCCCGTTGCAGGCGGGTTTCCCGCCTGGCCGGCGGCCTGCTGGCGCTCCTCCTGCTCGATCTCCGCGTTGAGCGTTTCGATCTGCCTCTGAAGGGAATCAAATTCCGCCTGTTCTTCGGCACTGAGCTCCCTGTGAGCAGCCCTGGCCGCGTTCAGGAGTTCCTGCTGCCGCTGGACCATCTGCTGTCTTTTTTCTTTCCTGTTCATCTTTTCAGTTTCCTCCTATCAGATTTTTATTGACAATGAGCTGCCTTTCATAATCTGTGAAAGATCGCCCAGTGCTTCCTTCTTCCCGCCCTACACCAACCGTTGGATCTGCGGGAACGCTGACAATGGACACTTCAAAAGGAGTCCATTTCTTTGCCACAGACGCCGGTCCCTTAAATCTGCCGTCTGCGGATGTCTTGTTTGCCATGATCTCTTCCCAAGAGTCCACCACATAGCCCACTGAGACGCCTTTCAGCGTCCCAGAGCTGACCTTCTGGAAAATTTTTTCCGATTCTGCATCGGTATCAAATTCAATTTCCGCTTCTCCTCTTCCGTCTTCGATCCAGGCGCGGTTGATCTTCCCGATCACATTGTCCCTGTGATGGTTGAACAGGACACAGCCGATCTCATTCAGCCTTGTCAGGTCAACGCATCCTTCGGAATGATCCAGGATCTCACTTCCCCACCACCTGTCATATGGGAGCTCACTGGAGAAAGAAATGATGAATTTCCTTTCATTTCCTTCTCCCTCCACCGCGCGGATGGAATGCGGCAGATCCCGGAAGGCTTTATTCTCCCT
>ERZ1090862.37-NODE-37-length-51298-cov-95.953226_pt1 | contig 51298 bp, 85 predicted proteins | sample MGYA00478481_ERZ1090862 | MGnify/ENA primary metagenome ERZ1090862 (study PRJEB33644, sample SAMEA5815745) | chicken gut metagenome | biome: Chicken; feature: Gastrointestinal Tract; material: Caecum | place: Ireland | collected 2019-01-01 | study: A study of the... | reverse complement strand
AGTCACTATGTGACTCTGTGTGTGGGGATCTTCGTCGTATCATGTCTGTCTGTGTTTGGGCATGACACTACGACGATGCCTGTTGTGTGTCAAACAGGTTTGTTTCAAACCGATTGTGTTGTGGTGATCAGAAACGATTTGCGTGGTTGCCTGTGTGGGGGTGAATGCTTGAATATCAAAATGATTTCTGATGAAAAATCTGTGTGTTGCGAGGCATTTCTGGCCTTGAAACAGATCATGCTGGATGCTGAAAAAAGATACAACACAAAACTGTATCTTGACAGTCATGTTGAGTTTGGAAAGTCAATCCTTGAGACTTGTGTTTTTATCCATGGGGACAGGAACGTGGTGAACATTGTGTGTCTAAAATTAATCAACTGGCAACACAGACATTACCATCGTGGTTGGGAATACATGCTGTATGCTTATCCGGCAGAAGATTTGTTAGAGCGACAGTGATTTTTGTTGTGTGAGGGAGAGAGAAATGGGAACCAAATACCGTGTAACATCTGATTTACATTACTGGCATAAAAACATCCTGAACTTTGAGAGTTCAAAACGTTTTCGTGGTGATTTGTACAAAACCGTTGAACAAATGAACCAAGACCTCACAGTGAAATTTAACCACGGCGCAGATGCCGATACTGTGACTTTTGTGCTTGGTGATTTTTGTTTTGGTCGTGGCAAGCAAGTTATTAAAAGACTTGAAGAAATTCTTGATGAACTTGTTGGGCATATCGTCCTTGTCAAAGGTAATCATGACAATTTTGATGCGATTAAAACATTCAAAAAACGTGGTCATGATGTGTGCGATTATTACGAATTTAACGATTATGAACAAAAAATTTGTATGAGTCATTACCCGTTTGCCGCGTGGAATAAATCTCACTATGGGTCTGTGTTCTTGCATGGGCACTGTCACGGATCTTACAGTGCGAAAGGACGGATTCTTGATGTTGGTTGGGATGTACATGGGAGAATTTTGGGTCTGCCAGAAGCATACCAAATGTGTATGGAAAAAGACGTTTTCACTGCTGATGGTCATTGAATAATTATTGAGATTTTATGAATGAAAATACACAAGATAACAGAAGATAAAATATTCTTCATGATGGATTCTTGTGCTTACGGATCCATCAAAAAAGATGATGTGGAAAAACTAGTTGTTGCTAAAGATTTAACAAGCCAATCTGTTGACGCAAGACGATCAACATGTATAATTGAGTCATTTAATAAACAATCATACAATAGTGACGGTGAAGACAAATGAAATTCAATGTTGAAGATTTAGTATCAAAAGGCCTTGTCAAAAAGAAGACTTATACCAGTGGTGAGTTTAAAGGTTTGTCTGTTTTGAAATACAGTAACAAAGTTTTTTGGGAAAACTTGTGGGATCAAGACAGTCGCTTACTTGATTGCCGTGGTATGGTTGTGGACAGTGATGACAACATCGTTGTGTGGCCTTTTACCAAGATTTTCAATCATTTAGAGAACGGTACTGATCTTCCAAAAGATATGGTTGTGAATGCAGCACGTAAAGTTAATGGCTTCATGGCAGCAGTAAGCTCATACAATGGTGAGCTAATTGTTTCAACAACAGGAACTCTAGATTCCGATTTTGCAAAACTTGCAAAAGGTATGATCATGGAAGAATGTACTAATTTGCCAATGTTGTTATCATGTGTGGAAGAACCAAAGACAACATTTATCTTTGAGATTTGCGCTCCTTCAGACCCACACATTGTACCAGAAAAGGCAGGTGTGTATTTGATTGGTGTTCGATTTCATAAAGACAAATTAACTTCTATGCTTAGTGAAAAAGCTCTGGATCTTATCGCAAAAGAGTTCGGTTTTAAACGACCAGAGACTTACATAAATATGCACTTTTCAGACATCCTGAAAATGTCTAAAGAGTGCAAACATGAAGGGTTTGTTGTACGTGCTGCTACAGGACAGCAAGATCTTCTCTTGAAGATAAAATCACCACACTATTTGGCGAAGAAATTTTTGATGCGTGGCGGTAAGAACAAGTGGGATATGATTTGGGGAAACCCAGAAGAAGCTAAGAAGAAAGTTGACGAAGAGTATTATAACCTTTTAAACTATTTGCGTGATAACTATTCTAAAGAACATTGGGAATGTTTGCATGAACAATTCCGTCGTGAAATTATTGAGGATTTTTTCGGAGGTACAATTTGAAACTGTGGTTGGATGATCTGCGAAATCCAGTAGATTATGGATACCCTAATGCCTTATGGTGTAAGAATCTCTCTAGCTTCTACTCATTACTAAAATTTATGAGTGATAGCGACATTGATTCCATCCATTTTGATAATGATTTGGGTGGTGATGAGGAAGGTTACGATGCTTTCATCTATATTGAACGCGAGCTTCATGATGGTAAGTTTACGAATCTTAAAGAGATTCACGTACATAGCTCTAACCCATCTGCCGTGAACAAGTTTATGTTGGCGAGAGAATATTTCGAAAACACTTTAGGTATAAAGTTTTATCGTCACCAATACTAAAGGAAAACTAATGAAAAAGTTATTTATTTTACGTGGTGTCTCTGGGTCAGGAAAATCAACTCTTGCTAAAGAGTTGTCTGATGATGGTCGTTGGCCTGTGTGTGAAGCTGACCAATTTCATTACACCGAAGACGGTGTGTATGAGTGGAAAGAAGAAAATATCCACAAAGCTCATCAATGGTGTCGTGACAAAGTAGAACTCCACATGCAGAATGAAGTTGAAAAGATTATTGTTTCAAACACAACAACTTCTGCGAAAGAGTTGAAACCTTATCTTGACTTAGCAGAAAACTACTGCTATGATGTAACATCTATAGTTGTGGAAAATTATCATGGTAACGAAAGCATTCATGATGTCCCGCAGTTTATTCGTGACCGTCAAGAAGCACGTTTACGTAACTCTTTAAAATTACAATAGGTGGTTATATGCGTCGATTACTTGTGATTAGTGGTGCAGGTATGTCAACAGAAAGCGGTATTCGCACATTCCGTACAGATACTTCGTCAGGTAAAGCTCTTTGGGATGAATATGATCTTGAAGAAGTATGTAATATTCATGCATTTCGTGGTAATTTTTACCACAAAACACACGAATTTTATAACAAACGCCGTGAAGAATTGAAGACTGTGCACCCCAACATGGCACATCTTCGTGTAGCAGAATGGTATAACCGTTATCCTGGACAAGTACGTAATCTTACAACAAACGTTGACGATTTGCTTGAACGTGCTGGCATTGAAAAGAAGGATATTCTCCATGTACATGGTTTTCTCAAAGAGCTTGTTGTACAGAATGGTGAAGAGTTTCCTAAACGTGTGATTGATGTCGGATATGCGGTTGTTGACCCTGATGATTACTGGTGGTGCAAGCCAAATGTGGTATTTTTCGGTGAGAATGCACCACTTTATCAGGACATGTTTACCATGCTTGATGACTTGAATACTCAAGATCTTGTACTTCTGGTTGGCTGCTCTAATCAGGTTATCGACTTTAACTGGGAATTGCTACATGCAATCGCAAAACGAGGTATTAAACTCGTTGTAATAAACCCAGCGATTAATTACTTTGAACAAGAGCAGTATGATAAATATGGCGTGTACCAAATGCGCTGTGGAGCAGTTGAAGCATTCAGCAACCAAAAACTTATTGATTTGGTAGAAAATCACCTTGAAGGAAACCCTGTTGTCACAAGCGAGGTATTTAATGCTTGAAAATAACTTTCCAACACTGTACGCCCTAAACAGGGATGGCACATATCAAGTGTGGAATGTGTGGGCAGATGGATCAGAAACTGTTGTTGAGTTTGGTAAAGAAAACGGTAAAATGCAGTATAAACGCACAAAATGCTTTGCCAAAAACATCGGTAAGAAAAATGAGACAACTGATACAGAACAAGCTGTTTTGGAGGCAAAATCTAAGTGGGAAAAACAAGTACGCCTTGGGTATCGCGTATCTAAGGATGATCTTACAAAAACCCAAGATTTCTCACCAATGCTGGCACATGATGCCATCAAAAGGAAAAGTTCTTTAGTGTATCCTTTGCATGTTCAACCAAAACTTGATGGTGTTAGAGCACTTGTTCTGGTTGGTGATGATGGCGTGCCTGTGTTTAATAGTCGTGGCAATAAAACATATCCTGTACAAGGCCAATTGCTTGATCAGATGTCTAAGCTAGCCAAAAAGACAGGGTTGAAAATGTTTGATGGTGAGTTGTATATTCATGGGTTAAGTCTCCAGAAAATAGTCTCTTTGGCTAAGAAATGGAGAACACCAGAAGAGATAGAGTGTGAGATAGAAAAAGACTATCAATCAGACATAAAGCGATTTGAAAAAGCAATTAACAATGGTGATGAATTTTGGAAAGACTCCGAAGGGTTAGAACATCCTATCACAAAGAAACCAGAGAAAAATATTAATAAGTATTGTGGTTATTCAAGTTTAGACTTAGAATATCATATTTTCGATATCCCTTCGGAAGATGACACACCATGGATGTCTTCTGACACAAACAAGTGTAGGTTTAATAATTTACAGAAAGTCTCTGAATATACATGGCCTTATAACCTGATTAAAGTGGTGCACGGAGCAATAGTGTCTGATGAGGATCGTGTTAAAATGCTCATCAAGGAGTTTATGGAAGCAGGTTATGAGGGTGTTGTAATAAGGAACTTTCACGGAAAGTATGAGTTTGGACAAAGATCGTCTGATCTTCAAAAGTGGAAATTGTTTCAGGATGGTGAGGCCAGAGTTCTTGATTCCTTTGAGGATAAGAATGGAGAAGGTGTCCTGTTGTGTGCTGAGAAGGATGGTACACAATTTAACTGTAAGATGAGAGGCACACACGAAGAACGCTCACAAGAGAATATGAAAAAACTTATCGGCAAGTATATAACTTTTACATACCAAGCAAGGACCGATGACGGTGTTCCGCAATTTCCTGTTGGTAAATGTGTTCGTGAGGTAGATTCTTTGACGTGGGATCCTATATATTAAAGGTTAATAATTATGATTTGGTATTGGGTGTTCGTTCTACTGACTACTGTACTGTTCTCTGTATGTGTGTATCTGGCATATAGGTTCAGACGGGATAAATTAGATGATTTTATTGATTGGGTAAAACCAAATATTCGCAAGATTATTATCGCATGGTTTGTTGTTATTGGTATCCTTACATTTTGTCTTATTAGGCCAATAATTAACACTGTTGCTTGCCAGTTTGATGGTATGACTTATAAAGTTAATACATCATACTCTTGGTACAAGAATGGTAGCTATGCAGATAAATGTCTGTTCACAGGAAAAAATGGTGCTTTGTTACCTCTAAGAATAATTCGTGATCAACCAGATGGTGATCATATACCAGATGAAGTAAATTAAGGAGAAGAGATGAATTTAAAAAATATGTATTCCACACTTGAAACCATGAGTAAGCCTGATAACATGATTGCATATGGTCATCGTGTTGCCCAATGGAATGAGGTAGCAAGGATTGGTCGTGGAGGAATGTCAACAGATATTGAACTACAAACAAATCTTATTAAAGAGGAGCTTTCTGAGCTTATTGAAGCCTTATCATCATCCGACAAGGCAGCGGTTATTGATGCAGCCTGTGATCTTTTTGTCGTAAGCTCTTACGCTTTGCGTTTGGTGCAATGGGACACTGAAAAATGGGAGTCATGCATGGTTCCCTCAGACACGGTTGAGTTGCAAATCGGTAGTTTGCTTGACTTGGTACATAAAGATAAGTTGAAAATCTCTGATTATGCTGAGATTTTGAAACAAGTTGTGGCTTTATGCTATAAATTGGATATCAATCTTGGGTATAATATGGAAGAGGTTCTTAATTCTAACGACTCTAAGTTCCCAACAATTACACAACTGCTTGTTAAATATCCTGACTACAAGGATAAAGAACTAGAAATGTTGGAGTTTGAATGCAAAGAGATTGAACGCCGTTCAAAAGGACGTTATAATTCTGTAATCCATGTTCAGGTCGGTGAACGTGTTGCCTTTATGGATGGTAATGGTAAAATTATGAAACCAATTACCTTTGTTGAACCGATTATTAAAGTGTAATCAATATATAACGATAGCCCCTTATAAGTGGCTTGTTTTGGAAGTGTGGTAAAAAGTGAATATCGAAGATCTTATCAAGAAGATAGAGCAACGCGGTGGTACAGAAACACTGTTTCAGAAGTGTGTTGTACGCTTTGTTGTAAAGCGTCGTTGGGGTGGTGCTAAGAAATATGCTCATACTTGCTATGTCTATGAGCTTAGCAGTGTAGCAGATAATATTGCTCGTTGTGATGGTGATTTAATTGGTGTAGATTTTATTTAATACCCCTTGACAAACCATATAAAATTTTTATAATTAAATTTATACGTAGACAGAGGAGATGAAAATGCCACGTATGCCTAAAACAAAAATTGAACTGAAAAATACTTTACCTTCTGATCCTGTTGAGCGCGATCGGCTGAAAAAAGTCATCTTGGAAGGTGTTGAAGCTCGCATCATGAAAAAAGACGCAAGTGACATGCTTAAAGATATTGTATCCGTAGAAAAAGAAAGCCACGGATACGACCCTAAATTCATTAATGCAATGATAAATGCAGAATTTGACCGACAATACCAAGCGGGTAAGAAGCGAAAAGACCTTGAGGAAAAGGTTGAGCAAATGGCTGAGGTGGATATTCTGTTTGGTCGTGAGGGATAATTGTGAAGACGTATTTAAATTGCGTTGGTATTCTTGTTTTTATCTGTGTCATCATTGGATTTGTAGTACCAACAATGCTGTCTGCAAAAGACACACTGATGGTAATGTGTGGTTTTGCAATGTTGTTTGTGTCTCCGATGATTGTTTTTGTCTGGGGGCGTAAGGTCTTCTTAGGCCAGTCTTCTAAGAAGAAAACTGGAAAACGTAAAAAGTAAGGAGATTGGTTTAATGTTTAAATCTATTAAACGAGTTATTTTTGCAGGTATTCTTGCTGTCTCCGCAATTGGCCTGACAGGTTGTGAACGTGCAACAGTCCCAGCAGGTTACGTTGGCGTTAAAGTTGATCTGTACGGTGATGAAAAAGGTGTCCAACAACAAGAGGTTGGGGTAGGTAAGTACTGGCTGACTTGGAACGAAGAGATTTATCAGTTCCCGACTTTTAACCAGTTGCATAACTATGACCAACCATTCAATTTCCAGACAAAAGACTCTATGACAGTTTCTGCGAAAATTGGTGTTGAGTATTATGTTGATCGTTCTAAAGTAACGACTATTTTCCAGACGTACCGTAAAGGTGTGCAAGAAATTACAGAGGTAAACATTCGCCAGAATATCTCTGATGCTTTGATCAAAGAAGCTGGTTCAATGGATATCGGCACACTAGCTGGAGATGGAAAAACACAATTACTTGAGCGTGTAACCAAGCATCTGAAACAAAAACTTGATCCTGTTGGTATTGTGCTTGTGAAGCTGTCTTATACTGACGATCTGGTGTATCCACCACAGGTAACTGCTTCCATCAATGCCAAGATCGAAGCAACCCAAAAAGCACTGCTTCGTGAAAACGAAATTCAGCAAGTGAAAGCTGAAGCTCAGAAACGTATCGAGGCTGCTCGTGGTGAGGCTGAGTCTAAACGCCTACAGGCACAAGGCGAAGCAGATGCTAAAATCTTGATTGCCAAAGGTGATGCAGAGTCTATTGAACTACGTGGTGCTGCCCTGCGTAAAAATCCAGAGATTATGCAGCTTGAAGCAATTAATAAATGGAATGGTGTAACACCTGTGTATATGACTAGTGGAGCACAAGCCCCGTTTGTAACATTACCTACAGGTAAATAATATACCGTATGCCCGATGAGCTTTCATCGGGCTTTTTCAAAGGTGGTAAAAATGAAATTTAAAAACATTATCCTCCTGTCCTCACTTCTGTTTAGTCCTCTAGCAATTTCTACCACAAACACCTTGAGCCTTGAGGCAGAATATCGTGATGGTGATTCCAAAGTCTGTATTTATAGCGATGGGCATAGGACAGAAACAGTGGTTAAAGAAGGTGCTGGAAGCTGCCCATCAAAAAGAATATTTCATTAAAACATAGAACATAGATTGTTATGAAAAATATGTTAATAGTGTTGTTAAGTTTTATCCTGTCTTTATGTTTGGTAAGCATTGGATGGCTTGTTTGTCAAGATTATGATTTGAAGGCACTAATGATATGTTCTCTGCTGGCTCTTTTACCAATGCCCAGTTGGATGAGAATTTTGCATATGTACTTCGGGAGAAATCGGAATGAGATTAACTATTGAACTAGTACCTAAAACGGCATGGTTCAACAATTTACGTTCTTACTTATCAAAATCAGAATGGGACAAGGTAAGAAAGAAATGTTATGCAGAAGCAGGTTATAAATGTGAAATCTGCGGTGGCAAAGGACATAAACACCCTGTTGAATGCCACGAGGTATGGGATTTTGAAGATGGTAAGATCACCCTGAAAGGTCTTATTGCACTATGCCCATCGTGTCACGAAGTTAAACATATTGGTTTGGCTAGTTTACGAGGTAGAGGGCATATAGCTTTGAAGCATTTCATGAAAGTTAACAACATCCCTCAACATGTAGCCGAAAAATATGTTGAAGAGGCGTTTGCTCTGTATCGTGAGAGAAGTAAGCGTCAGGAATGGGAACTTGACGTTAGCTATTTGAAAGATTATTTAGGTAATACTTGAGAGGTGTTGTGGGGTATCCATACGATAAAAACTGGAAAGATAAAATCACAAATGATTGTGTAATTGTCTTAGATTTAGATCAAACATGTTACGTATCGGCTGCTGGTTCTGAAAAAAGAACCATCCGAGCGACGCATATTAAATCTGGGAAATCTAAAGAGTTTCGTAATCGCACAGAGTTTTGGGGATCAACCAAAAAAGTTGTAGGTGGTTGGTTAAAAGACCAAAATGCTAATATGGAAATGAAAGCAAAGGCCGCAGGAAAATCATTTACACCATGGACGAGGGAAGACTTCCTTGTTGAGGATATCCAAACACCGGAGCCTGTTGAGAATTGCCTTCATCTTCTCAAAATGAAGATCAATGCTATTTTTGATCATCTTGAAATTAGTAGCAAGCAAGGTGTTGGTGTTCTTGGTGGCGAGAATAATTTCCGTCTTATGCTTCCTGCCCCAGAAAGATATAAAGGTAATAGGGAAGATCTACTCAGGCCGTTGCTTTTGCAGGAAACGCGAGATTACGTTAAGAAGAAGTACAATGCAAAAGTCATCAATGGTGTTGAAGCAGATGATTACTTATCCGTACTAATGTACACAGGGTGGGAAAATTATAAGAAGACAGGTAAGTTTAATTTCCTGATAGCATCCTTCGATAAGGATCAGAAAGGAACACCGGGTCTACTATTTGATACGATGCGCGATAACGGGGAGAAGCAGTGGAAACATCCAACCCCAATGCTGATTGATGACTCAATGGGTGAAATATGGATGGAAGGTAATAAGGTTAAAGGCTGGGGCAAAAAGTTCTTCGGTTATCAGATGCTTTGTGGTGATATTTCTGACAATATTAAACCATACCAGTGCTTTGATATAAACGGAAGATTTGGGGATACTGCGGCTTTCAATTTGATCGGGCATCTTGGAACAGAAAAAGAGATGTGGGAAGCAATTGTTGACCAGTATAAGGCATGGTTTCCAAACGGGGTTGAATTTACATCTTGGGATGGAAGCCTTAAAAAGATGAGTGCTGGTCAATGGGCATCTGTAATTTTCCAGATGGTTTACATGAAAAGACACCCCAATGATAAAACAACACTAGCAACAGAATTGAAAAGGGTAGGGGTACTATGATAGATGTGATGATTATAGAAGCTGTGATGAGGGACTCCCAAGCACTTTCTGTATCGTCTTTGAAACCGAAGTTCTTGGTTGGTACAGGGCAGTGGAAATTAGTAGAAGATGAGAATGGTGATCATATCCTTTTTAAAGATGATTTTATAAACAAGGATAAAATATTTGCTGCACAGATTTTAGAAGATTGTGAGTTGGTAGAAGGAGAACGACTAGTTCTTCTGACAAGTGTGTTGCATGGTGATTTAGAATGTGGTTTAGTTTTATTTAAAGATCAGGCTGTTGAAAGTTTTGATGGGGGTTTAGATGCGACTGATGTCGGTTGACCAGTCAATCTCCCACTGCGCTGTTGTTATATGGGAGCATGGTGTTCCCATATATAGAGAGATGATTAGAACAGGATCTAACTCCAGCAGGTCTAAGAAAAATAAAGATGTTGTTTATTACGATACAGTCTACGAACAAATCAGACACATAGTTCAAAAGATCTTGGAATTAGTTGATAAGTACAAGATAGATAAGTATGTGATGGAGGATTTGAGTTTCGGATCTGTAGGGAATGCGACGCGTGATTTGGCAGGTTTGTTCCATTGCATTGTCTATGCCTTATGTGATAAATCACCTGAGTGGCTTGATAATATACATAAAATACCACCAACTTCTCTAAAGTCTTTTGCCAGAAACTTACTCCCAGAAAAAGATAGAGAAATAGTTAAAGAAAGACTTGACAAAAAGACTGGGAAAAAGGTATACTCATCTCGTAAAGTAAAGATGGAAAAATCACACATGATACGGGCTGTTGATTGTGTTTGTCCTGGTTGGTTAGATGGTATTACATTGGCTGCTGGTAAATCAGATTATGCTGATGCTTACTTAATAGGTAAAAAATTCTTGGAGGAATTATCCCAAGAAAGAGACAAAAACAACAGAAAGTAAAACGTAAGCCAAGGAAGAAAGCAGTAAGCGTCCCTCTCAACGATAGTCTCTGGTTAAAAAATCCTAAGCAAATAGCTGAGTTTAGAGAATATCTAATCTTAGACCAGAATGGTCTTGATCCTGTTTTAGGTGAGCCACTTCGCAACCCTTGTCTTGATCATGACCATTTTGAAGGGAAATGCCGTGGAGTCCTTAGTCAGTGTGTTAACACTTTCGAAGGGTACGTGTTGAAGGCTTGGATGAAGTATGTGTCACTTCACACAGAAACATCTTTGTCTACAGCATTAAGAAACCTTGCAGATTATCTTGAGAGGGATTTTAGCAGTTACCCTTTACATCCCTCATATAAGGATGACATGCTAAAGTTCTTAAGAAGATGCTCTAATGAAAAGATCATCGAAAGAGCAAAACAAGACCTTGGATTAGACATTCCTTCAACAACTAAGAAACAGGATAGTATTATCTTGTATTTGAAGGAATTTGTGAGGCAGACGGAGGAGAATTTTGGCTGGAGATTTGAATAACCCTCTACGTTTTTATTATAAAAACTGGAAAGGTAAGTGTGGCTACAGAAATGTTTTAGACCCAAAATTGTGGTTTGGAACGACCCCTTATCACAAAAAACCTCAATGGCTAATGAGGGCATACGATATCGACAAGGGTGATGTCCGTGATTTTGCTGTTAACGATATCATCGAGTTTGTTAGAGAGGTGTAATGCTTAGTGCAGAAGAAATTCTAGAGTTAAAATCTAAAGGTTTGAGCAACAGAGAAATAGCTCGTCGGTATCTGGGAAAAGAAAGTAAAGAGTCACATATCAGGTTAGTTCTTAAAGCTCACGCTCAGAATACAGAGGCATCAAAACAGATTGTGGATACCCTCACTAAAAAGCCAGGAGCAAAGATTTTTCTGGGTGATGTGGAAGTAGCACCAACGTTGGCTTGGGTATTTAGAAGAATTAAAGAAAACATCTCTCCGTCTCACGTAGAGAGCGAGCCATATATGTTGACATGGGCAGGGAAGTGGTTAGACAATCCAGCAATATTAAGTCGTAAATTGCCTGACTACGAAACATTTAAAACAGATATCCATGATGACAGAGAGCTTGTGGAAGATTTGTGGCACATTTTGGATGAGTGTGATATTTTCATTGCACACAATGCTAAATTTGATAAAGGATGGGCAAACCAAAGATTTGCTTTTCATGGTATGAACCCCCCATCGCCATATATTGTTATTGATACTCTTGCAGAGTTAAAGAATGCTTTTTCATTACCTTCTAACTCCTTAGAAGCTGCGTGTAACTACTTTCAACTAGAGGCTCGTAAAAGACACCACGAAGGAATCTCTTTGTGGAAACGATGCTGCCACGGAGATGTTAAGGCATTTGAGGAAATGGAATATTATAACATTGGTGATATTCCAACACTGGAAGGTATTTATCTTAAAGTAAGACCTTTCATGAAAAAACATCCTAACGTTACACTTTTTAATGAGCCGGATGATAATGTTGAACTTCGTTGTGTAAGATGCAATTCTGATAATTTGTCAGTTATGGATGGTAAGGTAGGAACAACATATCTATCAAAATTTCAGGCTTACCGTTGCGAATGTTGTGGATCTGTTATGCGTGACAGACGTAATATCCGCACCAAAGAAGAGATGGCTAATACCCTTGTTAATATCATCTGATTGTGGGAGATTGAATGCATATTCTTGTTTTAAATGCACCACCAGGTGCTGGAAAAGACGCTATTTGTTCTTATTTGAGTGAGAACATCTCTGGTGTGTTTCATGAAGAAGTGAAGAAACTCCTTTTTGAAGTTGCTATCAGATCTGCTGGAGTCTCAAAAGATTTGTGGAACAGTCTTTATGACCGTAGATACAAAGAAAAACCTTGTCCTTACCTGCAAATTGATGGAGAACATGTCTCCCCACGAGAATGGATGATCCATTGTTCAGAGAATGTGATTAAACCAATTTTCGGACAGAATGCTTTTGGCAAAGCTGCTGTAGAGAATTTAAAGAAAAACCATCAAGAGGCATGGTTGGTTGTTTTTTCAGATGGTGGTTTTAAGGAAGAGATCCTTGAGCTTTCCAACTATGCTTATGAAACTGGTGGTAAATTCTTCTTGGCACGTATTCACAGAGAAGGTTGTGACTGGGGCAATGATAGTCGTAATTGGCTCTATTTAGATGGGATCCGAGGGTACGAAAAAGATTTCGAGAATATTGATGGTAAAATGGAAGACTGTGCCAAGTCAATCCATAAGTGGTTCGTGTTTACTGTTGCGGAGCTTGAATAATGGAAAATTTTTCATTTGTGGTTGACGGTTTGTTTTGTGGTGTCGCCACAGATAACCATGACGCTAGCGAAACGGCAGGAAAGGCTAAAGCGGCATATAAGGTGTGGCGATCGATGATCATGTCTTGTTACATGACAGGCGATACTGAGTTCTGCGTTTGTGACGACTGGTTAGTGTTCAGCAATTATAAAAAGTGGTATCTGGATAATAAGAAACCAGATCACGCTCTGGATTTTAGCATTATTCAAAAGAGTAAATTATACAGCCCAGAAACTTGTGTGTTTACACCAAAATATCTTCTTTATTGTTTTCCTTATCCCAGCAAGGAGACAACGAAGTCTGGGGGTTTGCTTGGGACATCTAAAGTTAAGAACAAAGAAAGATGGCTGGCAGTTTATGTTAGTAAATATAAACGGTTGAAGCATTTGGGAACATTCGATTCTGAATTAGAAGCTCATCATGTATGGCTACGTTATGTAGTTTCTAAATGTGAAATGAACCTTGATTATTACCACCCCACAAATAAATATTACAACGAGACGGTTTATGATAATGCTGTTGGAAAATTGAATTTTCTAAAAAATGTTTTGGCAACAGGAGGGGTATTTAAAGGTGAATACGCTTAAGATCGGAATTGATGTTGATTTGACATTTGTTGATTCTGGGACACCTTGGATTGAGTGGTTGGAAAAGGTTTATGGTGTTAAAATGGATTTATCATTACCACCACCAAACCCGCAAGGTATGCTGTATTACAATGTTTCTAAGTATTTCCCACCTGCGAAGGTGCATCAGCTTAGTCCTTATGAGTTTTGGGAGGATCCTTATCTTTACGATAAGTTGAAACCTCTCCCTGGTGCAGTGGAAGCAGTAGCTGCATGGGCTAAAGCTGGTCATTTTAATCATTTTGTTTCTTATTGTATGAAAGGTCATTTTTCATCTAAAGTGCGCTTTCTAAAAAGAGAAACAGAAGAGTTTTTCAGCTTAGAGCCTGGTTCCGGTCATGCTTTCTATGCAACAAAGCATAAAGCTGGGGTAGATGTTGATGTTATTATTGATGATAGGAATGAGTTCCTTAATCAGTTTGGTCCAGAGGTTATTAAAATTAAATTTAAAACACCTTATGATCAGTCTGAAGAATTAAAAACATCCCTAGACCTTGAAACAGATGATTGGTATACAATACGTGATTTTGTTTTAGACATAGCATGATTAGACGATGCACAAAAGGTGATTTTGTAGTAAAATATGGAGATTGGGTAGAAGTTTTCACAGAGGATGGGGACTTCTTAATCTCTTTTAAAGCTACCAGCGATATGTGTAACGATATTCTTACAAGATATCTTGTTTTTAAAGCGGGTATGGATCCACAAACAAAGTTTAAGATAAAAAAGAGAGGAAGATGATGTTGAAAAAAGAATCTTTTGAATACCTTAAGAATGAAATGATTGCTCGTGCAGGGAAAATCATCCCTATCCTTGGCCTTGAAGGAACAGGGATCACAATTGAAGATCTGGGTATCACAGAGGAATTTGTTACTAAAATTATTAATGATATGCACTTAAAAATCTTCACCGCAGAAGAAATCGAAGAAATGATCTCCTTCGATAAAAAGTATTCTGAACGCCGTGGGATTATTGAGGATATGATTGCAGAAGAATATATGAAACTGGTAGATAGTTTTAAAGATGACTTTCTAAAGAAACTGGAAGGGGCTTTATAATGAATAATCAGATTTCTGTACGTATCGTAGCTGACAGTATTTCCCCACAAGGTATCAGAATTACCACTTTTGAGTTGGAGTACCCCCGCACTATTCATAGCCAGCTTATGACGCATAGACTGTTTAGCAGGAATGCTATGAGTAGCAGAGCAATTCCAATCTCTAGAATGATTGAACAAGTACGAAAAAATCCTGCCATGCCTGTTCAATTTGGTAAGAATAAACCTGGTATGCAAGATGATGGTAATCACAATGCTGAAATAGATGCTGGATATTCCCCAGAGGATTGGTGGCAATTGGCGGCTTTAAGTGCATCACGTTTTGCCGAAGCATATTCACAAGCTGGCTATCACAAGCAGGTGGCAAATCGCTTACTGGAACCGTTCCAGAGGATGAAAACTGTTGTTACTGCTACGGACTGGAATAATTTTTTCCATCTTCGCGCAGATGGAGATGCAGACCCGACGATACATAAACTAGCATCTCTCATGAAACAAGCTGTGGATGAGTCTGTACCTGAGCCATTAGAACCTGGTCAGTGGCACACCCCATATGTAGAGCACCTCTACACAGTTGATGTTGGCGAGGATGTTGGAGAATTTCATGGGTATTGTGTTTTAGATGAGAACAACGAGCCTGTGATGCTACGTGTTGATGAGGCAATTGCTATTTCTGTGTCTTGTTGTGCACAAGTCTCGTATCGCGTGCTTAACAACACTAAGGATAAAGCCCTTGATATCTATAAAAAGCTAACAAGTGGTGATAAGGTACACGCATCTCCTTTTGAGCATGTTGCAACACCTATGTTGGAGAATGAGGCTTCATTGTGGTGGGATGGACAGGCAAGTGACGGCGTGACACATATGGATAGAAAAGGAAATATGTGGTCAGGAAATCTACGTGGGTGGGTACAATACCGCCAACTAGTTCCCAACAATGTTGTGGCAGGTTGACAAATTTAATAAAAATACATATTATGTTTGCATGATGTATAGGGGGCTATTTGTCCCCTAGTTTGCAAATGTGGTGGAGAATATATGAAAAAAACAAAACGTAAACCTACGCAGCATATTTCTGTGACGCTGGACTTTCTTCGCACAATCCCCGGTTTTAATATTAAAGAAGAAAATCAACTTCGTGCTGCGTTGTATGCTATTGGATTCCAAGTCAGTGATGCTGATGGACTTCCTAAGCATATTACAATGCTACACAACAAGAATGTTCGTTGTGCCAATTTCCCATCAACCTATAGAAAAACAACAATTTTTGTAGGCGATATGAGGAATGATTATCCATACGCAGGAATTTATAATGGTATAGATATTCTTGATGTAGAAATGTATTCAGAAAAGGATATGGAATTTGTTATTGATCTTCCATACGATCTTCCTGTGGCAGAAAAAGTCAATGTCAGAAAATACACAAAGCGTGTCGAAAGAAAACAAAGCCTAGATATTAGCTTTGATTCTAAAGATGAATCATGGCTTGGCGATATGTTTGGTCTGGGGGCATAATGGCGCGAGAAAAGACCAAATGGAAAGATCGCGGTTTTGATGATAAATATCATTATGCTGGGTGGTTATATTTTAATGATCTTACAGATGATAGCAAGATGTATGATGATGTTTATTATGACGCATACACAGGAAAAGTAATTAATATCCTTGCAGATGATAGAGACTCTTTAAAAGAGGATCTTAATGATGAAGCTGCTTTATTTTTGGCTAAATATGATGTAGAAGAGAAGGAGAATGTTTGATTACTAAAGTTATTAAAAGCGATGGGTCAGAGGTAGTATTCGACCCTGAACGCCTTAACAAAGCTGCCATTTTTGGTGATGATGGCAACGGCAACTGGTCACACATTGCTCTTGACGCATATAAAAGACTATATGATGGTTGCACAACCAAAGAAGTGAACCAAGCTATTATAGATGCATGTATTAGCCGTAAAGATGAAGCACATGCACGGATGGCTGGTAGAGTTTTAGTCGGGCAGATTTATAAAGAAGCCTTTGGTGGGTTCACAAAAATCCCAAGTTTGCCAAATTTCTATCACCGTATGGTTGATTCAGGCTATTGGGAAGATATGAAATACACAGGCTTGGAGTTAACAGCATTAGAAGCTGTTATCGACCATAGTAAAGATCTGTCTTATGGGTATGCTGTATTGAAACAGTTCCGTGATAAGTACGGTATTAAGGACGCTGTTAATGACATCCTTTTTGAATCCCCGCAGATGATGTTTATGGGGATGGCAATGGCAGTTATGAAGAATATGCCCAAGGCTCGTCGTATTAAAGATGTGACAAAATTGTACACATATTTGTCTGATCTTAAGATCAACGCCCCGACACCATACCTTAACGGGCTTCGTACCGGGAAAACAGGATATGCTTCGTGTTGTGTAATTAAGGCAGACGATACAGCTAAGTCCATCGGTGTTGCACGAGAAGTTGCATATACGATGACTGTTAATCAAGCTGGTATCGGTTATTATCTAGCATCTCGCTCTATTGGTGATGGTGTTAGAGGAAACACAATCAAGCATATGGGTAAACTACCTTATTATCGTGGTATTGATGCTGGGGTAAAAGAAAATAGGCAACAGTCCAGAGGTGGTTCAGCAACAGTTTCTTTCTTAGCTCTTGATCCACAAATTGATGAATTAATTCGCTTACGTAACCCTATGACTGTGACATCTAAGCGGATTAACACAATGGATTATTCCGTTGGTATTAACAAATCTTTTGTCAATCGTGTTGCGAAAAACCTGGATTGGATGCTGGTATCTTATAAAGATGCCCCACAACTCCATGATGGGATGTTCACTATGACAATGGAGGAGTTTGACTCTGAAGTTGATAAGATTGCCAAAGATGCTTCTATTCCAAAAACTTGGATTAAGGCAAGAGATTTGGCAATAGAGATAATTACCCAACGTACAGAAACTGGTAGACTTTATGTTTACTGGACTGACGAGATGAATAGACACACCCCATTTAAGGAAATTATTTATTCAAGCAATTTGTGTTGTGAGATATCGCTACCAACAAAAGGTTATTCAGATATGCGTAACCTCTTCAAGTATGATACTGAAGATGGTGAAGTTGCTTTATGCTTCCTAGCATCGTTGGTTGCTGGCAGAGTTAAACAAGAAGAGTATGAAGATGTGGCATACTATACCGTACTCATGATTGACAACGTGATGGATATCATGACCTATCCGTATGAAAATATGGAGAGTACAGTTAAAAAACGTAGGTCTATTGGTGTTGGCATCACAAACGTGGCGCATTATATTGCGACACATAGAGTTCCTTATGGTTCTCCTGAGAGCAAACAGTTGGTACATGATTTAGCTGAATTGCACAGCTACAGCCTTCATAAGGCAAGTCTACGGTTAGCTAAAGAACGTGGTGTTTGTGAGTGGATTGGTAAAACAAAATACCCATCTGGCTGGCTACCGATTGATACTTACAACAAAGCGATTGATAGTGTGGTGAAGGATCCTACACTCAAACAGGATTGGGAGTGCTTACGCAAGGAGATTGTTGATTTTGGTGGGATCAGGAACAGTGTGTTGGAAGCCTACATGCCGAACGAAAGTTCGTCTTTGGCGACAAACACAACAAACGGTATATACCCTGTTCGTGATCATGTAATCTTTAAAAAATCACCTCAAGGTCAGGTTCTTTTTATCGTTCCTGATTATGAAAAATTAAAAGATTACTACACATCTGCTTGGGATACACCAACAAATGATCTGATAGATATTTATGCCCTGTTCCAGAAATTTACTGGGCAGACGATCAGTGCAGATCTCTACCTTGATTACACCAAACAAAAAGATGGTAAGATTTCTATGAAAGAGCAGCTAGGATATCTTATCAAAGCAACAAAAGTGGGTATGAAAACGTGGTACTATCTAAATTCTAAGGTTGGTGCTGGTGATTCCTTGACAGCGGAACTTCATGCGAAGAAACAAGCTGAGGAAGAAACTAAAAAGAACTATCCTTTGATTGCAGATAGTTCAGTTGAAGATCCGTACTGCGAGAGTTGTGCATTGTAATTTATTAAGGGGCTTTCGCCCCTTTTTCATCGAGGTTTAAATGGCATTATTCAATACAGAAAACACAGCACATAAAACTGGGGATTACCCTCTGTTTCTTGGTCAGCAGATGGGGATGTATGACTCCATTAATAAAAAATACCCAAAACTTTTCGATTTGTATAAAAAACAAAAAGAGCAAGACTGGTCAGAAGACGAAGTTGACTTAGTACAATCAATTTCAGATTTTGCCACATGCAGTAAATCAACCTATGATGTTATGGTGCAAACTTTGATGTGGCAATGGGAAGCTGATAGTGTTGCAGCGCAATCAATTATCTGTTTATTTGCCCCATTCATCACAAACAGTGAATTATACGCTTTGATGATGAAACAGGCAGAAATCGAAGTGCTTCATGCTTTGACATACTCAGAAATTGTCAGACAGTGTTTGCCAAATGCACGAGAAATTATTGAAGAAGTACAAAACAACCAAGAAGTTTTAAACAGATCTGGTGTTATTGTCAAATATATGCGTGAACTAGAAGTTCTTGGTGCTAAATACAGACTGGATCCTGCTTCTATAGATAAAGAAGATATCCGTAGAGGTATTCTGAGAGCTATGTTTGCTCTGCTTAGCCTAGAAGCTATAGAGTTCATATCCAGTTTTGCGTGCACATTTGCTCTGGCTGAACAGGGGATTTTTGTTCAAGTTGCACAGCTTGTGCAAAAAATAATGCTTGATGAGATTCTCCACACAAAGAACGACTTGGCAATTATTGAAATTCTGTTAGAAGACCCTGTATGGTTGAACAGCTTTAATGCCATCAAACATGAATTGAAAGAAATTCTTGACGAAGTTAGATTAAAAGAGTATAGTTGGAGTCACTATATCTTCAGTGATGGTAGAGCAATCATTGGCCTTAACGAACCATTGCTGACAGAGTGGGTTAATTATAATTGTGCTCCTATCTATGACCACTTTGGATTTGAGAGAGATTTCAACCCTCCTTCCAAAGACCCTTTGCCGTTAATGCAGGTATGGATGAATCCTGCGCTACAGCAGACGGCTAACCAAGAAATGTCTAACACAGACTATCGTGTTAACACCACAGTGAATGATGCAGAAGAAGAAATATGGGATTTTTAAGATGAACTTTAAAGAATGCACGTTTTTAATTTATGGGAAAGATAATTGCCCTCATTGTGTAAGAGCAAAAGAGTTTGCAAAACAAAAAAGACTTAACTTTATCTATAAGAAATTAGGAGAAGATTTCACCAAAGAGGAATTGGTCTTAAAATGCTCCCCTGTTATCCCAAAAACAGTCCCACGGATTTTCTATGAGTGCGGTGTCGATACTGTGTATGTTGGTACGGCAGATGAATTTATTGCGTTTATTAATACTGAACTGGGGGAATAAACAATGAAAGTTGTTAAACGTGATGGACGTGAAGAAGATTATGATGGTGTGAAAGTTATTAGAGCAGCAGAAGCAAAATCTAAGAAAACTCTGTTTACCGAATTGCTTGAAAAGCACATGGAAATGGCATATAAAGCGCATATGGTTAGAGTCGGTAGACTGATGGATGTAAAAGCATCCCAGAACCCTACAATGTTTATGGAGGGGGCTATTGCACGGCTCGGACCTGATGAGAAGATCAGTAAACTCTTCTTTAATGGCTACGCATCAATCAGTATTGGTTATGTGGGTCTTTATGAAGCAGTTGAAATTTTGTATGGTGAGCCAGTTCGTAAAGAGATGGCAATGAATATCTTGAAATATATGAAGGATATTTGTGCTGATTTTAAAAAGCGAAGTGGTTTAGCATTTAGCTTGTATGGCACGCCAGCGGAATCTCTGTGTTATAAATTTGCCACAAAACTTAAAGAGGTATATCCTGGGTTAATTGAAAGAGATTATCTGACAAACTCGTTCCACCAACCAGTGTGGAAAACGTCTGATCCATTCTCCAAATGGGATTATGAATGTGGTTTTGCTGAGATAAGTAATGGTGGCAACATAGGTTATGTGGAAGTTCCTAATCTAAAAGACAACATGCAAGCATTGGAATCCTTAGTGGATTATGGATATGAACACATCCCTTATTTTGGTATAAACCAAGTTGTAGACAGATGCTATGGGTGCGGCTTCTTTGGTGAATTTAAGGCCACAGCCAAGGGATTCGAGTGTCCTTCTTGTGGCAATCACGATGAAGAAACAATAAGTGTGATTAGACGTGTGTCTGGGTATTTGTCTGCTCCAAACAGCCGTCCTTACAACAAAGGTAAGATGCAAGAGGTTATTGAGAGAGTGAAACATACATGAATTTCTGCGGTTATGAACCAACAGATATGATCAACGGGGAGGGAGTGCGATGCTCCCTCTGGGTTAGCGGTTGTGGTCATGGTTGTCGTGGCTGCTTTAACCAAAGAGCCTGGTCATACAACTATGGCGAAGTGTTTACAGATGAGCACTTAGATAGAATTATAAAGGATTTGGCACGTAAGCAAATAAAAGGACTCTCAATTTTAGGTGGGGAACCACTTGATCCGCAAAATATTGATGGTGTTATAAAGATTATTTTAAAGGTACGGTCAGTTTACGGAGATGATAAAAACATTTGGCTGTGGACAGGGTATTTATTTGAAGAAATACCTGAAAGAATTAAGAATCTTGTTGACATTGTTGTAGATGGTAAGTATGATATGTCCAAGCCCACAACCAAAAGGTTCAGGGGTTCTGATAACCAAAGAATGTGGGTTAAAAAAGATGGTTTGTGGAAAGAGGGGATTTAAATGAGTAAGAAAACTCTACGAAAGGCATATGAAAAAGAGCTTGCGCTGGCACTGCGTAGTGGAAAACGCAAGAAAAGAAAGATTACCGAAGAGGAATTGTTTCAGGTAATGGCAGATAATGCAGCACGGGCAACCCGTAGAGGATAATATCATGGCAGATATCATTAATGAAGAAAACTTGTACGCACCAAAATTAACGATTGATAGCTTACTTCTTAAAACTCATGAAGAGTTGGCCTATATTTTTGCAGAATTGATCTTCCCAAGATTGATTAATCAGGTGACTGAGGATACTCAGTTAATGATTGATTCCATGAAGAGGATGAAAGCGCAAGCCAAGAAAGACTCTAACCCAACCCTTGAGAAAGAGTTAAACACAGCCCAGAAACGGCTCAAGAAGATGTTATCTGAAGACACACTTGAGAAAGTGATGGGTGTAATGGCTGGTCATCTGAAAGAAGCTCTTTCACCAGATGAGCTAGCGTATGCAATTTACCAAGAAAGAATTACGATTAAACTTGCTGGGGTCGCTTCCAGTTTTCAAACAGCTTTTAGTGAGGCAATTGGAGAGGGCTAACACAGAAGAGGGAAAATGAACTCTGCGATAGCCGAAATTCAACGTATGCTGATAAATGGTGGTTTTAGTGTAGGAAAATCTGGGGCTGATGGTATCTATGGCCCCGCCACTAAATCCGCATTGGAAAAATGCATACAAAAAGCTAACTCGACAAACGGGGGGAATACACTACTTACACAAGCGCAATTGGACAAGATATTTCCTATCGGAGCAAAAGCAAACAGAAATTCTAAATTCCTTGAACCCCTAAACAATCTTTTCTTGAAAACAGATATTAACACCACAAACAGGATAGCTGGTTTTCTATCCCAGATAGGTGTTGAGTCTGCTGAGTTTAAATATGTCAGAGAGCTTGGTAATGATGCATACTTTGATAAGTATGACACAGGCAATTTGGCAAAAAAACTGGGCAATACACCGGAAAAAGATGGTGATGGGGCAAAGTATAAAGGAAGAGGCCTTATCCAGATTACAGGTTATGCCAATTATAGAGATTGTGGCAAAGCTCTAGGTATAGATTTGATTAATCACCCAGAGCTTCTTGAGCAGCCGGAGTATGCTGTGTTAAGTGCTGGTTGGTACTGGCAATCTCGGGATATTAATGCAGCCTGTGATGCTGACGATATTGTAAAAATAACAAAACTTGTGAATGGTGGGACAAATCATCTGTCTGAAAGAACTGCATACTATAATAAAGCCAAATCTGTTCTGAACTCTTAAGGAGATCCTTTGATGGGAAGAAGTAAAGAGACGCGTGCTTTGAAACTTGCTGCAAGGAAGAAAGCACGCGATGAAAGAAAGATGAAATACAAGCCTAAGTTTGAGGAAGAGAGAAATAGTGCCCCAACACTTGTTGCCATGAATAGAAAGCAACAAGATTACCTCCAAAAACTTAAGACCTGTAACATCATTATAGCAAAAGGGATCTTTGGAACAGGAAAGACATATCTCGCCTCTGCATATGCTGCTGATCTTCTCAGGAAAAATGAGATAGACAAAATCATTGTAGCAAGGCCATATGTGCAAACGGGAAAGACCTCTGGATTCAAACCTGGTTCTACTCTGGAGAAACTATATCCTTACGTAAGGAATATGCTCGATACAATTCGTAAAAGAATGGGTGATGGGGCGTATTATAATTCATTGAAAGATGGACTGCATGGACGTATCGAGGTGCAAGAGTTGGAGAGTATTAGAGGAAGATCGTTTGATGAAAACAGCTTTCTACTGATTGACGAGGCACAACAAAGCACTCCAGAAGAAATGCTGAGTATTGTAACTCGTATTTCAGATAATTGCACTCTTGTCATCATGGGGGATGAAAGTCAAAAAGATATACGTGGTGTCTCTGGTTTGGAATGGGTTGAAGATTTTCTCCACAGACATAATATTTCTGGTGTGGGTATTGTTCAATTTAATCAACTACAGGATGTAGTCCGTGGTGGTGTTGTCAAGGAAATCGCCAAGGGATTGTTGAAAGACAGAGATAAAGGTATTTACACACCAATGGCATCATAAGGGGGTTTATGCGTTATTATACTGGGATAGGTTCTCGTGAAACACCCCCAGAAGTTATCAGCGTCATGGAAGACGCTGCTTTTAGACTGGCTGGGTTAGGGTTTACATTGCGGAGCGGTAAGGCAGAAGGAGCCGATGCAGCGTTCCAGAGAGGGATGCAGCGATATTTCGATAGCCTTGACGATAAAACCAAAATATTGTATGGTAACAGACTCGCAGAAATTTACATACCATGGAAAGGTTTTGGCGATAAAGAAGTGGATTTGTACGATAACTGGGATTATGGCTTACAATATATTAACCATCTATATATCGATCAAATAGAATACCGAGATGAGTTGGTGCAAAAGGTGCATCCAAACCCACAAGCATTGTTGAGAAACAGAGCAGCATTTGCTTTACATTCTAGGAATGTGCATCAAGTGTTGGGAGTGAATATTAACAACCCAAAGCCATCTTCCTTTGTGCTCTACTTCGCAAAAGAAGATAAGAATGGTAATCCAAGAGGCGGCACGGCTACTGCTGTCAATCTTGCTAAGATGAAAGGGATTAAAACACTTAATCTTAACACACCAGAAAGAATAAAAATCCTGGAAACATTCCTGGACAAAATGGAGGATTCTTTTGCCAAAGTTCCAAGACAAACTCAATAAAACACTGTGCTTAGTTAAAACATTGGTAGGTGGTTATGTGGTTGGGAAAAAGAATGGTGAGGATATTCTCATACCCAACAACAACGGAGAAATGGAAATTTCATGCAACATTAACGATACGGATAAGTACAAATATTTTACAGAATCAATGGTATACCATACCCCAAAAGAGTACGAGGTTGGGGATAAGTTGTTGATTCCTGATGTTGGAGAATACTATGTTGTAGATGTTGGGTATCAGGAAGATGACGGAAAGATACAATATCTAATTGCTAGGTAGGGGACAATGAAAAATACTGTCTGTAGTGTCTTAACAAACGATACCTTGGTAAAGTTACAGAATTGTGGTGTTGTAGAGCCTGACGTGTTTGAAGAGATGGCTACTGAGCTTTATAACAGATATATGACCACGGTGGCTAATTCTTTAAGAATTGTTAATAAAAGCCTCTTAGCTAGTATGTTTTATTCTGAAAGTGCTGCTAAGAAGGATGCCGAATTGATGTTCTCTAACAGAATTGAGCTGCTACAGCATCTCATCTGCATGAATGGCAAATCTAAGTTCATTCATCTTACTAAAGATGAACTTGACATATTTACAATCATACATCAAGCAGCTATAGCGGCTGAGTATGCTCGTAGAGTTATCCGGTGCTCCAGATATAGTGACAAAGTTATTGTTGACGAGGAGTGCGGTATAAATATAGATTGGCTTTTGAGCAATAGTCACATTCTGAGGGATATCCTCATTAAAAACGAAGAGGTTTGTAATGCAAAAACTGAATAACGGATTTGATATTAACCGTGTAGAGACTTCTAATGTTTTCACATATCGTGCCCATGCCAATAATCATGTCATTTACGTTAATGAGATGCATTGGTTGGAAGATCACCAAGAGCGGTTACAAACAATTCGTGCAGCCAATCCAGAGGATACGGTACGCATTATTATAAATACATTGGGTGGGGATGTTGCTATTGCTATGGCATACGTTAGCGCCATCAGAGAAAGTCAGGCCATGGTTATTGTTCATGCAGAAGGCCAAGTGTGTTCAGCAGGAACAGTATTATGGTTGGCATGTGAGCGTAGAACTGTTTCACCATTGACAATTTTTATGTTCCATAACTACCAGGGTTGGATAGGTGGAGACGGATCCAACATTTACCGCCAAGCTGTGTTCCAAAAAGACTACTTTGATCGTGTCTTCGATTATTTCTATAAAGATGTGCTAACACCTGAAGAAATGGAAACCATTAAAGGTGGTGGGGAAGTTTGGCTGACAGAAGAAGATATTTTGGTACGCACAGAAGCCGCTTTACTGGATAAAGAGAATATCCGAAGAGAGCAACAAGGGCTGAAGTATGTAACAGGCCTAAAAACAACAAAAACAACAGTGGTTAAGAATGTCACATCCCAAAACATAGATGCTGTTCCTAAAGGTGAGGTACAAGAAATGCTTATGAACATTGCGGTTGGTGGCGAGAATTTTAGTTTCAATATGTCAACTTTGAACGAACGTGATTTTGATGGTTTTAATGTTGACGAGCTAAAAGAAATTCTTGTACGATTAAACAACATGCAATATGGTGAGAATGAAGCCAGAGTAATACCACACAAAAGAGACATTCTACTGAATCAGATTCTTAGTGTTTCCGAAGATATTCTGAAAGAAACTATCGAAAAGGTTGGTAACTGATGGCAGCACCCCTGAAAAGGAAGAGTGAGCGGAGAGAATACGATACGTATGAAACCCCAGTATGGGCTGTTGAAGCCCTGTTGGAAGTCATCCCCATAGATATGAAAAAGAAATATATGGAGCCGTGCAGAGCTTCCGGTAGGATTTATAATTTTCTACCAATCGGAAGTGCTTGGGGAGAAATACGTCAAGGTGTTGATTATCTGGCAACAGAGTATAATCACACAGACATCATAATCTCTAATCCTCCATACTCACTGGCTCAAGAATTTGTTGAGAAAGCTCTACGTGATGCTGATGTCGTTATCATGCTTCTACGTCTTGGTTTTCTTGAAAGTATGAAAAGGTGGGAGTGGTGGCAAGATAATCCCCCAACATCTCTGCTTGTACTTTCTCAAAGACCATCTTTTACAGAGGATGGTAAGACAGATGGAAGCGGGTATGCATGGTATGTGTGGGACAAAAAGAACACCCTTAATTTGAAGCCTTTCTATTTTTTAAGAGGTAAAGATGGCAAATGTCGCCAGCAAAATGAGAGAGATAGCGAACAAGTCGAAAAAGGACACCCCAAAATCTCTGGTGGAACTGTACGACCAGATAGTAAACGGGATCAGCCAATGTGCAAAGAAAGGTCTATTTGGAATGGGTATGTCACTACAGTTCCCGGAGGAAATGGGTGATTACCTGCCTCATATTGTTGGCGATCTTCGTGGTGGTGGCTTCACGGTAGATATTATTAGCTATCAACCAACAAAACAAGGCACGTCTATAAACATATTTGTAACATGGTAAGAGATTAACCCGCTTTTTAGCGGGTTTTTCTTTATGTGTTGACACAGGTGGCTTGCACTGATATTGTTATTACAACAAAGGAGCAAGCAATGAAATTCTACATATTCCACCGTCCACTTTACAGCACACAGGCTAAAGAGTTTATAGGAGATATACTTCATATCTCTCTTGAAGATAAGGAGTACTCCCCAGACGGTCATAAATGGAAGAAAAGAACTTGCAAAAGACCAAAAGAGGTATATACTAGACTGGTAGCAATGCTAAAACACGGTGGGATGAGCGATGACATGGTTTATCCACTGGACGGAAAGAGAACCGTAAAAGATATTGTTAATTATATGAATACGTGGGCGAAGAAATGAAGGTATACTTGGTAGGTGGCGCAGTAAGAGATAAATTGTTAGGTCGTGAAATATCAGACCGTGATTATGTGGTTGTTGGTGCTACGCATGAAGAGATGCTGAAAAGAGGGTTCACACAAGTTGGCGCATCTTTTCCAGTTTATCTTCACCCAGAAACAAGAGAAGAGTACGCTCTTGCACGCACAGAAAGAAAAACAGGCGAAGGCCATAAAGGATTTGAGGTATGCTTTAGTCCAGATGTAACTCTGGAAGAGGATTTGGCACGTAGAGATCTTACCATCAACTCCATGGCGATGGATGTTGACAGTGGTGAGATTATTGATCCTTTTGGTGGTCAGGTTGACTTAGGACTTAAAACATTACGTCATACATCAGAGGCGTTTATTGAAGATCCATTACGTATTCTACGCCTGTTTAGATTTAAAGCCCAGCTTGGGGAAGAATGGCATATCCATCCAGAAACTTTTAAACTGGCTTATGACAACCGACACTCTTTGGCAGAAATAAGCGCCGAGCGTAAATGGAAGGAAATGTTGAAAGCCTTAAAGAGTGGTTATTTCAGGTCTTTTGCTGTCAATATGGGACGTATTGGCGAACTTCCTGAACTGGAAGCCCTACGTCGTGTGCAACAACCTAAAGAACATCACCCAGAGGGGGATGCTTACACCCATACAATTCTAGCGTTACGGGTTGCTGATGAATTAGAAGCTGATCCACTGACCAAGTTTGCTGTGCTGTGCCATGATTTTGGCAAAGCTATAACTTACAAGGACAATGGTAATCTTCATGGTCATGAGAAAGCTGGGGTAGATGTTATCCAATCCTTGTGTGAAAGGTTGAAGATTTATAATATCTATCGTGACACGGCAAAATATGTTGCAGAAAATCACACAAAAGTGCACGCCATCTCTCCCAGAGATGGTAACAACGGTTTGAAACCAAAAAGCATCATGAAAATATTTGAAGCTGCTGGACAAGCTGATCAGAAAATGAAGGTTTACACACTTGCAGATGCGTGTTATTGTGATGCTAAAGGAAGAGGTGGTGATTTTAGGCATAAGCCTTATCTTCAAGGTCATATTTTGTTGGAAGCCTACGACGCTATGACAAAAGTTGATTCTAAAGCTATAACAAAACCCCTTCTGGAAAAGGGTAAGAAGGGTAAAGAGATTGGTGAAGCTGTGCGAGTAGCCCGTATTGATGCTATTCGTAAAGCAATCAGCAGAGATATGTTATTCTAAAGAGGTAAGTATATATGATGTGGTGGTTAGAAAATGTTGCTGGTCCAATTATCATCTTTATTGATAATTGGTATCTGTTGCTGTCCATTCTATCATTCCTATTGTCTTCTGTGTGTTTAGGTGTGTATCTTAAGAAGGTGGATGAGACGGCAGATAAATATGTAGTATTTTTGTTGTTGCTTGGAACAGCATTCGTTACTGTTGCAGGACCACTATTTATGATGTTTGCGGTGATGGTTTTACCTATTATTCTCACATTCTGTATTTGTTTTGTGGGAATTTACGCTGTAGCACTTATGGTAAAAGGCTATTTGGAGAAACGGGATAATGATTGAACTGATCTTGTATGTGGTTGCTGGGATAGTAGCAGCAGGTGTATTTCTTACCATGACCTATAAAACACAGGATTGTATCACAGGAGAGGACTTAATACCTGCTTTGCTGTTGATACCTTTTTGGTGGTTGGGTGGCGCATTAGCCATCTTCCTGTGTTTGAAAGAATTTTTCAGTCCTGAACGGATAATTTTGAGGAAGAAACAAAAATGAAAACAAGAATGTATTGTATTGTTAATCAGTATATCTCCGGTATCCATGCGGGTATCCAATCAGCACACGCCATTGCAGAGCTTATGGTTTTGCATAGTGGTGAAGCATATACACCAGAGCAGATCACTGCACACCATTGGCTGAAATGCTGGAAAGAAGAAGATAAGACCATTATTGTTTTGAATGGTGGTTATCAGTCCGTGCTTGAAGATTTTCTTGATCAGGCCATGTCTTTACAAACCTATCCTGTGGCTTGGTGGCGTGAAGAAAAGAAAGCCTTGAATGGGGCAATGACTGCTGTAGCTGTTGTGCTGCCGGAATTTATCTACAACCCGGAATATAAGTCTGTTCCTGATGGTGCATTTATCCCTCCACACGCAATGGAGGTTAATGATACCTACACCTGCGAAGAAACAGGTTTCGTACACACTTACACGCCAGCAGAGAAAGACTTTATCAAAACATTGAAAAGTTTTAAGCTAAAAGGTGAATAGTAGATCATTTTTGGAGCCTCTCTGATATGGTTGGAGAGGTTAACATTTTTGAGGTTAAGTGGATTATGGTTTATACATTGTATGTGCTTTGGACGATCTTTTGTCTTATAGGTTTAGTTAATACCTGTGTTACTGGCAGAGGAATAAAATGTGTAAGAGAAGGATTCTCATATTTCTTCATATTCACTTTCCTCGAAGGAATTGCAATGATTACCACACTAACACCACCAACAGGAGGCTTGCTTAGTGGTTTCCTGATGGGGATCTGGGTGTGTAAGCATTTCGTAACAGGTAGCTATATCTTATCAGGAAAAGTGTATACAAACAGAGATTGTTGGTTACAATTGATTTACAAAACGCTTTACTTCGCAGCGGTAACAGTTCACTATTTCTTTGTGTTGGGGGCATAAAATGAGGGATGCAAGCGGAACAAGATTATTTGTTGGCGATACAGTATTTATCTATTGGGGTAATAATGAATTGCGCAGAGGGGTGGTACAAAAGATAAAAGGCAATAAGGCAAAAATATTAGTTGACGCGTTCCCCACAGAGAAAGATGATAATCTGAGATACTCACTTTCAAAGTGGAAAGCAGGATCTTGTATGATTAAGCACATCACGAGTGATACAACATACCACAATGAAGTGTGTGCCTTAATAGACCATGTATGCGATCTTCGGGATGAAGCTGAATATATGGAAGACAAAATCCGTTACCAAAATATCCTTGATTTTTGGGATAATGTAAGAAAAAGCACAAAGGTACGAGAATGAAGAAACTAGAACTAATGCGCTGTTACTCCGGCAGCATTGCATATGGAACTAACTTACCAACATCCGATGTGGATATTCGCGGAATTTATTGTGCAGAGCCTAAAAGCATTCTTACCCCGTTTTTCGTTGACAGAGAAATGACTCTTATTGATGAAGAGGATGGTAAGCTGTATGAGCTAACAAACTACATGAAGTTGTTCGTCGATATGAACCCAAACATCATCGAGCTTATGTTTGTTGATAGAGGTGACATTCTGCAAACTTCAGATGTTTACGAGTACCTACGCGAGCAAGCGCCAAAACTCCTATCCAGCAAAGTTGCTTTTACTTTTTCTGGGTACGCGATGGCGCAACTGAAGCGTATCAAAGGCCATAATAAATGGATTAATAACCCGCAGCCTAAAGAGCAACCAACACAAAAAGAGTTCATGCGCTTGACACACTCGTGGATGGATGATAATCTTACAAAACACAAAGACTTCCAGAAAATGCTGGATGACCTTAACAAGTTGTGTATCTTTTTACCAATGGGTGATAATATTTATGGCGTGATCGGAACACACGACAATGCTGGCTTGTTTAACTCTGATGGTTCTATTCGTAAAGTCCCATACGAACAGTTCTCTGGCGAGGATAAGAAACGTAAACCAATTTTAATCGTTAAGTATCTGGCAGATGAGCATAAACAAGCAAAGGAAAAGCATAAGAACTACTGGACATGGGTTGAAAACAGAAATCCGGTCCGGCATGACTTAGAAGAAAAGTACGGGTACGATTGTTACAGCTTTGACACAGAATTTTTAACTAAAAATGGCTGGAAGTTTTTCGATGATATCCGAGAAGATGATCTTCTAGCAACGTTTGACAAGAAACATCGAATAGTGTATCAAAAATACACTGAAAGATACGACAATCTTTACACAGGAAATCTGTACCACTTTACTGGGTATCATCAAGATACCTTAGTAACAGCGAATCACAGAATGTACGTAAAGGATTATGCCAGGAATATTAAAAAGGATATGTCTGAATGGAAGTTTGTTGAAGCAGCAAACTTAAAAGAGACGTATAAAATTTTAAATACAATCACCCCTGTTGTGAATGAACTTCGGGACTTACAAAGTCCTGTTGGTGGGATGGATATAAAGATTTATCTGCAACTAATGGGTTGGTTTGTATCGGATGGAACGTTGATGTTTAGTAATGGCAAACCTAAAAATATGTGCATATCTCAAGCAAAAGAGAGTCTAGGGATGAGACAATCTTTAACAAAACTGAGAAACTCTGGAAAGCTGGATTTTAAGGAATACCTTCTCGAAAAGAAAGATTATCAAAATTATCAAGAAACAAAGTATGTTTTCTCCAGAGAAGTTGCGGAAGCATTATTCAAAGACTGCGGTCATGGGGAGAGAAATAAACGATTACCAGAATGGGTTTTCGGCATGACGAAACGAAAAATGGATATCCTGCTGAAAAGCCTGTTACAAGGTGATGGGTCGAAACGTAAGCTGGTCCGTGATAAGAATACCTACATATACCACACAACCAATTCCTTACTGGCAGATGATGTACAACGTCTGGCTTTTATGTGTGGGTATGAAACCTCTAAATGGGGACCATATGAAAGTAGCACATCGTTTGGTGTAGCTTCTATGTATCAAGTGCATATAAACAAAAGCCCTAAAACAGAGAGGATGAATAATAGGGAAAATCTCAAGAAAGTGCCTGTGACCAACTACAGAACAGTTTGTTTCTCTGTTCCTAACGGGACTTTGGTAACAAGGAGGAATGGGAAAATTTCTTTACATGGGAATTGCAAACATGCTCTCCATTTGGTAAGATTGATGCGTATGGCTGAGGAGATCCTAGCAGAGGGTAAAGTCTTAGTAAAAAGACCTGATGCTCAGGAGCTTCTTGCAATCAGAAATGGTGCATGGTCTTTAGAGAAGCTCTTGGCTTGGGCAGAAGAGAAGGATGACTATATTCGTAACACTCTGTACAAGAACACGCATTTACCGAAGACAACAGATCTTAACTTTGCTGCCGATGTTTTGATGACAGCACAACAAATGTGTTGGGATAAGATGAATGATTAATGGCTTTATCTACATTATAGTTGCACTGTATATTGCCGTATGGTTTGTACATACGGCAGAGATGGAAAAGAGTAAATGGCTTGAACGAGCTTATGCACCAAAGACTCCATGGGGTTGGGCATGGAAATGCTTTATAGTGAGTTCTGTATGGCCTTTAGCAATGTACAGGCACAAGCGAGGGTTGCATGAAGAAAAAACTGGTCCGGCGTAATAAATTATTCTTATCAAAATCTTTAAAGGTGGCAAACGCTCTACATTTGTACCTTGAGGATTATCTCTATAATACAAGGGCTTTAGCTAATTCAAAAATGAGTATCCGACTTATCAAACGTTATGGGCAGTACCTTGATTTAGGTAATGCAGAAAAGGATAGCCACATGATTGCCGTGCCCATTATGTGTGGTAATGGCAGTCGTGTAGGAACAAGTTTATTGACACCAGAGCAGTTTGAAGAAACGAGGTTTTTGAGTGAAAAAGAAGATTATTCGTAAAAATAAAAAGTTTCTCACCAGTATCCTTTGGGGAGTAGGCCATTTACAATAGTAGTGGGTACTTAAAAGCCTGCAAATGGCATAAAAGTATTAAAGAGGCTATAAAATCCCACCTGAATGGCAGGATGTTTCAAACATCTGATGCACGGGTATTTATTCCGTACTTCTCTAAAGGTAAGTTCTGTCTCTATGGTATCTTCCCAAACATGGAAGAGGCAAAAGCACTTGAAAGATTTTGGGGACGCAAATGTTTACGATTGAACAACAGAAAATGATTATGAAAAACTTCTTTAATAAAGATAAAGAGGAGACAACAAAAACAAAATGCTTACACGATAGTTGTCCCCAATGTGGTGGAACAGGGGTCAAAAAAGACGGAACAGGTTTGTGTTTCCACGGAATCTCATGCCCGTGCGATAAATGCTCGCCTAAATGCTGACAGTAACAAAACCCTGCAAAGCAGGGTTTTCTGATATAGATAGAGGAGCAAGAATGTTAAAAGAAAGAGCACCAGTATCACCAGGTGAAGTTATTATCCACGAATATCTGGATCCATTAGGTTGGTGTGTGGATGATCTTGCCGACAGATCTGGTATACCTGTAAATAAGTTAAGAACTATCCTATATAACATGGAAGAAGTATCAGAAGATGTGGCTGAAAAACTGGCTGAGACATTAGGGACAACTGCAAGTTTTTGGTTGAATTTATCGACTTCATTTTGGGGTTACTGGAAGCAAGGTGATAACGATTGTGCCTACAACCGCCAAGACGTTCTTAAATTCATAAAGAATATCAACTATGACACCCTTTCTTCCCATGAGGAGCTAAAACCCGCAGTGGAAGACATTGTGGATATGAAGTGTTTGGGTGTTGTATTTCACTGGGATGACCTGAATGTCGAGATCCTCGTTGCAAGATATCCATCCCTCGTTACAGGATACTCGTTGGGTGCTGCTTTGTGTGTATGTATAGAGAAAGAAGTTCTTTTCTGGGTCTATGCTGATAGGGTTGACCTCGCCACACCAATAGGGACATCAACGTTGTACATGAAAGAGATGTTTCTAGACTGGACGCAACCTACCGAAAAAGAAGTGGATATGCTTGCCATGGCAGCAGGGGCTTCTTCTGTAAGTAATTTGCAGAAATTTTCCTCTCTGCTTGAGCAAGCTCTTTCGACAAAACCTTCGAGCAGAGAAAACCTTACCGATAGCGGTGTTGATGATTTTGAATAAACATAAAAGCCCCGCATGGGGCTTTTATTTTAGTTTATACAACGGTATTTGGAGATAACAATGTTGTCATTAAGATCCAAAACTGTTAGGTTTTTGTGTGGGATGTTAAAAACCTTCTCTTCATCTTTGACCTTGCACAAGAAGCGTGTTGTGTTATCTTTTGGTATGTCGATGACCTTACATATTTTACCATTAAGTCGCACCATTGGTGGATAGGTTATTCCATAAATTAGACACATTCTCCCTACCCTTACACGCATGTCACATGCATTTCTATCTGGTCTGCCACCTTTAGGTATTTTCACAGTCATAAATCGTCTCCTGCTATTGTAAGTTGTTGCACCATATATTATCATACTCTCATAGTTTGACAACACTGTAGGGTGTATTATGAATTGTCGTGATAAAGAAATTGAGCAACTAGGTCGAAAACGTGAGCGCGTTGAAATCCTTAATCGTCTGTCTGAAGAGATAAAAACCTTGATCCAAACGAGAGAATTCCCTCCCGGCAGTGAGAAAAAGGAAAGAGTATATGCACAAGATAGATGCCTTGTTAGAGGTCGCTCAGAAACTAACGTGGAGGGTGTAGTGGCAACGTATACCATATGTGGCAGGATGAGCGCATGTTCTGCCGAATACTTGGGAAGCTGGTGGGTGTTGAAAACTAGAGTTCCTCTTGACAAACTGGAGGAAACTGTGGAATATTACAAAAGAACATGGCGCTACGTATCAGTAAGGGTAGAGTAATGTTTGGATGGTTTAAGAAAAAGAAAGAAACGAGCAATTTCGAATTAGTGGGAACATCAGATTGGCAGATAAACTGGACGGATACAGGAACCAATACCGAAGGTATGTGGCTATTGTACGAGTCAAAGACAGGTAAGAGAAAATTTGAATCTACGCTTGTTCCGTGGGTGTATAAAGGAGAAGGCGGTATCAAGAGACTCCCAGGATATAATTATCTTCTACGTTGGTCGCTAGGTGGTGAATTACCGCCATGCTTTAAACCTTTACCAAAGAAAGAGGATAGTTTGTAATTATGAAGGAAGTGCTAAAGAATTTGTGTATCGGGGTTCCTATCGTACTGCTTGTTTTGTTTATTGTTGTGTTTCCAACAACCATTTTTGGCAATGCTTATCTCCTTTGGTTGATCACTGTGGCAGTATTATTAGCTATCGGCATTGGGCTGGGAGCAGCTATCAGGGATAAATATGATTTCTGGTAATGATCGTAGAGAGTACCTCCGAGAAGTCTATAGCGGGGCCATAAAATATTGGTTTACAGATGAGGATATTGAATTGATTACAGATAATATTCTTGATTTCCTTAGTACAGAAGTCTGGAAGGACGAAGACACTGGGAAATGGAGATTCAGAGAGAACGAGTTTTCTCGTAAGGGACAGGCAGAAAAAGCAGCGAGAAAATTTTTCAAGGCACTGCTAAAAGCAAGACGATGAGTATGGCAGGTTGTGTAGAGAATCATATAACATCTCTGATAAGAAAAATCAGAGATATTTTCCCACCACAAGTAGATAGTGTGTGGATTGGTCAGAATGGAAAGTGCTACCAAGTGGCATTAGTACTTAAACACATTTTCCCACAGGCGCAGATATGCTATAGCAGGGTACAAGGGCACGTCTATACCCTTATAGACGGAAACTATTACGATATCGAAGGCATTCATTTTAAAGTGCCAGAGGATATATGCCTCCTTGATCATAGGGAGGGACACAAGCCCCATCGGTGGCACAAAGATTTCAGTAGTATTCCTGTTGATAGCTGGCTATCGAAAGATGCAATCCAGGAGATAAAAGAGTACGCATGAGCAAGTACAATATATACCACATAGAAGACATGGTTGATGGGGTTATAACTAAATCCTGCTGGGAAGTGTACTACGATGGTAATGCGATAAACCAAACAGTAGTTTCAGATGATGGCGAGGCCATGTACTCAAACCCATACCCAACAGGGGATATTGCCAAAAAAGCTGTGCAGCTTCATAAGCGGTATCATAACCTGAACGGGCAACGGATTACTTGGTATGATGAGAACCTTGTATTAAAACAGGAAAATTACAACCCAACAAAAGAGTTTAAAAAGAAAGAGAGAATAACCTCCTTTTGCCTACTTGGGTTTCTTTTCGTAGTATTAGGGATAGTAATGTGGTTTGGGTGATGCCGATGATAGATATACTATTAAATTTACTACTGGCCTTTCTTGGAATTTCCAATTTCATGTTGGCACTCTGCGGATTCTCGGAAAGTGCTGCTGTTAAAGGCTGGAAAAGATTGTGGAGTATTCTTCTAAGTTGTGTCAGTGTATTTGCTGGGGTCGCCTGTCTGTTTTCCTTATTTTTAAGGGTGTAAGTATGAACAATAAATTTTTTGCGGAATTAAAAACCAATTACACAGATACATGGGTAATGTGCTCCGATAAGTTACCACCAGATTTTGTAGATGTGCTGGTGTTTTGTTCAGACACTAAAGAAATGTTTGTTGGTGCTCATATTGGGCAAGGTGTATTCCAGTATGCTTACCACGATGATACACGTATTGTGTGTGAACCAACACACTGGGCATATCTGCCTCTGCCACCAATGCAGACAACAAAGGTAAAAGTTTCAAGTGAAAAACTATATGAGTTTTACAGGGCTTACCGGAAATGGCTCAATAACCCTGACAAATATTTAGGGTATAAGTTTTCAAAACAGACAGGTCTGAAAAACAATCTGAAGGCTTATGCAGAATGGCGCTGGTCATGGCGAGAAAGGGATAACTTACTTCGGGAGATGCAAGCACAATTCGTAGCTGCGGGTCGCCCATTGAATTTTCCATTCACCGCTGACCAAGCGGCTTACTGGTTGGAAAGCCTCAATGATAAATGTCACACCAACCCAGAACGTATTAAATGGGTTGATGATCGGATTAAAGACTGCATGACAAGGCATCTTCAGGAGCAAGAGACAGTTTTTCGAGGCGAGATTATACGATAAGAGGTGATTATGACCACACAAATAAGGTGGGTTAATGAGCATTGCACAGAACAAATCTTTCACTGGGCTTTTGTAAAACCCGAAAATCCACAGACAGAGTTTATCGCCAAGGTCAGATGCACATTTGATTACGGAGATTTTGGAGAGGACAGTCTCATCGGTTATCTCGAAGTCACATCATGGGACGATGCGGTTGCCCAGCTAAAAGAGATAAACAGGAAAAACCTGAGTGATAGTCCATGGGAACTGGTCTGGCTGAGAAAATATGGTTGTGGTTATGTAATACGTTCAAAAGACCAGTTCAAACAAACAGACGCACAACCCTGATCATATGGGGCTAACCATGCCCCTGCTCCCCACCATGACCTACCCCCACCCCCGTCTGGGGAATTGCCACCCAAACTCTACACACCACACTTCTGTACAAAATATGTACAGGTCATAACCTATCAAGACATGACACACCAGTTGCACAAGCACAATAAAACAACATTTATCTGCATTTATATTGATTATTTTATCCTTATTTGCGATCAACACACAACATAGCTGAAAGCCCCGTCACATCTGGGTTTATGGCCTTGCTGAAGCCACAGAATAAGTCATGGAAAGCTCCCTAAAATTTTTTTATAACGACACCACTCCCCACACACTCTGGTCAACAGACTTGACACCTCTGATACAATCTGTCATTATCCTCACACCAGATATTACAGGAGAATGATTTATGTGTTACAGGACACTGGAGCAGTGGAATGCCCGTGGGAGACAAGTCAAAAAGGGTGAAAAGGCTGCTGGGAGACTCAATGACAACACACCTCTTTTCGGAAAATCTCAGACAAAAAAGATGCCAAAGCAGTCACAGAGAGCATCATACACCCACCACACAGAGAGGACAGTTACAAACTGGGATCAAAGTCTTGACTGGGATGAGTGCCACGAATTTGGCCTTGATATTGGCTTACCTGGTCAATGGTGAGATGACCATTTCATTTCTATATCACAATGGGTCTGTCCGACCCATTTCTTTTCCACACCCCACCCCCTGCCGGAGACAAATGTCTTATCTCTTACCCATCAGCATTTCCCCACACAAATATCATCGACAAGCCAGCCAGAGTTTTTATCCAATACGTTATCACAGCCACACCACTTCCTGATTGTTACCCCACCCTCCCCACACAACAAGACGCGTGCTGCATTGTGTGCAGGTTCATTTACAGAAATATCCTTGCAAGATTAGTGATGTGACATGGCAGGTATGCTTGTGGCAGATGTAGCACATAGTTTGTATTTATCTCTGAAGGGTTAGACGGACGATTGTGGGTGTCAAGAAAAACAACGAATCTTTACAAAATATCTTACAGCTATTGTGATCGAGTCCTCCCCGATTCCTGACGCAGCGCACACAGCAGACAGACCAGCCATCGAGAGCACCACACAACAAAGGGGCACACTGATGGGCCAGACTGCCGCACACAGCACTTATTGTTATTGACAAGCTACCTTATTTGTGGGCTTATTGATTTAACATAATACACGTTATGCGAACTAGCTAATGTACTAGCTAACTGATACATACACCGCACAACAATAAGCAAGCTAACAACAGGTCAGACCGTAAGACCAGGCCATCACAACCAATAACAACATGACCACACAGAGAGCCAGACCACTAACAGACCTGCCAGCCTGCTAAGGCACATAGATGATAATAATTCTTGTTTTCAATAACGAAATGAAACGAAAGAAAACGATAACAAATCAAATATAACGAAAATGTAAGAGGAATGATAAAAGGGTGTTAAGCAACACATAACAAAACATAACAAAACATAGCAAAATTATAACAAATCACAAACAAAACATAAGCAAATTATTGTCGCAATCATAATCACGCAGTGACTGAATTGATCTGGCATTTCAGGCACTTAACAGAATTTAACAACATGATAAGCGGTTTAGGCTGGATAATCCAAACAATAATCGTAATTAATGGTCATCACATTACTGGCCTGTTAAACAGGCTAATTAAACGTGATAAGCAAGTGATTTACTGCGTAATAATCGGGGAATAATTTAGCCCGTTTTACGGGTTAGCTGATTCTCAGCTAATCACTACGTGACACAATTTTGCAGCGATAGCTGAGAGGAATATTATTCCTCATCCATTCATGGACACAATTTTGCAACGTTAGTTGTTAGTTACATACATAACTAATCCGTACAGGACACAATAACGCAGTAGGTTAACAATTTTGCAATAAAATTGTAATGGTTTAGATTATTAATAAAACCTTGCAAAATTGTTAACGCGTTGGCGCGTAGCGACATAATAACGCTAGCCCGATACCGGGCGACTGTAAGGAGTGAGGGGGAGGGGTTACTACTGCGTTATTGTGTCGCTCCCTACGGTCGCGCCACTTACGCAGCTTTTAAATTGTTCTTTACAATTGATTTGTTTTGTGATAGGCGATTTAATCGCTTCGGTCGTGTTAGTTTGTTGTTGAGAGTCATTATCATTTAAATAGATATTCACTAAAAACGCATAAAAATGCTTATGTTATTGATAATGGTTATCATTTAAGTCATGTTGTGTCGTTTTGGTCATTTTGTGGGGGTTGTTTGTGGTGGGGATCGATTTTAAGCGGCCCAAATCGCGTTGTAACGGCCTTAAGTGTTTAGCCTTGCCGTTGTATTGCCCACCCTCGTTTAGCTCGATACCGCTATTTATTCAGTTTTGTTCTGTGTCGGTTTTCCATAGGCGGAATCTATCAACATTATTCGGGCAAAAAGAAAGGGCGCTTGGTGCGCCCCTTGTTTTGTTGTCATTATAACGCTTCATAGATTGAGTAGATCCGGTTTGCCAGGTCATTACGAAAGCGGAATTTTTCATCACGTTTAATCATCAGATCCTTAAAACCGCATTCTTTCAAGGCTTCATTAACTTTATGGCGGCAAACGTTCATATTATCCTGCGCGTCACCAATAAACTTATTACTATGATGCATTGCTTTGATCTCTTCCTCTAATACCAGGGCAACTACACGGACCGGATCAAGCTGATATGCGGTAACATCCATGCGGCATTGTAAACGGCTTTTAACATCGTTTACCGGATATACTGCAACCTCTTCCCCGTCAACGTTCACGATAACCAATTTACCATCGATTTCGAAGCCTTTGGCGGCGCTACCGTGACAAAAAGCGTTATCGAAGGAGTAAGCTGGATTATTTGATTTAATGTTCATGGTGTTGTCCTTTGTTTCGTTTCGTTGTTTGCTGCCAGTGAGTTAAATATAATATAACGCCGATCCCCTGTCAATAGGTAGAATTGTAAAGATTAGATGATTTGCATATCCTCCGCGATAATTTCTAATTTCCAAACAAGATGATCTAAGCTCCCTGATAAAAATGATTCCGATACATAACCGCCATCGGACACCGTAGCAAGGATCTTGCCATTTGCTTGCTCTTTGATTTGAACATCCAGGCGGTTAGCCTTTGCTTTGTTCAGGACGGCGATCAGGCGGTTAGCTGTAGTCATGGTGATTTCTCTTTCAGTTGTGGGCTGCACCGATTGCCGCCCTTATGTGATCAATGGTATTGAAAAATCTTTTGGATGTCAACAAAAATAATCGTTATAGATAATATTCTGTCATTGCTTCAAATGAGATCTTCGCTACGTCTTTTATGGTTGGCTTGCGCCATTTAATATAGCGATAATCCCCGGAAACAAACCACGCAACAAGTTTAATCATTGTAATTACGTTCATCACGTTATTAGCGACTGATAGAACATCAATGATTGATTGGAACATGTTACACCTTTAAAGATACTTAACAAAGAACATTTTAAAGGTTAATGCGATATTGTCAATAGAAAAATTAAAGGCCGCTAATATGCGGCCTGTTTATTACCATTCGTTATAGTACATCTCTAACCGATCATCAAAAGCAGCCTGACGGTCGGCATACTCCCAGAAAATTTCCTGGTCCTGTTGTTCGTCGTCATCCATCAGGTTAAATTGTGCGACTTCCTGATAAGTTATCGCCATATTGTAACGGTAGGCGATCTCTTCTGCGATGTTTTCCGGTAACATGTTCCCTACACTTCCCAGCAGTTCGCCAACCATGAAAGCGGCGGCCTGATCATCATTATCAAGGCAATAATTAGCCCAGATTTCAGGTTTTTTCTGTTGCATTCTTGCGATCAAGCCTTTAACGATGAAAGGCGCTGTATCGTTTACGATAGCCTGTAAAGATTGGAATTTTTCAACGTTGGAAACATTAACCAGGTTACGCATGATTATTTACCTCTTAAGTGTGGCGGGGAACCGCTCCCCGCCTTATGAGATAGATAATAAGGCGTTTTTATGAGGGTGTCAAGCGGGAATCATAAAAATTTTTATTTTGTGCTGCAATGCTCAATTCATCGTAATATTTAAGATCGTAAATCATGATTATGCCCTATCTATAAGCGGGGAATATTCCCCGCTATTGAGTGATCACGCGTTGCAGCAGATAACCTTCGCGCCTTTCATATCAAAATGACGTGCCATTGCATCTAACAATTGTTCGCCGTTAAACCAGTTGCCGGTAATACCGAGTTTATTAGCTGCAACATGGATCGCGGCCTCCTCCCTGTTGTAACCGTATCCGCTTGCTTTCCCGCCAACATAGCCATGATCCCAATCTTTAATATTGGTCCAGTGCATCCATAAGCAAGCGTAATTAGTAGCGTTGGTGTGGTACAGGTTGAGCGTTGCCACTTCGGTGATCTCTTCATCAACAACCGCAATCAATTTATAAGATTTATAAAATCCTTTTTCTTTACGGCACTTGCCGATCTGATCGTCGCAGATAGCTTTGAAATTGTCGAAATTAAAAACAGTTTTGTAAGTATTCATGATAATTTACCTCTTTAAGTTTAATCAATGGCTTGTGCCGTTTCTCTTATCTATGCCGTGCATTCTATCACGGCATAACTAAAAGTCAACTACTTTTATACTAAATTTTCTAGGCCTTCTATTTTCGCGTTAGCCTCTTCTATTTCCCACCAGCGAAAATAGTCATAAGCCTCACGATATAAGCGGCGCAAGCCGTCTTTTTGGCCTTGCGTTAGATCTTTCAAGATCTCTTTATTCTCCTTAGAGTAAATCTTGTCAAATGGCTTATTAGCCCGTGCAAGATCCATAACTTCATGCTCAATCTTTGTTAGTTTATCCATTTTTATACCTTCTGTGGTAGGGGCTTTTGCCCCTTTCCCTGTAATCTTAGATATTTTTAGATATGAAGTCAATAACTTCACGTAATTTTTTCTCAGTCGTGATCGTGGCGGGCAACTCCTCTTTTACTTCGTTTGAAAGATAGATATTGCCGCGCCATGTTAGGCAATCATGGTTAACATTATAAGAGAACATCCACTCACACACATTTTTAGCCTCATAAAAAGCCAGGAGCAAGCGATCATCTGCTTCGACTAGCTCAAGCTCAATTCCACGCTTTTTAGCAAAGTTAAAAGTAGTTTTAGAAATGTTCATCATTATTTACCTTTCGTTAGTGGGGAGAGTCAATCTCTCCCCTTCATGTGGTAAATAATACCATATGCCGCTAGTATGTCAATACTCTTTTTAAAAAATTTTTACCCTGCCAGGTTGTTTGAGATCACAATGTTCGCCATCGTCGCCATGATCCCAACCATAACAGCGATAACGACACCACACCAAAACACGATATTCTCTAACATAATATTAACACCAATCAACGAGAAAAAACATCATTTACAATTGCAACAACCGCGCCAAATACATCGGCACTATTTAGAATGGGCAAGCTCTCCCCTTGTTGTATGCAGCTTGTTGATGTTTCCAGGCTGTAAGCTATCGAATGAGATTTATAAATTAAACGGCTTGAATTGTCGATATTGGTTATCGTGCGGATCTCGATTCGTAACTTGTCGGCATTCTCATGATCAAGCATATCGCAGAAAGTGAGTAGCGTCTTATCATTTTCACGCTTGAAATCACATTGCACATTATCCACGATCCCAGCCAGAAAGAAAAATTTATTAGCTTGTTCCATGATTTACCTCTCTTAATTTGTTTTTGACTTGTTGGGAACACTATAACGATAGCGGGAAAGCATTGCAAGCATTTTTATAGATATTTTTCGGATCGATTTTAAGGCCTCTAAAACACTCTCTAACGAGCTATTTTATTTTGTGGTACATTGGGCCATCTTTAAGAGTTTTAATCGTTCTGAACGCCACCAGGCATTAAAAAGGCCGGATAGTTCCGGCCTTGTCTGTTATCTTGCGCTTAATCGCTGTTTCTCAGCGATACGCTGTTTTAATTTGTGATCGTATTTATCAGGACACCACAATTTAGGAACCTTTTTAGGTTTATGGCGTTTGCCTACCCGTTCCCGTTTTTCGTCTGTTTCCCCGTATTCCAGGCGATTAGCTTTAACAATTTTTTCAAAATTCCGCATATTACCCCGCTTTGCGTTTATAGCTGCCGTTGATTATTTTGCTGGCGTGATCTTTTACGGCTTGTTTCCTAAAATTAATCACCTCATCAATATAATCAGAAGTGCCCTCTTTGTGGTAAAGAATTTTCCCGCCCCGCTTTTTGACCTCACAGATTAAACCGTTTCCCTCAAGATCATTTAATGGGCCGGATCTCCTTGTGTGGTATCTCTCACCGTGGAAAGAGTATTCGATATAGTGATAAACCATTCTGATCCTGTACTCGTAATAAAACCAAAGAATTACCCTAAATACTTTTTGGTGCAATCCTAAGTAAATTGCAAGCGCCGCGATGATTATATAAAACTGGATCATACAACCACCAAGATGATTAACAGGATCAAGCGATAAACTGTTTTAAATCTTTTTTCCGGCAATTGGTGCGCTTGTTGACACTAATTTTTAAGCCGTTGTCATGCGCCCAGCGGGTAATATATGCGGCCTCAGATTTTACCCCGGTGATAGTTGAAAGGTCTTTCATTGCAACAGTTAAAACGTGATCACCATATCCATATTGCAGATCGCGAGATTTATGCAACGTATCCCATGTTTTTAACTCAGGACAAGTAAAACTAAGCCCATAAACAAAATAAGTGTTACCGTAAACATCAGTGAAATCTAGAGATATTAAAGACAATTCAGCGTTTTTATTTTCTACGGCTTTTTTGAAAACTTCTATAATATTATTCATAATAATTTACCTCTTTAAGTGTTTTGGTGTTTTGGTTAAGCGCCCTAAGAGATGGGCGCTTTTTTATCTAATTAAAAATTATTTTTTAAATGAGCGCTTATGATAAACCGGAACAATTTTATTATTTTTTGCGTAATTGATGGCGTAATAAAGCGCCTTACGGGCTTGATTCGCTACATTGCTACGCTTACTAATGGACAAGGTGACTACTGGTTTATTTTCCATCTCAGCGCGTTGTTTTGCTGTATCCTGGACGGCTTCAACAACATTACCAGGGATAACCTGCCAACGTTTACCGATCGGCGCATCTTTGCCATTATCTAAAACTTTACCGCCTGTTTCTTTCGCTGCAATGCGTGCAAGTGAACGAGTAGAAAAATAAGTATTCATTTGATTAACCTCTTTCATGTTGGGAATGATTAAACTCACTCCCTTTAATTTAAACCAGTTTTAGATAGTTTGCAATAATTATTTTAAATTGACGATTAGCCCAGCATAAAACGGCGCTACCAGATCCCACCAATCAGATATATATTTTTCAATAGTGCTTTCTCTGGTCATCTCGGTAATGATTCCAAGATCTTTAAGGCGTTGCTCAATATCGTAATAAGTGAAATCGATATTGACACCACTCGGCAAGCCTTGCAACCAATTTTTGAGGCCTTGTACTTTATCATTTTGATAGCGTTTCTTGTTGCTATAGTACCAGTATTCAGATTCAAATCTGTTTTTTAATTCTTTGATCTGATCTTGCTCGCTACCCGATTCAATATCGAAAGAAAGAGAGTTTAAAACATACTTGTGGATCGTTGCTTTTTGGGAAGCGGTTAACTGTTTCATGATTTACCTCGTTAATATTATTTGTTTAACTGTGTGCAAGTTTAATTTTTGCTGTTTTGCTTGTCAATATAATTTTTAATTTTTTTTTCTACTCCAACCTTTTAACCATTACAACACTGAAAGCAGTTTCCCCAGGTGCGGCAACAACCGCTAATTTTTGGGATAATTTAATTTTCAGCTTCAGAGATAAAGCCTTAAACAAGGCCATCTCCCGCGACGGGAGGCGATCTTTTTCACATACCCATAAAGCTGACCCACCGACAGAAAGCGCCTTTAATAGTTCGGTTTTACCCGTGATATTTTTCATTTTTAAACTCTGATAAGTGGTTTCTCTTATCTATGCCGGGTATTCTATCACGGCATAACTAAAAGACAACTATCTTTATTGATAAATTTTACCGCTTTCTACCCATACCATAACGCGGCGCATATTATCCCAAGCATCTTGCCGCAGATTTAAGGCGTGTAATTCTTCCGTGGTGCTCATACCTGGAACGGGCTTGTTATATGTTACAAAGAGATCGCCAGCGTATTCGTAAGCTAGAGTAAGATCGCACTTAATCATCTTTTTAATCATAGCATCAAGCATCATATTAGCCGCATGTTGATCGCGTTTAAGCGGAAGATCTTTAATCTTGCCACGGTATCCGTTGATGATATTGTCAACCTGTTTCTTAGATAAATTTTTTACAGTATCACGGAAGTCTGTAAGTTCTAACATGATTGCCAAGATTGCCATTTTTATTTACCTCTCGTTTGTCAATGTTGGTAGTATAACAGGACTATATAACTTTGCAAGTGGTTTTATGAAATAATTGTCAAAGTAAAATTGTAGTCACCTGCCTGATATAATACTTTATTACCAAATGTGCCTACTCGCTTCATATTGCAATAGATACCCATAACACTTTTTACCTCTTTGATATTCTTTACGCCTGTAATGTCTTTATTGAAATAATCGGGATCGGAAAATAAAACTTGCTTTGCATTTTTTAACAAGGTGCGGATATTAGCCATTTTGATGATCTCCTGAATGTCGCGGGGAGAGATTCCCCGCTTTATGATAGTAGTATAATACTATTTTAAAACTGAATGCAAGTACTTTTAAGCGATAGCGTAAACTTTTCCATCTTCATCAATATCAAAACGATAATCATTGGCTTCAATTGATTCAGTGATGGCTTCATCTGTAAACTGGTCATCGTAAGCGGACTCTAGATCTCTGTAAAGTTTACAAGATAGATCGCGGATCGTTTCAGTTAACAAGTTCTCAAGCTGATTGGCTAAATCTTCCTGTTTTGCCGTTAAATCTCCGCAATACATAGTTTCAACGTAACCGAAAACAGTATTTTCATGATGGTGACGGCTGTATTTATCCCGCTCAATGCTTGCATATAACTGACTATATTCACCAAGATCAAATAGTTTGCGGATACCTCTAAATTTTGTTAAAGATTTAACTTTTCTTAAAAATTTTTCAATATCCACGCTGTCAGTGCTGATTGATGCGCCGTCACCTTGCGACCAGAATCCTGACCAATAGATAACCGCGTCATCGATCCCGTACTCTGGTAAAATGTCATTCTTATAGTCTTCAATGACACTATCCGCAAAGAAATTATTGGCGCTTTCTCTTTCACGCTCACGAATAAGATCAATGGCTTTTTCTTTTTGTTCGTCGTTCAACTTATCGAAAGATACATTCTCAGCGTTAACGATGGTTTTCATATTAATTCACCCCTTTTTTAGGTTGGTTGGTGGCGGTGTATCGCCTTGATGTGCACATAGTAGATCTATACTACCCAGCTGTCAATACTATTTTTAAAAAATTTTTCTCTTTTATTTGCCTTGCTAATCTGGCTGGTTATAGATATAATTTTAACAACTAACCAACTAACAGAGGAATAGAAACAATGACTACTACCACAATGCACCTGATGCACGCTCTAGGCTGGCAAGGGGGAACTATCCACCAGGTAGCGAACGCAACAGGCTTAAAGGTAGAAACAGTTCTCAACCTGTCAGATTATAAGGCCGAGGATAGTTATCAATTGCAAAGTTACACGGGCGGTTATTCCTGGGCGCGGGAAGGTGGGAAAGAAAGCAATATACCACAATGGGCGAAAGGTGATTGCCATTTCTGGTTAGGTGTCCTAACCTGGCAAGAAAATAAATAGATGAAAATGTTTGACAAGCCCAAGGATTGGGCTTATAATGCCTAACATACAGAAGAGGAAACGCCATCCCCACGGCGTAAAGGCGGGGCTAACATACCAGGGCGCTGGTTGGAAGGTCGATCGCTGGTAGCTCGTCAAAAATAAATTTGTAAAGAAACGTAAAGATTACGATTAACGCTTGCTTTCTTTATCAATTATGTTAATCTATATCTAACAAAGAGATAAGCCGAGAACGGCTATAAACTTCAAACTACGGCGACGATGGTCAACGGGGGAGGATAAGACACCGATCCTACCTGCCATTCTGCAAATGAGAATGATTATCATTCAACAAAAATTTTTATGTTGCTTTGCGTTTAAGTGTGTGATAGAATTATGATACCCATAAAAATTTTTTCGCTCTATAGAGCAAATACGATTTCGATTTTTAAAACTCGATCGAGAACTGAGCGTGCGAAATTTTTCGCAAGAAAAAACAAATACGATTTTGAAATCGAAAAACCGATCGAGAACTTAAATTTGTAGCCCTAAAAAATTTTCTCCGTAAGGAGCAAATACGATCTGGAAAATGAATTTTCGATCGAGAACCGAGTTTTCGGACATGGAGGTGCTCATCTGTAGGAGTAAAGGTAGTATGGAGTGTGATCCTACCACTCATGCGAAAACAGGTTTTTATATGAAAACAAGGCTTTCATAACAAAATTGTGTCGAAACGCCTATAAGTAACAGTTTTCTAAATTTACAGAATTTAGAATCATACCAGAATTTTAAAGTATCAAGAAAATATCTGTTATTGAAACTTTCCCTGTGGCAAAAATATCACAGGGAAAACAAATATCAGTGATAAAATATCACGTTACAGACTTTCTCTTCTTACCGAAAATATTTCTCCACGACAAAATATCATACCTTTTTCCGCTGGTCATTTCATACATAAGAATTTCGTCTTCTGTAGGATCGAATATGTCCATAAAAATAGCTGTCAATTCTGTGGTGTGGAAATTAGTGGACTTACCATTAAGTCTTACTGTTATTCCAACACCAGGTTTAGAAGCATTGAGAATTAACACATCATCACCACGACAAAATGTTAATTCTTTACCTCTTAAGCAGAACCAACCATCAATACCTAATGCAATATTATCGCTCTGACTGTTTCCAAAAAGGGCATTAAGTTGTAAGAGTCGTGGGAACTCACCACCAATAACACGATAAACAAAAGTTTTTTGGGCTAGGCTCCACCCACGTTCTTCAAGAGCATTTCCTAGATTACATTCACAACCAAGAGCAGAACTTCCTTCATAGCAGATATTCTGCAACGCTTCTTCAATATCTTCTGCGTTGTCTGGCAACTTGTCAGAGGAAATTTTAGCAATTTCACCAATGTTTATAATAGCTTGCGAAAGCCCGAACACTAAATTTTCAAGATTCTCAACGTATCGCCTTAAGTCTTCGATATCTGTTGATCTGGCTAATGTCTGTAGCTCTATAAGCTCGTTTTCTACACGACAAATCTGTTTATCAAATTCTTGCTCATCATCAGGGTCTGAACTAAATTGTAGCTCCGACACTTCGCCTTGCACTTTGTCGTATATTTGCAACATATCCCCAGAAAAATCAGGGAAAGAATAGTGCTTCTGATAGTGTGGTAAAATACCTGTCGTGTGTAAAATACTTGTCATTGGTAAGTCCTGTGATTAAGCATTCAAGCCCTGTAGAGAGTATCTACAGGGCATCATAACATTCTCATCAACCACTCTTTCTTTCGTGGAGACGGTATTTCATGTATGCAAGATACATTTTGTGTTTAATGTCTTCAGTGACAGGGAGATTCCCAAAAATAAGGTAGCTCAAATCATAGAGTTTCTCCCAACATTTGAATTTGTAATACGCAATGCTTCTCAACACTCCCCCTTAAACTACTTAACATTATGTTTTTCTTCGTTATTTTCTATTCCTAAAAGCATACCCTGTAGTTGTTGTTTCACAGGAATGAGAACAGGAAAATCGTCTATCCACACATCTGGGATCCAACCAAGTTCCGCACAAACTTGTGCTTTCTGGACACCATTGCAATAAATTATTTCGATACCTAGTTTTTCAGCCCAAAACTGGATATCAGAGTTATCATCTGAATCGAAGCGATAAGTAACAAATTTAACACACCAACCTGAACCCTTTGCTGCAAATAGAGCAACAAATTGTGACCATCTCTCAGGCTCTAGCGTGAAAGTATCATCAAAGTCCAACGCTATGCGTTTTGTTTCAAATGGCTTTCCCATCACTCTTTCACCTTCTCACCAGTCTTAGAGTCCTTACTCGCCACTTCTGAGGAGTCACCTAATTCTTGAGTGTACTTCTTGATTTGGGCATCTAGATACTTGATTGTGATATCCGCAAGTTGTTGAGTCCTTGGAGATTCTACAATGTTTTGACCTACATACGCAGCAAGCATCTTGTAAGAAGTCTCTTTCTGCGGCATGAAGTTGGCATATAGAATACCTATTACACAGACAACCATAGCAATAACAGTTAACTTTCGCGGTGTTTCCATCGCATCTTGCTGTGGGATATATTCTTGTTTTTCATCAAGTTTGCACACTTTTCGTAAAATGCTCTTGCTCACCCAAGAACCAAGGGATTCCTCCCCGTGGCGAAGAAGAACATCACCACCCGCAGTATCCTTCACAACAAGAACATCTCCGGCTTTAAATCGTGACCAATCTTGTGCTAAAACAAGGTTTTGTCCGGGATAGATATCCATCTTAGGTTCTTCGAGGATCTTTGGAAGAATACGCATCATGATGTATACAACAACACACAAAAACAACAAGAATCCCCAACCTTCATACTTCCCGTCTGTACTAAGAACATCAATAAGATAAATCAAAAAAGGCCAAGACATATATCAACTCTCCTGTATAAAACAAGTAACACAGGGGTGGTTATCACTCCCTGTAATAAACATACCAGTTGGCTATCAGAAACACAACAAAAATCAATTCTGATAATCATCCCACTCTTCAAGGATGATCCCTTGAATAGCGTATGCAGGCCATGAAGGGTTCATTCTGACAAACTGCTTGATGTCCATACCGAAAGACTCATTGAACCACTCGAACCCTCCGGTTAGCTTAACCGTCTTTCGAAGGATTTTCAAACCATACTTACTTTCGGCTGGTGCTAGCTTATTCGGGGATGTAATCCCGTATTGACTACGGAGCCTTGCCCAGTGATTAGTGTCAGCGAAATGTTGGCGTATTTTTCCCGCTTCTGCCAAGGCAGTCCATTCTCGCTTTTGTTGCTCTCGTTTTTGTTTAGCAATTTCACGATCTTTTTCTGTAATGGTACGATTCATCATTTTTCTCCGAAAATTGAAAATTTGCTCTACAGATGCCACGCGCGATCGTTTGCGCGTTGATGTTTTTACCTATCTGTGGACCACATTTACAAATCTGATTCGCAGATGCGTTTTTGAGACTGCCGAGTGCATACCTGATCCCTGAATCGAGATTCCATAATAATCTCTTTAAAAACAGCCTCGAAATCAGGTACAGGATCAACATCCTGCTTGAGGATGTACTTGTTGATAAAATAATCAGGATCGATGCCTAACCTCCAGCACGCTTCAAAGCCACGTCTGACCCAATCCACAGGTAAGTTATATTCGTGAACCAAATCCCCGATGCGTACCCAGTCAAATCGCTGTTTGATATCATCAGGTGACAGCACACGGATAGAATTTTCATCGTAGGCCATAAGACTCTCCTCCACACCCACACAAAACGTAAAACTAAACCTTGACACCCACCGCGCCCCAGTTGAGACGGACAGATGAACCAGTCCTGTGCGCCATGCTCCGGTACACATTCAAAATCCCCCACACACAGAGAGTCACATAGTGACC
>ERZ1090862.35-NODE-35-length-53004-cov-3262.941944_pt1 | contig 53004 bp, 79 predicted proteins | sample MGYA00478481_ERZ1090862 | MGnify/ENA primary metagenome ERZ1090862 (study PRJEB33644, sample SAMEA5815745) | chicken gut metagenome | biome: Chicken; feature: Gastrointestinal Tract; material: Caecum | place: Ireland | collected 2019-01-01 | study: A study of the... | reverse complement strand
TTGTGTTCTGTGAAGCGCGAGATCGGCGATGCTACGGAATTTGAAATTTCGAAAGATCGTTTGAAGATAAACCCGAGAGCACCACTTTCTGAAGAGCAAAGGAAACGCAGATCCGACCTAGGTAAACAGATTAAATCTGCTCAGAATACCGTATAAAGCGATTTTGTTTTACGTGACTAATTCCACCTGTCTGTTATTTTATCGCGTTATACGGGCGATCAGGGCCTTTAAAAGGGGGTGCGTAGATGATTTCACATTTTGAGGCGGAACAATCCGTTATTGGAGGCATCTTAAAGCCGCTCAGAATCCCGTATAAAGCGATTTTATTTTACGTGACTAATTTCACATTGAGGACATTTTATCGCGTTATACGGGCGCTCAGGGCCTTTAAAAAGGGGTGTGTAGATGATTTCACATTTTGAGGCGGAGCAATCCGTTATCGGCGGCATCATCCTGGATGCGCCGAAAGCCCTTCCAATTGCGGAAAAAGAGCTTTCGGATAGCGATTTTAGTGTGCCTGAGTTTCGTACGATTTATGGAAAAATCGAAAAGCTGCACGCTGAAAAGAAGCCGATTGATAGTGTAACCCTGATAAACGAGCTAGGAAGCGAATATCGGGAGACGGTAATGGTCGCCGCAAGCTGCATCCCTTCGTTGGCACACTTTGTCGCGTACGTGCAAAACGTGAAAGAGAATTCGAAAAGAGAAAAACTGCTTGAAAAAGCGAATGGCCTCGTGTCGCAGATAAATGGAGTGGACACAATTGATGACCTAAGGCAAACGGTTTCCGAAATGTCCGGAGTGCTCAATGCTGACAAGGTCGAGAAATCAAGCGCAGCAGCTGATTTGTTTTTAGATTTTTTGAAGAGAAAAGAAAACAAGCAGAAACATATCCCTACCGGGTTTGCAGAATTAGATCGTTACCTGTACTTAGACCCTGGAGATTTTATCATCGTAGGAGGACGGCCGTCTAGCGGTAAAACAGCGTTTACCTTGCAAATGCTCTTGAAAATGTCTCGCGAGTATAAAGTGGGATACTTTTCGCTCGAAACCTCTCGCGAAGGGATTGCAGATCGGCTGATTAGCAACTTTTCGAGGACTGATTTTGGGAAGATCAATCGTTCTGAGTTCACCGATGAAGATTGGATTCAGATAACAAAATGCTATGATGACTTCTCAAAGCTGAATCTAGAAGTAATTGAAGCTGCAGGCTGGGGCGTACAGCAGGTTCGCGGCTACACTGCGATGAACCAGTACGATGTGATTTTTATCGACTATCTTACCCTTTTAACCGGAAGAGGAAAGGACAGCGTCGAGAAAGCGTCAAACATCTCAAAGGACTTGCACACGATGGCACAGGCAGACAAGGTCACAGTATTTGCGTTGTCACAGCTAAACAGAAAAGGCGCGGAATCACCTGACATGACATCTCTGAGAGAATCCGGACAAATTGAGCAGGACGCAGATGCAATCTTGCTTTTGAGTTACGACGCCTATGAGCCGGAAGAACGTGAGCTTACAATTGCCAAAAACAAAAAAGGAAGAATCGGTAAAATCAAGCTCAGGTTTGACGGATCGATTCAAACCTTTTGGGTTGAGGAAACGGAAAGATAATGAGGTGAAAAATGCTAAGGAATGAGCAGATAAAGAAGCTGGCGGCCGAAGGTAAATCCGCGAATCAAATTGCGGAAATTCTGAACATAAAGCCGGTTACTGTTTATGCAGGAATCCATTATCAAGCGACCATGAAAAGAAGGCTCGAGCGTGTAAAACGCCCGTACCTGAAAGAGTGGATGCAAACTCGAAAGTGTTCCTCTAAAGAACTGATCGAAAAGATGGGCGGGAAATACGACATCCACACAAGGCAGAAAATATTTGGGGAAAGGTCCTTTACAGAAGAGGACGCTACAAAACTTGTAAAGATAACGGGGCTTAGCTATGAGGAATTATTCACAATTAGATCAGATAGCTAAATCCGGAAAAGACTTTGAAGGGACGGCGAATGAGAAATTATACGTAAATCACATGCGGACCATCATGAAAAAGCTGATGCATGGAGAGATGAAGCCGGACGAAGCGAAAGCATGGCAGAAGATCGAGAGGATGAATTTATTGCAAGAACATTTTTGCGACTACGTAAAGGCAAATTGGTAAACGCTCTTGCAAAGCCATGCCCAAGATGCGGAAGCAATCAGTTGAGAGTTGCGTACATAAACGATCACATTTGCATAGGGTGCGAATTTTGCGGACTGATTGGACCGTTCAAAAAATCCGAAAAGCGTGCTGTAAAGGCATGGAACAGAACGAGGTGTTGATATGGTTGCATCGGATAAAACGATTCGGGAGCTGATTAAAAGCGGAGAGTTAAAAATCACTCCTTACAAAGACTACAATATCCAGCCTGCAAGTATTGATCTTACACTCGGAGACAAGTTTAAGTTTTATACAGATAGCAGGCTGTACATGAGCAAGAAGCCGAATGTGCAGGAAACGCAAGGGAAAAGAATCCTCCTCCCTAGTGAGTTCGTTTTGGCCAGCACAGTGGAAACCATCGAGATTCCCAATGGATGGGCTGCATCTGTAAAGGGGCGTTCGAGCATCATGCGGATGGGACTTTTCGTCCATAACGGTGGATGGGTGGATCCAGGCTATAAGGGCACAATCACGCTTACCATCGTTAACGTATGCGAGAAGCCGATTGTGTTGGAGCCTGGGGTTGGAATTTGCCAGCTTGTACTAGAGAAAGTGGATTGTGATTCTCAATATACCGGGAAATATCAGGGTTCTACTGGAGTTCAAGAAACAAAATTATACATGGACAAATGAGGAAAATAGATTATGAAACTCGCCGAAAAGTACAATGAACTTTTAAGGAAAAAGATTGATATTGCGCCAGAAAGCGGAATTGATATTGAAAAATCAGAGATCAATCAAAGTTTGAAGCCGCATCAAATTGATGCGATCTGGTGGGCCGTGAAAGGCGGAAAGCGGGCACTGTTTGAGAGTTTTGGTCTCGGGAAAACGGTGCAGGAGCTTGAGTGGTGCAGGATTATCCAGAAGCACGAAGGTGGACAGGCAATCATCGTTATGCCTCTGGAAGTGCGAAAAGAGTTTATCCGGGACGCTGTGAACCTTTTGGGAATGGAGCCTCCCCCCTACGTTAAAAGTACGGAAGAGGCTAAAAAAACTGGCGCTCCGATTGTTTTGACAAACTACGAACGAGTGAGAGGTGCGGAAAACCGAGAAGGAACAGTGGACTTAGATGCTTTTACCGCTGTGAGTTTGGATGAAGCTTCTGTTTTGAGAGGATATGGGACGCGAACTTATCAAGAGTTTTTGAAGCTTGCGAAATCCGTAAAATACAAGCTCGTGGCCACGGCGACGCCAGCGCCAAATCGGTACAAAGAGCTGATTCATTATGCGGCTTACCTGGGGATCATGGATTCCGGGCAAGCGCTGACTCGGTGGTTTAAGAGAGATTCGACCAAAGCGAATAATCTCACCTTGTTTCCAGGAAAAGAAAAAGAGTTTTGGCTTTGGGTTTCAAGCTGGGCGCTCTTTATCCAAAAGCCTTCAGATTTGGGATACTCTAACGAAGGCTATGACCTCCCTCCCCTGAAAGTGAACTGGATTAAACTCAACTCTCCGATAGAGGTTAGCACGGAGGAAAACGGGCAGGAAAAAATGACTGTTACATCAGCGATGTCTCTAAAAGAAGCTGCAAAGGTAAAGAGAGAGTCGATTGAGATCCGGGTGGCAGAGGCGAAAGAAATCATCGATAAAAATCCAGATGACCACTTTATCATTTGGCACGATTTGGAATCAGAAAGAAAGGAAATTAAAAAGCAAATCCCAGAGGTAACCTGGATCTATGGAAAGCAGGACCCGGAAGAGCGTGTAAAAACATCTGACGATTTTGCAGAAGGCAGAACTCGGCTTTTGGCCACAAAAAAAGAATTGTCTGGGTCCGGATGTAACTTCCAAAGGCATTGCCATAAGGCGATTTTCTTAGGGATCGATTATGAGTTCAACGACTTTATCCAAGCAATCCATCGTATCTATCGATTTTTGCAGGATAAAGAATGCGAGATCGATATCCTGTACATGGACAGAGAAGATGAAATCAAACAAGCGCTAGAAGCGAAATGGAAGCAATATGAGGTGATGGGAGAGACAATGTCGGAGATTTTGAAAAAATACGGCCTTGCAGAAACAGGCCGCGCGAAAAAGCTGGCACGGTCGATTGGCGTTGAGCGCGAAGTCGTTAAGGGTGAGCATTTTGTGGCTGTACATAATGATTGCATCTTAGAGCTCAACAACATGAAGGACAATTCTGTGGGACTGATTCACACGTCTATTCCCTTCTCGAATCACTATGAGTATTCTGCTTCTTATAACGATTTCGGGCACAACGAATCTACAGAAAAGTTTTTCGAACAGATGGATTACCTCTCCCCCAACCTCTTGAGAGTCCTGAAGCCCGGACGTGTAATGGCCGTGCATGTAAAGGATCGCGTTTTGTTTGGCAATGTAACAGGCACGGGAATGCCCACGATGGAGCCATTCCACGCGATGTGCATCCGACATTACATGAAACACGGATTCCAATATTTCGGCATGATTACCGTACTTACGGACGTCGTGCGAGAAAACAATCAGACGTACCGGCTGGGGTATACAGAGAACTGCAAAGACGGAACGAAAATGGGCGTTGGATGCCCAGAGTATATCTTACTTTTTAGAAAATTGCCGTCGGACACGTCAAAAGCTTACGCTGACGAGCCTGTGAAAAAAGATAAGGCTGATTATTCTTTGGCCCGTTGGCAGATTGACGCCTCGGGATTTTGGAGGACGTCTGGAGACAGGCGAGTGACACCACAGGAAATCGAAAGCATGCCAATCCAGAAAATTCAAAGCATGTGGAAAGACTACGACCGAACGCATGTGTATAACTATGACGAACACGTTAAAGTTGCCGAAGAATTGGGCGAACTGGACAAGCTATCGAAGACGTTTGAAACCGTCCCTGCGAAAAGCTGGAGCTCCTATGTGTGGGATGATGTTAACCGCATGTATACGCTTAATTCTGAACAGAGCGCGCGGCGAGAGAGATTACATATTTGCCCGCTGCAGATTGACATTGTTAAGCGGATTATCGAGCGCTACTCTTCCCCTGGAGACGTTGTACTAGACCCATTTGCGGGGCTTTTTACCGTGCCGGAAGAAGCCGTTAAAATGGGCCGAGATGGTGTAGGGATTGAGCTAAACAAAGATTATTTTGAAGACGGCGTTACCTATTGCAAGAGCGCCGAAGATAAGATTTCCGAACCGACACTATTTGACTTTATGGAGGTATCGTAATGGATTTTTTCGATTTGTCGTTGGACGAGATCATCGCGCAGCTGGAATCTGTTCCGGACACCGAAATTGGGTATCCTATCGGATACTTAACTGGGCTTATGGACGGAATCAATTACATGATGAGATTGTTTGCCAAAGATGACCATGTGATTCAAAAGGCAAAGAAATTTTTGAAAAGTATCGAGGACAATAAAGATAAAATCGAGGCTTTGAACAATGATTAAACGGATAAAACCAACGCCTAAAAAGATTAAGGTTACGCGAGATGAGTACCATCTGATTGATAAAAACTGCGCGGGAATCATGCGCGTTTATGGAATCTTAAAAAAGAAGATGGAGGACCAAGGTGTGGATCAATTCGATATCTCACCTAGATTTCGAAACTTTATGGCCGATTTGCAGATCATCGAAAATCTGCGGCCAATGCTCACCGAATGGCTGGAGGTACAAGATGTTTGAGAAAATTTTCGCTTCGATGGACGAAATTAAAAAGGAAACTGTGGAGATTTGCGCGATGCAGAACGGGTGTGAAGATTGCCCATTTTATAGGTACACGTGTACCGGGTTTACGCTGTTAAATGACTTACAAGATCAGTGTAACGTACTTAAAAGCCTGGAAAGAGATTGGAATTGCAAACACCATGAAGAAAATCCTGATGAAGGTGGTGAACAGGCTTGAATGAATTGCAATTAGGGATTGTGGTTACATTGAGCGGAATCATCGGTTTCTGCATCAGATGGTTTTACGATTTGATTAGGCGCTGCTTCGAGGTGAGATAAATGAAAAAAGTGTTAGGAGTGTAACATGGGAAAGCACAAGAGACTCAAAAGAGCCTGTGATTTAAACGTGGGAGAGAAATTCCGTATAGGCAGAGGTTGGTATGCAGTGAGCTACAAAAGGTTTGGAAATGTTATTGCAGATAGCCTGTTTGTAATTCCTGTAACGGAAATGATGAAAAAACGAGGAAACTTCAACGCTTTAAAAGACAACGGACTTTTTGACCTTGGAGACAATCTACTTGATGTTTGGGTAACTCCGATAGGAGGAGAAGATCCGTTTCCTATGAAGGAATTTGAAGAAGCGGGGTTTGATGTTCCAAAACTTTGTGTTGTGGGAATCGAGATTGAAGGAAGTGTAGCCGTCGAAGTTTACGAGGAAAGGGAACGGAGAAAAAACTTAAGAAGCACATAAAGTAGATCAGGACGAAAGAAGGGATGGACATAGATAATGAACGAAAAAATGAACTCAATTATAGACTTCTTCGTATACCTAGACTAGGAAGATGCGGATTTGACACTGTGGCAATACCAGTTTCAGAAGAAAGCAAGGAAGAAGAGAGAGAACAAAAGCTAAAAACGCAGGATGAAGAGCGAAAACGGTTAATGGAGCTTTTGAAAGAGCATCCGGACTTGCCGATTATTCCGATTATCACGCTTGAGTTTGGGCTGAGATATGGGGACTCACCCATATCAGAAGACTTTATTGAGGGCGAGATTACGTCCATAAAGCTTGGTAACGATCCGAATCATGGGAAAGGAATTTATGTTTATATTTATGTGAAAGAAATCATGTAAAAAAGGGGGTAAACAATGATTAAACGAGATTTGGATAATTGCTATTTTCGCGTTTACCGCGATGGGAAGTGGGAAAACGTATGCTTTTCTGATCTATCAGATCTCGAACGCGAAAAAGCTGTAAAAGGATGGTCGGCGGACGCATTGTTTAGATTAGCGTGTCATTTGGCGGATCAGCTACACGTTGTAGGTGATGCACATGATATTTACGGAGGCTGAAATGATTAAAATCGAAAACGTTAAAGCTTGTGGATGGGAACCTGCTATTCGTGGAATGAGAAATTCATGGAACAGTTGGGAAAAAAGTGATTCTTATTTTAGTGTTGTGCCGTGTATTGCGGCAAATGATTTGGAACTTATGATGCGGCTTGCAAAAAGCGGCTCTTCACACGCAAAATACAGACGTATGATTATCGTATATTGCGATGTAACGGCTCCCCTTTACTGGTGGAAAGAAATGGATACGTACAAGGTGGGAACAGTTTGTAATTCATGCAGTACGATGCATACAATTTCCAAAAAAGAATTTACTTTATACGATTTTTCACACGAACATTTATTGGATTCAACAAAAGAAACTTTAAAAATAATTTGTGAAATATTAAATAAGTTACGCGTAATGTTTCTAGAGACTAAGAATAAACAATATTGGTGGCAAATGATTCAATTATTACCAACAAGTTATAATCAAAAACGAACTTTAATGTTAAACTATGAAATATTATCAAACATTTATCATAGCAGAAAAAATCATAAGCTTGATGAATGGATTGAATTTTGCAAATGGATTGAAGAATTGCCTTACTCGAAATTGATTACTTTGGAGGACACGAAAAATGACTAATGGAGACAAAATCAGAAACATGACCGACGAAGAACTCGCGAAATTCATGATGGCGTGGGTTTCCCCTAAATCGTGCAAAGAGTTTTGGAATGTATTTTTGGAAAATAAGGCAGACGATATTTGGTGGGAAGTCCTTTTGAAGGGGGAAGACGAAGATGACTAACGGTGACAAGATCAGAAGCATGCCTGACGAAGAACTTGCGCGCTTTATTTACACTCGCATGGCTGGAACAGGAGTGTGAAAACGATGGCTAAAATTAGAATTGATCGCACAAACTCTAAAGAATACGAAGAGGTGATTGTAGAAATCGAAGATATGGATTTTGATAAAGACGCTATAAACACCTTGATAGAAAAAAGTTGGGACGTTAAAACTTTGGTTTTAAACACACCTATTGTAACAAGCAAAAGCGACGATTCCGACAAGGGGCCGCGCTATAACATCAGGCGGATTAAAAAAGACACCTTTTTGCTAGATGAAATTAAATCGGCGAAAAAAGAAGGAAAGTTAGACAAATTTATCTCTCCGTTCGATGAAATCGACATCCCCCTCGACACCGGCGGCTACGTCACCGTCGTTTGCGCATACAGCGGCCCGAACACGGCCCGATTCGTGTTCGAGGGCTGCTGGGACGAGGGAGTGATGAACGACGAGGCCACCAACAAGGGCGGCTACTACAAGAGCAAGGGCCGGGCGCACGTCCTCGTAGATATTCTCCCCAAAATTTCGCAGGAGTGGAGGGAAATCTTTAAGCCTCGCAGGATAGTGGAGAAAATCAATGGTGAGCGGATCGAGTATGAAGATTTGATGTGGCTGCCTTCTGCAACCGATGTCTTTGGCCTGTCGCCGGAGGGCTACTGGAAGGACATCGACGACAGTTTCCAGCTCCCCATCTTTCGGCGCGAGCGCGACCGCGTGAAAGAGTGCGGGGACGAGGGGACGTATCCGTACTGGCTCCGCTCCGTCCATGCGGCGTACGGCACCGACTTCTGCAATGTGGACACGGACGGCGGCGCGGACGGCAGCGGCGCGCGCTGGTTGAATGGCTTCGCGCCGGGCTTTGACATCTAATCTTGTAGATGGAAATTGTTAGAATATTATTGTGCATAAAAGAGGATACGAAAAATGGCTAAAGAGAATATCGTGACAGGAAACGACGTAAATCATCCCGGTTATTACAATCGAGGAAAAGTAGAGTGTATCGATGCAATCGAGTCTATGGCTTCAAATAAAAGCCCAGAACAAGCGTTTTGTTTGGGGAACGCAATGAAATATCTATTTAGATTTCCAGATAAAGGAGGTGCCAAAGACTTAGAAAAGGCAATTTGGTACATCAAGCGCGTAATCGATAAGGAGAAAAAATGAACGAATCACAAAGCAGAAGGAAGCGCGTGGGGAACGAATTTGAGCATCGCATCGAATTGGCTTGCAATTACTATAGGCGCAAAGGGCTTGCCAACATAAGGAAGACTCCAGAGCCGTTTAAGGTTATCGGAAAAGATCTAAAAACGAATAAGCTTGAAGGGTTTTACACGTCAAAAGCTCAAGTAGACTTTAAGGGAACCCTGAAAGGCGGAAGATCAATTGTATTTGAAGCGAAACAGTCTTCAAAAGACGCAATCCAGCAGAGCGTTATTAAAGAGCAGCAGTGGGACGATCTTTCGGTACACGAACATTTAGGAGCTCTTTGCTATGTGATTGTATCTCTGAGCCTAAAAGACTTCTATATGGTTCCGTGGTACAATTTTCGAAAAATGGAATGGCTGTATGGGCACAAACACATGAATAGAAGCGAGTTAGAGAAATTCAGAATTCCTCCACACAAAGACGGATTGATACATTTTTTAGAGGTGATATAAAAATGAAAGCGCATGTAGGCTTATCTGGGCCGGTAAAAAAAGAATTTATCCGCGAATGGAATGAACAATCGACATCGATGACTCGAAAGATGTTTAAGATTTTTGCATGGGTAATGCATGAGGAAGGATATGGAGCCTATCGTATCAACCGATGCATAGATAAGATTTCGGATTTGATGGTCGAAAAAGCTAAAGATGAAATCTTTTGGCGACACATGGACAAAGCTCTTCGTGATCTTGGTGTCCCATTTGACCCAGAAGATTACGACAAGGAGGAAAAATGGAACTTAGAGAATTAAGAAAATACAGAAACATCCTGTCCATGATGAGGCTTGCTGAAGGAGACGAATTAGCGATTTTAAAGAACAAAAAGCGAAAAATAGAAAAATCAGTTGAAAGCGTTGAAAATGTAGAAATCAGAGTCTTATTAAGGAGGCACTACTTAGAGGGATTAAGCTGGTATAAGCTTGCAATCAAATCTGGGAAAACCCCCGACGCTCTCAAGAAATCAGTGAGCAGATATTTTAAAAATTATAAAAATGTCACGTGTGTCCCGGAATAGTGTGGTATCATAATTCCAGGCGGGGAACTGCCTTGGCGGGTTTCATACGCGGAACATCCTTTCCTATTCCATCCTGTGGTTATCGCAGGGTGGAGCAGCGGTAGCTTGCCGGTCTTATACGCCGGAGGTCGTGGGTTCGATTCCCTCCCCTGCTACCAGCGCTTTGCAGAGTGCGCTTTACAAATTCTGCAGGTATCCGGCCAACACCGGATATTATCCAGAGATTAAGGGAAACCTCTTAAGAACTGGCCTGATTTTTTGTTTTCCTCCCTTAGGGCCGGAAACGGCCCAGATGCGACTATAGTTTAGTGGCAAAACTCCAGCCTTCCAAGCTGGTGTCGCGGGTTCGGTCCCCGCTAGTCGCTCCACCACTCCATATCTATTTACCCTAATCGCGGAAGGTTTTTATCAGCTCTTGAAATTTTTACTTCCGCGAAACATGAATCATTCTTAAAGGAAGATCTGGAATACCAGGAAACGTGGTTCGATTCCACGATGATTCTCCAGCCTATATGGCGCTTTAAAATTTAATAATGCTTTGCAATGGGATTGGCGTGTGTGTTAAGTCGGCTTCACACACGCCTTTTCCTGTATTTAGGAAAGGAGAAAAGAATGGCAGTAAATCTACATGTGGTAGGCGCAAAAATTGGAGACGTATTGTGGAGAAGCAGATCTTCGAATCCGAATCAGTTTACAGTTCCTGGAATCGATTATGATGAAGTTTACGAAGATGGATGGTATACATACAAGGCAACAAATCTTACGTTTTGCGGAATCTATTCGCAAACAACTGGGCTTATAGACCTTACATCTAAAGGGGAAACTTTGAAGCTGTATAAGGTACCTACAGAATCTGAAATGCCGGCTGGGTGTACTATTACGTGGACAGCGGAAACTATAGATGTAACAACCGGATCGCAAACACAAGCAGGTGTGAACGGTGTAACGCTGGAGCCATCTGAAGATGGCTTGAGCTGCAAAGTTACTCCAAACGTGTCCGGAAGCTATATTATCAATATCACAGCCGACTTAGATGTAGGTGATAGCGGCGTCCAAGTATTTGACGATGGGGATCATAATTACAGACTTGCACAGTTTTCCGTGAGGACAGGCAAAAAACTTGAGCCTGATCCCGTAACAATGATCGTAAGGGACCTAAACCAAAACGCAACGATTTGCGAAGGAACAGGAAAGTCGCAGCTAGAGATCCCCCAATATACGGAATACACCTTGCAGATCCACTCCCCTACCCACATTGACAAAGTAAATCTAAATGTGCATAGCGAAGATGAGAAAGCAACGGTCAAAGAGATTGATGCGTGGAACGGCACGGATGGAACATATGAGATTTACGCAGCCGGAAACGTAGACGATATTTGCAAAATCATCGGGCAAGATAAACAAATCTTGACGCTTAAGATTATACCCAGGCCGTTTGCGCTCGATAAAAGCGGAGATGTTATGCTGCATGTAGGAGATGGGTATATCTTCAGTGTTATCCCAGATTCCTCTGACGCTATCTTGCGTCCAGAGGTTTCGGATGATGCCCTAAAGATTTCCGTAAAGGATGATGCATATCCCGATGCGAGTGGACGGTACCAGATAGAGCTCACTGAGGTAAAAGCCGTTGGAAACGTCGATGTGTTCTTATTTTACAACGGCACAAGATACAAACTGTTTGAAATTGATACGCAGCCATAAATTCTTAAGAGACGGGCAAAAAACTTGCCTGTCTCTTTATTTTTGCTATTGACATAGTATTTACACTATGGTACAATGAAGATAGTAAAAATACTAAAGGTGATTAACAGGAGGAACAATCATGAGAGGCTGCTACAAGAAAGTCGTGTATAGTTGTGGGCATGAAGGACTGTTATATGTAAGCGGGAAATCCGCTGACAAACAAGAAAAGATCGAATGGGCTGAGCGTGACGGCATTTGCCCGGCGTGCTATGCGAAGATGAAGCATGAAGAGAGAGAAGAAGCGCGCAAAGAGGAAGCGCAGAAAAACGGTTTCCCTGAGCTTTCTGGATCCGAAAAACAAATCAACTGGGCGAACGAAATCCGCTCGAGGTTTTTCCGGGACTTGACAAACGCTATCCAGGGTGTGAAGATCAACGATAAAATCCAGGCGCAAATTGACGAGTCTATGGAAATGTTTAGAAATGTGAACGAGGCTAGGTTTTGGATCGATAATCGTGAAAACGCGGTAAGCTTTCTAAAGATGCTGAACGCATATGAAAACTGGAAACTAGATCATTTGAGAGAAACTTCACAGCAAGAAGAAAGCGAAGCGGAAAATGAAGCTAAAAAGGAAAGCACGCTTGTCCCTGAACGTGTAAATTTTGAAGGTACCGTCGAAGTCAAAATCGATGGCTCGAAAATCTCTGTTGAATATCCGATTAAAGACCGTACATTTAGCTTATTGCTAAGGTCTCTCGGTTACGTGTGGGTCCGCGAGGAACGCGCGTACGTGCGAGTTATCAAAAAAGAATGGAGATACGGCACCATTGAAGACCGCGCTGCCGAAACCGTGAATAAGCTGCTTTTAAAAGGATTCCGAGTTATGTGCCTAGACAAAGACATCCGCGAGAAGGCCGTCAAGGCCGATTTTAAGCCAGAACAGACGCGATGGATTGTGGGATTTGATAACTCGAAGCTTTTGGGGATATGCTGGAACCGCGACAAAGGCGATGATTTTTATCTTGATGCAAAGCGCCTTCCTGGTGCTGAGTGGAGCCGAGATAACGGCGCCGTGATGGTATCACCAAAAGAATGGCGCGAAATCAGAGATTTTGCAAATATCAATGGATTTAGTATTTCGCCTGGAGCTGAAAGGAGGATGAAGGAAGCAGAGAATAACGAGCTGCCGGTGCGTCCGGAATCTCCAAAGGAAGATTTGCAACCCGATAAGCTCAAGGAGATTTTAAACAAAGATGCAGAGATTCCAAAGGACCTGATGGACGATGATTGAAAAGGAAATGTATCTGAAAACAGAAGCCTTTGATTATGAGAAAGAAGGGATCGAGAAACTAAGGCATGTGAAGGTTGGCGCCCTGTTTATGGACATGGGCACGGGAAAAACGAGAACGGCGCTCGGACTCATATATCTGCGATACCTCTCCGGGAAGATCAATCATATTATCTGGCTGTGCCCTTGCAACGTAATTGGGGACCTAAAGGCGGGCATCCAAGCGCACGCCTATATCCCGGAGGACATGCTTACGATTTGCGGCATCGAGACTCTATCTACCAGCGCGAGGGCCAATAGGAAGCTGATGAGCATCGCGCAGCAAAAAGAATGCTACCTGATTGTGGACGAAAGCCTAAAAGTGAAAAATCCGTATGCTTTGCGCTCTCGAAACATAACAAGGCTTTCGGAGCATGTAAAATACAAGCTGATCCTCAACGGTACGCCGATTTCAAAGTGCGAAGCGGACCTGTTCCAGCAGTTCTATATTCTGGACTCGCGGATTCTCGGGTATTCCTCATTCTGGAGCTTTGCTGCAAATCATCTGGTTTACAGTGAAAAGTATCGAGGCAAAGTCGTGCGGGTGCTCAACCTGGACTATATCACGGACCGGATTGGACCATTTACATATGAGGTCAAAAAGGAGGATGTGCTGAAACTTCCAAGGAAGGTGCACACTGAAAGAGCTTTTGACCTTACCGATGAGCAGCGAGATGAATACGATCGCGCGAAGCTGGATTTTTTGTCATTGAACGTTTGGGAGGAAAACCCGGACTCTCCCCTCATTTATCGTACGTTTAACGCGCTGCAGCAGATCACGTCCGGAAGATTTATTGCCACGCCGGCGCAGGTTATGCCGATGGTTACCTATCCCCTATTTGAAGATCCCATGGACAATCCTAGAATAGAAAAGCTGCTGGACGTGCTGCAGGACTTTTATCGCAAGCACGAGAAGGCGGTGGTATGGTGCCAGTTTACGCACGAGATTGAGGATATTGCAAAAGTGATTGAGCTGGAATACGGATTCAAGCCCGCTGTGTACTATGGAGATGTCAGCCGCAAAAAGCGTGAGAAAGAAAAAGAGCGGTTTGCTGGAGACACGCAGTTTTTTGTTGCAAACAAAGCATGTGCGGGCTTCGGTTTGAACTTGCAGTACTGCCACAACGAAGTGTTTTACAATAACGACTGGGACTACGCCACGCGAGAACAGGCCGAAGACCGGCTCCATCGAGTGGGGCAAGAGCAGGACGTGAACATAGTAGACATTTATGCGTGGAAAACGATTGATGAGCGTATCTTAGATTGCGTATGGAGAAAAGCCAGCCTCGCCGACGAGTTTAAGAAACACATGCATAAAAAGAACTTTATGCAATGGCTGGATGGTATGGACGAAGGAGATGAAAACTTTGATAAGGTTAGGGCTATCAGAGGAACAAAAGAAAAATGAAATCATTAAGTACGTGAAAAGCCACGACGTGAAGGAAATCGTCGTGTTTTCGCCGCAGAAGTTTTTGATGGACATGCCAGGGAAACCAATTGAAAAGGACAATAACGGGATAACGTCGGCAACAGACACGCTGAACGTCGAAAAAACAGGCGATACCTTTACGCAGGAGAAATACATGCTGAAGATCCCTGAATACGGGGAAATCCCCATCCGGCAGATAGAATACAAGGAAGTCATCATGTACCGCACTTTCTATCCCCTGCTGGAAGAAATCGATAAGGGCTATCTCCTCGTGGTAAACGAGTTCATGCGGACAAGGAACCGTTCGGATTTAACCTATAACTGCTTGCGGCATTATCTCAACCAGTGCGGGCATCAGATCATCTTCGAGTACTTCCCGTTTGTGGAGGACGTCTCCGACTTCATGATCCTTTTGGATTTTGACACGAAGTCGAAGCACAAGGGATCTTCCTTCTCGAAGGAATTTCTCTACGAAGAGGATGTCAAAGCAGTCAATCCGCATCTGGAGCTCACTGTAGATACAATCGAGCTGCCAGCAGGCGCAGAGGAAGCATACGAGAAAAAGAAAAACGAACTTTTCGATTCTATCGGAAACAAAAGCCCAGACACAATTCCGCGTCAGCTGCACATCTATTGCGGAAAGTGGAAAAAGCCATACATCCTTCCGGAAAAGCGGTACGTGGCACGAAACGCGCGTTACCGCATGAAGAACGTAACAACCTATCCAAACGTAAAGCGCGGCGTGACGTATGAACTGCTGGACTGGCAGCACAGACGTCTGGACATGAACGACTTTTTCCGGAGGACTGGGCAGTCAAAGATCACGTTTTTGTCAACGGGTTTAAGTGTGGACGAGGTTTACATTCGGTTTTTCAATGAGTGGAAGGAGAGATTGGAGGGATTTTATGCTGAAGCAGGTGTATTTTCAGAAAACCGTTGACGTCGCTGTTCGGGAGAGAATCTCCTATATTTTCGACGAATTCGAAAATATTATCGTATCTATAAGCGGCGGGAAAGACAGCACGGTATTGTGCTGGTTGGCCCTGCAGGAAGCGCGGAGAAGGAACCGGAAAATCGGGATCTTCTTTCTCGATGAAGAGGTAGTTTATCAGTCCACAATCGACCAGGTAACGTGGCTGATGAATCTGTACCCAGAGAATACCACGCGCCTGTGGTTTCAGTTTCCCTTCCACCTGACAAACTCGACATCTTACAAGGAGGGGCAGCTGATCTGCTGGGAGCCAGGAAAGCATAAAATCTGGATGCGGCCTAAGGTACCATACTCTATTCAGCACATTCCGTGGGATCGTGACCACCAGACGATCCGAGACAAAGAAAAGGGATTTGGGTTTTATGATGTGCTGGACAATTTTCAAGCGTCGCGGCCGCACACGGCTTTTTTAGTGGGCCTGAGAGCGACGGAAAGCATGAATCGGTTTCGCGCGGTGGCCAAATTTCCAGGATACAAAGATTGTTATTGGGCGACAAAGATATCGCGTGCAGAAGGAAGCGCAAGCTTCTATCCCCTCTACGACTGGAACTTCCATGATATTTGGTTATTTATCTACGATAATAAGATAAGATACTCGAAGATCTACGATTACGAATGGAAGAAAGGCATGCATCTGCAGGAAATCCGCGTGTCTTCCCTGATTCACGAAAAATCATTCAAAGCACTTGTCGAGCTTCCAGAGTTCGAGCCGAAGACGTACGACAAGCTGCTCAAACGAATTGAAGGCATTGAAGTCGGCCATCTGTACGGAAAAGACCCCAAGCTTTTGCGATGCAGAAAGCTGCCGAAGAATTATAAGAACTGGATGGAATATAGAGATTTTCTGCTGGAGACTTATCCGGATCCACGCAAAAAGGAGATCTTCAAAAAGCGGTTTTCTCGCTACCTAAACAACAATTACGTTGCGCGGCAGGAGTGCCGGCAGCTGATTTTGAACGATTATGAGAATAATCTGCCAGTAAAAAATACGGAAGATCCGCGCGAGAAGACGCTGCAGAAATGGAGGAATTTGTTGTGATTGATGAAATCAAAACGAAGAAGGGAACTGTAAAACTCCCCTGCATGCACCCTATCGTTGTGCCAATCGACAAAGTGCAAGCCAACACCTATAATCCAAATCACGTAAGTGACAACAACATGCAGCTGCTGCTGCAGTCAATCCTAAACAATGGGTTCTGCTTTCCGGTCGTGACGATTTACGACGCAGACGTAGACAAGTACATCGTCATCGACGGCTTCCATCGCTACCTCATCTTCCGCGACTATTTGGAGGCAGATCAGATCCCGATTGTTGTATTAGATCATGATATGACGCAGCGCATGGAGGCAACCGTGCAGTTTAACCGCGCCCGCGGCGTCCACCAGGTGGATTTGATGGGCGACCTCGTCAAATCTCTGATTGAACAGGGCGCATCCGACGAGGAGATCAGCAAGAACCTCGGTATGGACATGGAAGAGGTTTACCGTCTCAAACAAATCACCGGTATTGCCGAACTGTTTAAAAACCAAAACTATTCTAAATCCTGGGGCATGGTGGAGGTACCTGATGACGCATAAGTGGAACTATGGCGACGCATATTTGCGGCATCCGATTGAGAAAGGAAGAGCTGTCTTCCCTGACGGAAGCTGCTTGATGGTCAATAACATCTTCTCTCCCCTTCCGGATTTTATGCGACAAGCGGATCTGCTATTTGTAGATCCACCGTGGAATAAAGGTAACATGACCTCTTTTTACACAAAGGCAGACATGATGCCGCCAGCGGAAACATATGAAGACTTTTATGCGCGACTTTTTGCCTGCATCAAGGAAATCAGTCCGGAGGTGTGCTACCTCGAAATTGGGAAAGAACACCTGGCCGATTTTGTGGTTGAAATGCGGAAGCTCTATAAAAAAGTCACGTTTTACAACTCGAGCTACTACCACAAACGAGATAACCGCTGCTACGTCGTTAGGGGTTGGAAACGCGGAAAGCCTCCTCACCTCGACGATATGGATGAAGAGGATATCATTAAATGGGTGTGCCAGCACGAAACATATCAGTGCATCGGAGATCTGTGCATGGGACGAGGGCTAGTCGCGGTAAATGCCTATAAGTCAGGGAGGCCGTTTGTGGGAACTGAACTGAATCATAAACGGCTATCAGTATCAATTGAATACCTGGCTAAACTTGGAGCTAAATATGAAATAGAAGGAGCATGATCATGTACGAAGCACAGGATAAATGGAAGAAGAAATCCGGATATAAGTCCTGCGCATTTTTTGCGTATGCATGGGAATTTGAAGCATTCAAGGAGGCGTGTAAATTATCAGGGAAAGGAATTAGTGAGACCTTAAGGGAACTGATTACAGAATACGCTGAAGAGAACGGAGTGGACATCGAAACTTGTAAATTAAAATATCAAGAAAAATTAAAAAAATAGTCTGAAAGCCCTTGACATAGTATAAATACTATGATAAAATAGAATCACAAGATAAAGGTGAAAGGTGATTCTAACATGAAATACGCGACTAAGAAATCCGCAAAAGAAGTTATCGAAAAGGAAAAAGAAAGAAAAATGACAGCCTATTTTGACGGGGAGCTCTCGATGGCCCAAATGCATTACCTGCTCAGAAATCGGATGCAATTTGGAGAAGCCGAAACGAATGTTATTCTGGCATCGATGGTATTAGCAGGAGCAAAGTTTAAAATCTGAACAGCCGAAACGCCTTTCGGGGCGTCCGCCGGGAACGGCCTCCCGGTGCTGATGATGGCAGGCCAGAAAGGTGATTAACATGGGGATTTACAACGAAAGACTAGATAAAGCAATCGGCTTGATCGCGGAAGCGAGAAAAGAGATTGTAAAGCATTTGCAGAGCTTGTCTCTGGCATACGAAAAAGATTGCATCAAATCCGAAACGAAGTACCTGAAAGAAGCCGCAGATGCTCTCGGAGAGGCTCAAGACATGGTTTCATTTTGCCAGAGCGAATATTACATGAACAAAAAAAGGGGAAATCGCTTCTATAAGGGCGTTTAAAGGAGGAACTCAAAATGAAAATCAATGAAGAACAGAAGACGAATCTTAGAACGGCGATCGAGATTTCAATCATTGCAAATAATTTTGCGATGAAAGCTCAGAAGATCGTAGTTCGCACCGTAAAGAACTACGTTAAAGATGCTGAAGCAATGTTTCGAGATATCGAATCGGACATCAACATTTACGAGTGCGAAAACCGAGAATATCGCAAGCTTTACGAAGGTCTCGAAAGTGGAAGAACCGATGGGCTAAATATCTGCATGCTGAGCGGGTGCAAGCATATGCTTGAGAACGGCGAAATTGATAAAGGAACCGCATCGAAGCTTATCAAATCAATAGATGAGGTTTTAAACCAGATCAACGATTAAAACGTTCTGGCGGGTTTAACGCAAATCCCGCTTCCGTCCCATAAAAATCAGAAAAACAAAAGGTGATAGAAATGAGAAAAATTATCAACGGGTTGCTTTATGATACGGATAAGGCAAAAGTGCTTTACGAGCACAAAGAAGGAGCAAATTACAGCATAACCAGGCTATGCAAAACACAAAACGGAAATTACTTTTTCTATATTTATTTCTATGCCGGGAACGATAAAAATAGAGGGTTCATCGAACCTACGGGAGGCCGAAAAGCCGTGAACTGGCTTGCTGTCAGGAATACTGAAGAGGCAATAGATTTGGCAATTTCGGAGTTTTCGGAATATGTAAAAGAGGCATAAAGGGGGACAAAAAATGAGAAGAATTATCGATGGGTGGCTGTATGACACGGAAAAAGCAGAGGTGCTGTATGAGCGCAAGTGGAACGATGCAGCATCAATAAAACTTTATAAGACAGCCAACGGGAATTACTTTTTTTATGACACTGAAGATGAGAGGATCGATCCGGCGTATGGATATGAAGCCGTGGAATGGCTAGGAGATATGAAGGACGACAAAGCAACGGACATAGCTCTGGAAGAGTTTGGTGACTATATAAAAGAAGCGTAAGCACGGAATTTGTAAAAATTTTTCAAAAAACACTTGCAAAAGAAAAACAAGTGTGATATAATTGAAATAGGATAAAATGTTCTGAAAGCCCATTGCAAGGAGATAAAACCTTGTGATGGGCTTATTTTTGTAAAAAGGAGGAAAATCCAATACCATCTAAGCAGTATATCGGAGACAAGATCCCATTTGAGCACTTGGAAAAAAGGAAAAGGGTGTTTGTGCTCGAATACCTTAACTGCCGTAACAAGTCTCTGGCTGCGGAAAGAGCGGGATGGAAAAAATCCTCCGGACAAAGAATGTACAAAGAGCTGGAAGCCTACATAAAGGAAAAGGAAGAGGATGGGCTTGAAGATCGTCTCATAGCAGACAAAACGGAAGTCGCCCAAACCTTAACGAGGATCCTGAGAAGGAAAGAGCTTGAGTACGTAGTAGCACAAAGCAGAGTAACACGCAAGTATAAGGACAAAGACGGTAAGACCGTAACCGAGGTAACCGATGAGCCCAAGATTGTAAAGATCCCCGCTACACTCAGAGACGTTAACAGAGCGGCTGAATTGCTGGGTAAAAGCTACGCGATGTTTTCAGAACGTGTTTCTTTTGATGATGTTCCAGTAGTAATAACAGGGGATTTACAGCTTTCAGACTAAAACATGGAATAATTACAGAATTTAAGGATATTCAGAGGGTCAAAAATCCAATTTTAGAGCCTTGTTTTGAGTATCCTTTTTCTTTTTACTCGGATAGATCATGGATATTTGAGCTTTAGAGAGTGAATAAAAACACAAAAATCCATGAATAATGAGGCGAAACACGGGGGTTCAATGAATATATGCAACGATTGTGCATGTAAAGGGGTCTGGCTAGCTCTATGAATTATACAAAATGAGCATTTTGGACAATATGCAATCGTATACATCGATATTCATCGAAATACCGGGGTTGTATGCATGTTTATTCACTCAAATGAATGAAATTCTTTTAAATTCTCACAACCCTGAAATGTAAATTCTAAGGGGCTTCAATACTTTCTCAAAAATGGAAGATACCCCCCTTCCCCGGATGAACCCGGCGGGGCCCTGTCTCCCCTCAAATAAATACCGGCTTATCGCGCATGACGGGGCTTTAAAATTTCTGGCTGCTATACGCACGCGGGAGGCTTTTATGGAAGCAGAAGATCGAAAGTTAATATATCTCCCGGACGTAGTTGGAAAAGGGTACGGGACGTTTTGGAATTACAAGGGACGTTATCGAGTTGTAAAAGGCAGCCGAGCTTCTAAGAAATCCAAAACGATTGCTCTCAACCTTGTGGTGAGAATGATGCAATATCCTCTGGCGAATGCCGTGGTAATCCGAAAGGTTGCCAGGACTTTACATGATTCGTGTTTTGCAGAAATCAAGTGGGCTGTAAACCGTTTGGGTGTTCAAAAGTTCTGGAAGTTTACAGAAAGCCCTCTGGAAGCGTCCTATGTTCCTACTGGGCAAAAGATTTATTTCCGAGGTTTAGACGACTCTCAAAAGATCGCATCCATTACAGTGTCTACCGGGTATTTGTGCTGGGCATGGATCGAAGAGGCGTATGAAATCACGAGCGAAAGTGACTTTGACATGCTGGATGAATCGATTCGAGGCGCCCTACCCCCTGAAACGGGATTATTCAAACAGATTACGCTGAGTTTCAACCCATGGAATGAGCATTCATGGTTAAAGAAAAGATTTTTTGACAATAAAAATGACGATACTCTAGCTATTACAACAAACTACAAATGCAACGAATGGCTAGACGAGGCCGACCGCATGATTTTTGAAAAAATGCGAATAAACAATCCGAAACGATACCGAGTTGCCGGACTGGGCGAATGGGGTGTATCGGAAGGGGTTATTTACGAAAATTGGGAAGAGAAAGCCTTTGACGTACAGGAGATTTCAGAAATGAAGGGCACAAAGTCGGTGTTTGGCCTTGACTTTGGCTTCTCTGCGGACCCGGCCGCTTTGTTTTGTGGTCTCGTGAATAACGGAACGTTGTGGGTGTTTGATGAGCTGTACGAGAGGGGAATGACAAACCAAAAACTAGCGAAGAAGATCATCGACATGGGCTACAGAAAGGTGCGAATCAAAGCTGACTGCGCTGAACCTAAGTCGATTGAAGAGCTTCGAGAATCTGGGCTATCGAAAATTTCTCCCTGCCGGAAGGGCAAAGACTCTCTTCTGAATGGAATTCAGTACATTCAAAACTACCATATTATTATACACCCAAAATGCGTAAATTTCATCACAGAAATTTCAAATTACGCATGGGAAACGAAAGACGGAAAGCAAACCGACCGGCCGATTGACGATTTCAACCATCTGATGGACGCAATGCGGTACGGGATGGAAGATCTGATTACAGGTCCGACGTTCAGCTTTGAATGAAGGGGGTGACTAAATGGTAGGAATGGCCGAAGACGGCGCAAGGAAATACATAACAGACACGGAGTTTCTTGCGAATGAAATTTGGAACTGGAGAAACTCAAAAAAGAGAGAGATGCAAATTGCCGGAAAAGAATACTACCGGGGAAATCAAGACATCTTGAAAAAGAAAAGGTATGCAATCGGAAGATTCGGTAAAATAAGAGAAGTTAACAATTTGCCGAACTCCCGCATCGTGGACAATCAATACGCGAAGATGGTTGACCAAAAAGCGAATTACCTTTGCGGAAAGCCGATTACCGTCACGTCCACGAACGAAGAATACACAGATCTATTAAACCGATATTTCGGGAAATCCTTTTCAAAGACTTTAAGACAGACCGCTGTGGATTCTCTTAACGGGGCGATTGGATGGATTATGCCTTATTACGATCTGGAAGGGAATTTCAAATTCCGTAGGTTTGAGCCGCAAAGCATCCTCCCCTTTTGGGCCGACGAGGAACACACGGTTTTAGACTGTGCCGTTCACCTTTATGGAGTTGTAACGTATGAAGATCGATTAACCACTAAGGTAGTAGAACATTGTGAAGTGTTTACCACAAACGGAATTTATCATTTCATTTTTGACAATGGAATGCTGATTCCCGAATCTCCTAGGGAAAATTATTTCTCGATAGGAGACCAGCCGTACAATTGGACGAGGATTCCCCTTGTGGCGTTCAAATATAATTTCCACGAGTTGTCTTTAATTCGAAAAATTAAGTCTTTACAGGACGGAATCAATTACATGGAGTCGGCCTACGAAGATGGAATGCTTGAAAACCCAAGAGATTCCATTTTGGTGCTGGTCGATTACGATGGAGAAAACTTAGGGGAATTCCGAGACAACCTATCGACGTATGGAGCGGTAAAGGTCCGAGACAATGGCGATGTCCGAACACTTTCGATTGACGTAAAATCTGAAAATTACGAGTCAATTCTGAAAACGTTCAAAACGGCTTTAATCGAAAACGCCTGCGGGTTTGACGCAAAAGATGACCGCATGTCCACGTCACCGAACGAGATGAATATTCAAAGCATGTATTCTGACATTGACCTGGACGCAAATTCCATGGAAGCAGAATTTCAAGAGGGAATGAATAACCTCTTGTGGTTCGTGAACGCGCACCTTTCTCATATTGGGTACGAGTTCGACGAAGAGGTAAAGTTCAACTTCCACAGGGATATCTTAATGAATAACGCGTCGACGATTCAGCAGTGCGTGGAATCTGTTGGGTTGGTATCGAATAGGACCATCTTGGCGCATCATCCGTTTGTCGATGACGTCGATGGTGAGTTAGAAGAATTGAACCGAGAGAAGCAAGAGGATGTAAAGGTATATGGACTGGGAACAGGCGTTTCTGAGCCAAATGAACCTGGCGGATGATTTGGACAATGAAATGTCCAAGCGATACAAAGAGGAATATTTGGACGCGCGAAACGATATCATGGCGTGGTGCGAAGCATATGGCGTTTCGTATTCTGATTCCAGGAAAATTCTAAACCATGACGATTTGATTGCGTTTCGAGACCAGCTCGAAATCTACATGGATGATAACGTTTCAGACGTGTGGAAAAAAGAGCTATTGGTTATGGCATCCAGAAGCAGGGTTTCTAGAATCGAAGAGCTTGAATTAAAACTTCGCCACGGATGCGAAAAGACGTTCTTTCAGTTATTCACTTCCCTGCTCTCCTTATTATTTGATTCCTCGGATTATTATGGGGATTTCACTTTATCAAAACTAGATGGAGACACCCATTACAAGGGATATGAAGAAACCGATAAAATCGACGGAATGACCCTAAAAGAGAGAGTCGAATATAATAAGTCGAAATTGATTTCTGAGCTTAACAGAGAGCTCGTTATGGGACTAGTTAGAGGGGAATCCGGTAGAAAAATCTCTTCTCGTGTGAAAGAGCGATTAAGAGTATCGGAATCCCGCACGAAGAACATTTCTCAAACGTCTGAATCGTGGGTGTTAAACGACGTGCAATCGAACGTGATGAAAGCGATGAAAGTAAAGTTATATAAGATCAGCGCTTTCTTGGACGGTCGCACGTGCCAGCACTGCAGGACGATGAACGGGAAAATTTTTAACTTGTCAGACTTAGAGGTTGGGGTAAACGCTCCACCCTTCCACAATAATTGCAGATGTATAAAAATTCCAGTGAGGTAAAAATGAGAGACGAAATTAAAAATCTAATTGAAGACGCTGAATTGGCAAAAAAGGTAGACAAGCTGTTTACCGACACCTTGAAAGGGTACGTATTAAAATCCGACTATGACGCGATTGTCAGCGAAAGAGATAATCTCAACAAGGAGATTAAAAGCCGAGACAAGCAGTTGGAAGACCTGAAGAAGGTAAATGTCGATGATTTGAAAAATCAGATCACGGCTTTGCAGGAACAGAATTCTAACGCAAAGAAGGAATTCGAGAAAGCACTCAGAAAGCAGAAGTTTGACGCTGCAATTGATTTGGACATTTCCGAATCTGAGGCAATCAACCCGAAAGCCGTGAAATTCTTGGCACTTGACGGATTTGACGTTGAAAAAGCCGAGTTTGACGACAGAGGGCGTGTGAAGGGGTTTTCCGACAGGATTAAGGCCCTTCAGAAAAGCGACACCTCGAAGATGCTTTTCAAAGTTTACGTTCCTAAGGGAACGAAACTGGGAGAAGGTTCTGACCCTCTCCCGAATGGTGAAGACAGCTTCGGCGCGAAAGCAGCCAAAGAATATAACGCTATGTTTGGAGGTAAAAAAGATAGCTAACAACATGTTTCATCGCACTGACGCAACTGAGACGAAACCGAATTTTATTGCAAGTGAAGTAGGACTTGTGTCTCGGACTTGCACGGTGAGCCAGTCTCTCGGCGTCGAAAATGGCGACAAGAAGATTGTGCCTGCAGGTACGATTGTACCGTCTAACGACGCGCAGGCGAAGGGAATCCTTGTGAACGACATCGACGTGACCTATGGCGATAACGTAGGGGCCATGTACGTTGCGGGAAGATTTATCAAGGATTATCTCCCGACTGCGCCCGATACGGCGGCAGAAACGCCCTTAACGGAGAGCGGAATCATCTTTGAAACAGCAGAGGAGGAATAAGCAATAACCCTTTTTGACGAAATCAAGAATAAAGATTTACTCGATTTTTCTCAGAACTATTCGATTACAAGAAATTATCTGGGAGACACTCTTTTTCCGGACACGAAAACGCAGTATTTTGAAGCCGAATATTATCGTCTGGCTGACCAGCTGAATCTCCCCTATGCGGCTATGGTCCATGGATTTGATTCTGAAGCGGCCATTGGCGAGCGCAAGGACTTCGAGCATGTAACCGTCCAGAAGCTCTTGATTAAGGAGAAGATCAATCTCACGGAACAGGCGCGCATGTACCTGAACCATGGAGTCGATCAGAACGCAATCATCCGTTACCTTTATAACGATATGGGAAACATGGCCGAAGCTGTGAAGACGCGCACGGAAGCAATGAAGATGGAGCTTCTGCAGACCGGTAAAATCACGCTCAAGGAAAATGGTGTGAACCTGGTTGTGGACTTCGACGTTCCGGCCGAAAATGTTGTTACCGCGTCCGGATGGAATAACACGGCGCACGATATCTTAGGAGACATTCAGACGTGGGTAGACCTTGGCACTTCGAAGGGACAGAATCTGACCCGCGCTGTGACGTCCACGAAGATTGTCCGCATGATGCAGAAAAATGAGGGCATCCAAAAAGCGATTTACGGCACGAACGGAACGGGTGTATATATCTCTGTTGGACAGCTCAACAACCTTCTTTCTACGATGTTTAGTGGCCTGACGGTTACTACGAACGACGCGCAGTATATTACCTATAAGGATACGAAGAAGAAGGGCAAGAAGACTTCGACTCGATTCTTTGGAGAAAATAAATTCTCTTTGTTTGACCCGATGAATAACGGCTCTCTCGGTGTTGGCCTTTGGGGCGTGACGCCTGAGGAAGAAATTTCCGGACCGTACACGGAAAAGAGCGCGCAGCAGTTCATCACGATCTCCAAGTGGGAAGAGCCGGACCCGGTTGCGACGTGGACGAAAGCTTCTGGCTTGTTTATTCCTGTTCTTCCGAACCCGTATGGCCTTGTTTGTGCTACGGTAAACCCTTAAGTGCCGGTAGCCCCCTAGGGCTGGGGACTATCGGCAAAACGCAGGTGGTGTAAATGGCTCATTTATGGGTAACAGGCGAAGCGATTACCGCGCACAATTAACTCTATAACAGGAAACTGGGGGTAATGACATAGAAAAAGCTCACAATTGGACAAACGGTGAAATTATCACTGTAGACCTCATGAATGATCTCGAACGTAGAGCGACTGACGGAGCGAATGGAGCAGTTAAAGGCATCGGTACTGTTACAAGCGGAGATACTCCGGCGGTAACGCTTACAGACGGAACGTTAAACTTCGTTTTGAAAGACGGCCAAAAGGGCGACCCTGGCCCGGCCGGTGCTAACGGAAAGGATGGCGCGCAGGGCCCTGTTGGTTCCGACGGAGCTCCAGGAAAAAACGGCGCGACGTGGTATGTTGTCGATTCCGCGCAGTCTGCTGGCGGTGCGGCGCCTGGTGGCGCTGTTGAGGGAGATTTTGTTCTCGACTCCAATGGTGCAGTCTACAAGGTCAACGCGAGCACAATGTTGGATGATACCGGCGTAAACATTAAGGGGGCACAAGGGCCATCTGGCAAAGATGGTGCTCAGGGTGCGACCGGTGCACAGGGACCAAAGGGACCAAAGGGTGATCCTGGCGATACCTATACGTTACCGGACGCAACCACATCGGTGCGCGGAGGTGTCCTGCAGGCTGCAGCGCAAGTGGACAGTGTTGCAACGGATGCAGCCGGACTTGTAACCGATTTTAATGCGCTCTTAGCTAAGCTGCGAGCTGCCGGAATCCTTGCAAATGCATAAGCGAGTAAAGTGCTATTTGGCCACTTTTGGATGGCAAGATGATGGATTGAATGATGAACTTATAAAGCTGTGCATTGATATGGCGGCTGAAGAGATTTGTAACTTCTGCAATCTTGATAGAGTTCCAAAAGGGCTATATTACACGTGGATGCAGCGCTCCGCGGGGAAATTCTTGGGTACAAAATATTGGAACGGTGGGTTTACGGAAACCGATGCCCCGGCAGAATCGGTGACCGTCGGGGACGTGAAGGTTGACTTCGCGGCCGATGACCCATCTACAAAGAAATTTTCCGACTTAGCAAAAGACCTTTCCAATGCTGGGGAAAGCGAAATGCTCCGATATAGGAAGTTGGTATGGTGAGTATCTCTCAGGCGGTTCGGTCCGCAATTGAAAAGTTTTATACCGGTACATGTGATATCATCGAGCGGCAGAAAGTACCTGATGGAAATCTGACGAAGTTTGAAGAGGTTACTGTACAAAAAAACGTACCATGCCGACTTTCTTATCGGACGTATAACAACACAAATACGGACGAAGGTGCGAATGAAGTTAGCCAGGTTGCGAGACTCTTTCTTGCCCCAGAAATAGAAATTAAAGCTGGAAGCAAAATTGAAGTCACGCAGGCCGGCCGAACAGTCGCCTATAAAAAGAGTGGACAGCCAGCGGTTTACGAGTCGCATCAAGAAATCGGACTCGAGTTGTTTGATAGGTGGGCATGAAAACACTTAGTGCAAAATTTGATTTTAAAGAATTTAGAGACTATACAAACAAGTGGAAACTTGTAAAAAAGTCTCTGAGATCGTGGTGCATGGAAGCGTGCAATGAACTTGCCGTGAATCTGTACGATGCCTTGATATCCAACACACCGGTCGAAACTGGAACGTTAAGAAATGGGTGGAGATATCGCGTATACAGGAAAAACGGCTCTTTTCAAATTCGAATTGAAAACAAAGTGTTTTATGCTTCTTGGGTGGAATACGGACACAGGCAGCATCCTGGACAATACGCCCCCCCTATCAGAAAGCACCTAGTAAAAGATTGGGTTGATGGCGTTTACATGATGACGCTGACCGTAAACGAAGTAATGAGCAAGGGTGCTTCGATTCTAGAGGAATCAATTGTTAACCATATGATGGAAATAGTAGGGTGATGTTCATGATTGACGATATTTTTCAAGGGATTGCAGGTGCGTTGAAAAACGCATTCGATGATATCGAGTGCACGACTTTTATTACAGAGCAGGGCCTGGAAACTCCGTGCTTTTACATTCACTTATTGAAAGCGACGGACGAGCCTTATCCTTCTGATATCAAAAATCGAGTGCAGCCGTTCGATATCATGTACTTCCCTTATGACGAAAATGATAATCAAACCATGTACAACGTCGCCCGGGTTGCAATTGAATCCCTTGAAATCATCGACGTTGGAGATCGTAAACTTCGAGGTACAAATATCTCCTATGAGATTCAAGATGGCGTTCTCCACATCTTTGTAAATTACAACGTGTTAGTACGGCCGTTGAAGCCCGAATATTATATGGAAACTTTGGACACAGATATTGGTTTGAAAGGGTGAACATATGTTTACAAAGAGCCAACTTGTTGCGTCCGAAACCTATAAAAAGTATCGCGACCTATTGAATGCGACACTGGAAGAGGACAAGACGTACACAAAAGAAGAAGTTGACAAAATCATTAACGATTATTTGACAAAGGCGGTGTGACGAAATAGCATACGGCGGCGGAACTTTTACAGTAATGAACAAAGTGCTCCCCGGAACCTATATCAACTTCGTTTCGGCGGCACGCGCATCCGCAATGCTTTCGGATCGTGGCATTGTGGCGTGCCCCCTTGAACTGGATTGGGGACCTGATGGAGAAGTGTTTAAGGTGGAGCCGGAAGATGTAATCACGAATTCTAGAAAGGTGTTTGCACACGACTACGGCGACGATGAAATGCTCCCCTTGCGTGAAATCTTTAAAAACGCTCGAGTGCTTTATACCTACAAACTGAATCAGGCAACAAAAGCTTCTAACGACATGGCAGAAGCGCTGTACGGAGGATCCCGTGGAAACGACATTATGATCTCCGTGGCACAGAACGTGGATAACGAAAGCGCTTGGGATGTTTCCACGATTCTTGCCGGACGTGTTGTTGATACGCAGACGGTTGCATCGTCTGCAAACCTGGTGCCGAATGATTATGTAAAGTTCAAGACCTTCGATTTGGAGGCAACAGCAGGCACTCCCCTTACCGGAGGCGATAACGGAGAAGCTTCTGGTGGCGATTATCAGGACTTTCTTGATAAGGTAGAAGGAAACTCGTTCCATATCTTAGCGTGCCCCACAGATGACGACACGACGAAAGACCTGTTTGTACAGTTCACAAAGCGCATGAGGGATGAAGTCGGCGCAAAGTTCCAGATGGTAGGGCACAAGCTCAATAAGCCCGATTACGAGGGATGTATTTCGATTCGGAATGATTCCGAAGGAATTCTCAATGTTGAGAATGCGCTTGCAGGTGTCAACGCAACGGTTGGCGTTTCTCAGGTTGTGGATGACACGAAATATGGCCTTGTATATTGGGTAGCGGGTGCAGAAGCTGCTTGTGCAGTAAACGCTTCCTGTACGGCCAAAAAGTACGACGGCGAATATGCGATGATTTGCAATGAGACGCAGAGCGAGCTGGAGGATTGCATCAACAACGGTGAACTTGTGTTTCACAAAAATGGAGAGGATTATTGCATCCTTTCCGATGTCAACACCTTTACTTCGTTCACCGAAGACAAAAACTCCGACTTCTCTCTTAACCAGGTTATTCGCGTACTTGACCAAATCGCAAATGACGTAGCTTCTACGTTTGCAAATATGTTTATCGGAAAAGTTCAGAACGATGCGTCTGGTCGCACTTCGTTGTGGAATGAAATTGTTTCTCTCCATGACCAGCTGCAGCAGATCCGAGCGATTCAAAACTTTGATTCTGAAGACATCGTTGTGAATGCGGTTGACACAGACAAGCGCGCAGTCAGCGAAACGGAATCTGTTCAGCCGACCTGTGCGATGGAAAAGTTATATATGACGGTTACGGTTGAGTAAAGGAGGAATCAGAAATAGCATTAACGGCACGGCAGCTTAGAGTACAAGATACGGTTGCGGCGTCGCAGGCTGAATGCTATGCGACGATTAACGGAACGCGATATAACATCTTGAACGCGATTTCTCTTGAAGCTACTTATGAAAAGACAAAAAGCGAAGTTCCGATTTTGGGCCGCGTCACAAAGGCAAACAAGGCCGTCGGTGGCAAGGGAACTGGGAGCATGACGGTTCACTATGTAACGTCCCTGTTCCGCAAGCTCATGATTGAGTACATCAAGACTGGAAGGGATATTTACTTTGATATCCAGGTCACGAACGAAGACGTTACATCTTCGATTGGACGTCAGACGGTTATTTTGAAGGATTGCAATTTTGATAGCGCAACGATGACGAAATTTGACGCTGACGGTGAATATTTGGACGAAGATTGGGATTTCACGTTTGAAAGCGTTGAGATGCCCGAAGAATTTACAAACCCGGAGGGAATGGAATAATTGGCTACAAAATCTACAGATCTTAAGGCATTTTTCGCAAACCACGTTGAAAAGGTTGCGGATACAGAATACATCGCATCTAAGCGAATCAAGGATGAAAACGGGAATCCTATGAAATGGATTCTCCGCCCTATTTCGAACGCGAGAATGGACGAAATCCAGCGCGAATGTACCTATTATCCGAAAGATAAAAACGGAGTCGAACAGCAGCGACTGGATACTACAAAATACATCTCTATGATTACGGCTGAAACAGTAGTTTGGCCTGATCTGAACAACGCAGAACTTCAGGACTCGTGGAAGGTTCTGAATCCTTGTGCTCTTTTGCAGGTAATGCTTTCGGTTCCTGGAGAATACCAAAAATTAAAAATTGAAGCGCAGCGCGTGAACGGAATGATGGAAAGCATGAACGACATGGTGGACGACGCAAAAAACTCCTAAAATCGCAGGATGCATTTTCTGCGATTACCTACTTTACAATACTTGAGTTGGGCTGGAAACCTAAAGATTTTATAAATCTAGACAGAGCCTCTCAGGCTTTCTTAATTGCCGCATTTGATAAATTCGTAAAGGCGAACAAAAAAGCTTCAAAGAAAAAAGTTTCAAAGAAAGGAGGGTAATACATACCGGCCATTGGAACGACTCTGCAATTCACGGATAATATGTCCCCTGTATTGCAGACGTTAATTTCAAACTTAAACGCGACGGAACAGGCCATGCAGAGGGTTTCCAATGCCGCTAGGAATCTAGGCGGCGGAAATCTTAACTCGATGGTTGCGGACACTACATCGGCCTATACAAATATGAATTCGCTGATGAATTCTATTGATCGGTCTTCGTCTGCGACTGTGGGGCTCATTTCAAAAATCAATGAGTTATCCGGTGCAATAGACGAGGTCGCCAACTCATTCCAAAAGGCTGATAGGGAAGCAGATGATTTGAGCGACGATGTCGATGACGTTGCAGATAGCTCGAGAGATATGCAGCGCTTATCTTCCAGCGTTGACCTTGTATCTAATGCGTTCCAAAAGGCAACGCAATTTGCAAAAGACTTATACGAAGCCGCAAAGAAAGTAACCGATTGGAGCGACAATTTGCAGGGAATTCAAAACCGACTTTCGCTTGTAACAGAAGCTGGAGAATCTGTTGCGGACATGAATGACCAAATTATTCAAGGGGCGTTGAACTCTCGGACGGAGTATGAGTCTTTCGCGGATTCTGTATCTAAACTGAAAATCCGAACCAATGGACTTTTTGACACAAAGGAAGCGGTTGCGTTTTCTGAAGTGTTGAATGACATGATGAATCAGTCTGGCGCAAGCGGACCAGAAAGATATTCCACGATGCTCCAAACTGTCCAGGCGTTGGGATCTGGAAGATTACAAGGAGACGAATTGCACTCTTTGTACGAGACGGCTCCTCAGGCAATCCAGGCGATTTCGGAATATACCGGAATCGCACAGGAAAATATTCGTACAGCAGCGTCTGAGGGTGTAATCACAGCGGAAACTGTAAAGAACGCGATTTTATCAAAATATTCTGAAATCACATCTGCAACAAAAACGCTGCCTATGACCTTCTCGCAAGCATGGACGAATGCTCAGACGGAAATCATGAAAGCGCTATTGCCAGTGCAACAGCAGCTAAACACATTCGCAAATTCTCCGGAGTTCAAGCAATTTGTTTCAGAGCTCACGGTCCTGGCTGTAAATCTCGCAAACGTGCTCTTAAAAGTTTTAGACGGCGCAGTTAAGGTGTTCAACTTTATTTCTCAAAACTGGAGCGTTTTAAAACCTATTATTATTATCTTAAGCACGGCTGTCCTAGCACTTGCAGCTGCCATTGGAATTGCAAAAATCCAGCTCCAGATGTACGAAATGGTGCAGGCTGGAGTATCAAAAGGAATGTTCGCTATTTTTGGAGTCGTCGGAATTGTAATTGGTGCCATTGCGGCGCTGATTAACTATGTCGGAGGAGCGGCAAATGCGTTTGACCTTCTGAAGACGGCCGTAATGGTAGCGGGAGAATTCTTCAAATGGTTAGGAATGGTAATCTACGATTGGGGAGCTACAGCATCCGGATATATCATTGACTTTGCAAATTCCGCGACCGTTTGGATGAACAAAATCAAATTCTCGATTATCAATGCTTTTCTAACGGCGTTTGAGACAGTGGCGAATTTCTTCCAGAACTTTGTAAATGGAATTATTAGCGGTATTAACTTTATCCTCTCTGGAATCAACAAGATCGCCGGAACCGACTTTCATATTGACAATGTGACGTTTGGAGATCAGGCAACGCAATGGGCCGATGCTCAGAAAAAAGAAAACGATGACTATGTAAAGATGCTCGAGACCAATGCGGCGCTGATTAAGCAGCAGCATAACGATGAATACGCTAAGCGTCAATCGGATATTGCAAATCAATGGAATCAGGTCACGGGGACCGCAGGAGAGCTCGCCGACAAATGGGTGAAATACACCAATGAAGCGAAGCAAGCTCAAGATACGACTGCAATGAATGACGCGATGTTTAACTACACGCCAGATTTGTCGCAGGGCATTTCTATCCCAGATTACAGCGAAATCACACCTCAAGATTCTGCAGCGGCAAAAGAAACCGCAGAGAACACGAAGAAAACCGCTGAAGAGGTTTCTAAGAACAACCAAGATATGCAATATCTTTACGATATCGCGTCTCGGAGAGCGACGCAGAGAGTGACAAATCTGTCCCCTACTGTGAGCGCGAATGTTTATGTAAACCAAATTTCCGAAGACAAGGACCTTGACGGAATTGCGAACTACCTGTCCGAAAAGCTTTGGAAATCCATGACTTTACAGCCGGAGGGTGTCTACAATGTATAAGGGCTATAAATTTTATTTTGACAAGCTCTTGCTTCCGGTAGCGCCTCCAAAGCTAGAGCTAAAAATCAATAATAACAACGAAACAGTAGATCTAGCGAACAACTCTCAAGTAAATCTTTTGAAGGACCCAGGGTTGACAGATATCACTTTCGAAGTTCTCATTCCCGTATTGAACTATTATCCGTTTGCCAGATACGAAGAGAATTCCACAGAAGAATTCTACGATTGGGCAAATGAGCACGGGTACAGAATGGAAAATGTAACGCTTTATAACCAAGATCAGGACCGTGCCTTTTTAGCAGACACGCGAAACGTTACCCCTGCTACCCCCGAATATTTTCTAGAGTTCTTCGAGCAGCTAAAAACGAAATGCGCTCCATTTCAATTTATCGTGTTGCGTGATAGGCCATCGGGTGCTTTGCTTTGGGACACAAACATGTCCGTATCCATGGAAGACTATACGGTTACGGAAGATGCAGAAGATGGAGACGATATCAAGGTATCGTTCAACTTGAAACAATATCGTGGTTATGAAATGAAATACTTAAAAGTATCTCAAACAACCACGACGGAACAAAAGGCAACGGTTGAAACCAAGCGAGATACATCGCAAAAACCTTCTGTGTCAAATACCACTTACACGGTAGTTTCTGGAGATACACTTTGGGGAATCTCAAAGTCTAAGTACGGAGACGGAGAACAGTGGAAGAAAATTTACGACGCAAACAAAAAGACGATCGAAGATACTGCCCAAAAATACGGGAAAGCATCTAGCTCTAATGGACATTGGATTTACCCCGGAGAAAAGTTGGTGATACCTTGAGCGAATATTACGCAAACGCTCATCCTCAAAAGAGGTCAAGCCAAAAGATGGTCCTCACTTATGAGAACCGCGGCGAGATTTATATTCCCGAGGTAGAAGAGGGCGCACAGCTTGTCGCCTATCGGGACGGAACAGCTTCAGAGTTTACCGCAACGATTCTAACTGACCATGTTATCGATCCGGGTGACGTTGTAACGGTAAAGGACTATTTCTGGAATGATAAAGGGTTTGATGTGTTTTACGGATACGTTTTTACCACAGAGCACGGCAAAAACCCGCACGAAGTCACGATTACATGTTATGACCAGCTGAGGTATCTGAAAAACAAAGACACTTATGTTTTCTCTAATACGACTTTGCGGACTCGAGTCACTCGAATCCTGGATGATTACAATCTCACGTACAAAAACGGAATTACAACAAATTCCTATAAAATCCAACCTTCGATTTATGAGAATCAAACGCTTCTCGATATGATTCAGGATTCGATCAGCCAGGTGCTTTTGTACACGGGGAAACAATATGTTTTGTTTGACGATCATGGAACGATTGCTTTGGTGGATTTGGAAGCAGACTATTTTGATTCTAAACTCATGTACGAGCTTTCCTCTATGGAAGACTATTCCATGAAGTCTACAATTGATGATGACACCTACAATTCCGTTATTATCAATTACAAAGACGAGGATAGAGGAGTTATTCGCGTTGCGGGGTCGGCCAGCGACCAAAAGTCTATCCAGAGATATGGACTTTTAAGAACATCGGAGACGACGGACGACCCTGATTACGCGCAAGACCGTGCAGACATGCTCTTGCAATTGTACAATCGCGTGAAGCGCACGTTGACATTGAGCGGTGTCCCTTGCAATTCTGCGTGCTTTATCCGCCCCGGACATAGAATCTACTGCAAAATGAATCTCGGAGATAACATGCAGGATGGATATCTCATCGTGAACCAGTGCACAACAACGTGGAATAATTACGAGAGAGTAATGGACATTGTGATGGAAGGCGGAATCTACGATGCCGAATGAGTTGTTTCGAACGATTAAACAAATCATAAAGCAGACGATGGATGCTGCCAAACTCACCGATATCGCATTTGGAACCATTACATCGATGTCCCCGGTGACTGTGCAGGTTGACGCTGATGCAAAGTTAACTCTATCCTCAGAGTACCTTATCTTTTTCGACCCTGGCCATTTGCAGCTAAACGGGACAAACTCATCTTGTGAATCCGGCTCAATCAATGCCGACGTACAAGCGAATGCTTATTACGAAGTAGGCGATAAAGTTGTTTTGATTCGCTTGATGGGCGGAAATCGATATTTGGTACTAGGCGTGCGAGGAAACGGACAGCCAACACCTGATTCTGGAGGAGATTTGCCAGGAGGCGGCGGCGCAAGCAATCACAACCTGTCCCAAGATGTACTAAAGTACGAAGATACGGTAAAGAGAATCGCTGAGAAATACGGAATGAGCGATTATGTCCCGTTGATTCTCGCAATTATGATGCAGGAATCTGGAGGCAAGGGAACCGATCCGATGCAGGCGTCGGAGTGCGAGTTTAACACAAAATACCCGCACACTCCCGGAGCTATCACAGACCCAGAATATTCTATTGAATGTGGCGTCCAGATGATTAAAAAGATGCTCCAGGATTGCGGAGTAAAATCCCCTACCGACATGCAGAACATCTACATGGCGCTGCAGTGTTATAACTACGGGCCAGGATTCCGACTGGGACGCGCAGACGGAAAGTGGAGCGGGTGCTCTACATGGAGCCAAGAAGCGGCAAACGCTTATCACAACGCTACAGGCGAAGGCGACAACCTGTATGTATCCCACGTTATGAGATATTATCAGGTTGATAAGAGCTCCGGGTCGTCCGCAAGCGGATCTTCAAACTGGGCGAAGCTAAAAGCTGAAGGTGAGAAGTACTTAGGCGTTCCCTATGTGTTCGGTGGGTCTTCCCCGTCCGGGTTCGATTGCTCTGGGTTTGTGTCTTATGTCTATACGCATTCCGGTGTAAAGAATCTTCCTAGAACGACCGCGCAAGGATTGTATGATAATTATTGCAAACCGATTAACGCATCTGCCGCTCAGCCCGGAGATCTTGTGTTCTTTCAAGGGACTTATAACGCGGGAAGAACGATTACACACGTTGGAATTTACGCTGGTAACGGGCAGATGTTAAATGCCAGCGGAGACAAAGTTCAGTACACGAGTTTGAATAACTCTTATTGGAAAGCACATCTTTATGGATACGGGAGGGTAGTCTGATGTTACCAAGTGCAATGCTTACTCCAAACGTAACCATTGATGAAAATGTACAACCCGGCCTAACCTGGAAAGTGGACTGGGACAAAAAAAGAATTGTGGGAGACTGCGATGAAATCGAATCCCTGCAACAAGCGATCTACATTATTCTGAACGTGGAAAGATATGATTGGATTATTCATTCTTGGAACTTTGGAAGTGAATTAAAAGACCTTTTTGGTATGCCAATTCCATGGGTACAATCAGAATTGAAGCGCAGAATCAAAGAAGCTCTTTCTATGGATGATAGGATTGAAGATGTCGCGCAATTTTCGTTTGAAACTGGGAGAGAATCGATTCACGTATCTTTCACGGTGTATTCTGTTTATGGGACTTTTCAATCGGGGATGGAGGTGAATGCCTAATATACGAATCTCTTACTTATGATTTGCTTCTATCTAGAATGTTGGATAGACTTCCGACAGAAAGAGACAAACGAGAAGGTGCGTTGATTTGGTACGCCGTTGCAAGTGCAGCAATTGAATTCAAAAATCTGTATAACGAACTAGACGTGTTTTGGACAGAGGCTTTTGCGGATACCGCCTCGCGAGAATACCTCATCAGGCGCGCAAAGGAAAGAGGACTGATCCCCTACCCCGCCACGGCTTGTGTTGTACAAGCAGATTTAGTCGGCGCAAACGTTCCGATTAACACTCGGTTTAATTGCGGGGATTTTAATTACTATGTAATTGCAAAAAACGAAGATGGAACGTATCAGCTGCAGTGCGAGACGGTTGGAAGCGCTCCTAACTCTGTATACGGGACGTTAACTCCGATCGACTTTGTTCCGGGCTTGGAAAGCGCAGAATTAACCGAACTTCTGATTCCTGGAGAAGACGAAGAGGATACAGAAACTTTCAGACAACGATATCTCGATTCCTTTTATGCAGAAGCGTTTGGAGGAAACATTGCGGATTACAAAGAGAAAGTAGGTGCAATGCAAGGTGTCGGTGGCGTTAAGGTTTTTCCTGCATGGAAAGGGCCCGGAACCGTTCGCGTCCTGTTCACTACGTCCGAATACAAAGTACCTTCTGCGGAACTTGTGCAAACCGTGCAAACCGCCGTAGACCCGGAAACAAACCACGGAGAAGGGCTTGGTACGGCACCTATTGGGCACACCGTTACCGTTGAGGGAGTAAAATCAAAAAACATAGATGTAGGATTACATCTTACATTTCAAGAAGGATGGAATTGGGAAAGTGTGTTAGATTCTGTGAACACGACGATTGACACTTATCTGAACAGTCTTTCGCAAGAATGGGCAGATAGCGAAACGCTTGTGGTCAGAATCAATCAGCTCGAAGCGTTGCTATTAAATGTAAATGGAATTTTGGACTTGTCGAATACCACGATAAACGGAGGTACAGTTAACCTAGAAATTGAAGGGGAGTATATCCCTGTGAGGGGGACTGTTACCAATAGCTGAAATTCAAAATTACTGGCCGCATGTAATCCGACAGATTCTAGAGTTCCAAAGACTCGCCGATGCAGAAAACCCGGAATTTAATTTGCTGGATGGATCGATAAATGATAATCTCGACAACACATTTATCAACTATGCCAAAGACGCTGGGTTAAAGCGGTACGAATCGATGCTAGGGCTACCCTCTACAGGCACCATAGAAGAGCGTAGAAGCGCGATTTTAGCCCTATTCAATCAAGCCTTGCCGTACACGATTCGACGCCTTAGACAGCTTTTGGACGCATCTTGTGGAGAAGGTAACTACGAGGTTTCGGTAGATAAATTCACAATGCGAATTGTGCTTTATCCTGAAGCAGAACTTTCAAAACAAAGTGTTCGAGATTTGGTTAAGAAAATTGTCCCTGCAAACATTTACTTTGTCCTTGCCCTTCCGATTGAACTTTATGCTACTGAAACGATCCGATTTGTACCTGTTTGCGTTCGGATTTCTTTCCGAATTAACACATGGATGATGGAGCCTATCCTTTTGGATGGCAGCCATAACCTCGATGGTACATGGACTCTTGACCAACAATTGAGAAATCACTTCATGCTTCGAATCGTCAAGATAAAGCATAGGTTTCAGGAAAAAGTTTCCTCAAAGGCGAGAAGAATTATTAACTGGAATTTGGACGGAGAGTACGATTTAGACGGGACAATGGACCTAAACGCTGGAATAAGAGAGGAGGCATTTTAATTGCCAGATACCAGTGTAATTACAAACGAACTTAGAAAAAGACTTGCGCAGTGCGTTTCTGGAACAATCTCAACGATTTCGAAGGTGAAATATATTGCCGTAGGTTCCGGTGGAGACACGGATGGAACCCCAAATTCGCCGTCTGGTAGTGCGACGTCCCTCGAAAACGAACAAGCCAGGTACGAGGTCTCTACCGTTGAATATCCTGTAGAAACCACGGCGAGATATACAATTGTGATTCCCGAAGGTGCGCTTCCAGGCGTTTCAATTTCTGAAATGGCGCTTGTCTCTGAAGATGGTGCGCTGTACGCGATCAGAAACACGACACCAAAAGTAAAGGATTCCGACGAAGAGTTCCAGCTTGTATTTGACTTGGAATTCTAAGGAGGTGAGAAAAATACCTGAAAGACCGAATTATCAGCTTGAAGATAATCCAGTATACACTGAAGAGGTCCCTGCCCTTTTAGATACAGATCCGGCGAGCGCGACAAACACGTTTAATCCGCTGTTCCTGATCATTCTCAACAACATAAAAGCCTCGCATCGGCTGGCAGAAGCCGCCAAGGAGGCCGCGGCCGCCGTGATCGACCTGAGCAACGTCGTCCAGCAGAACACCAGCAAGATCACGACCCTGTGGGACGCCGTGTTCGGCGACATCACGACCAACCCCTTCCAGATCACCTTCGCCAATCTGGACGGCATCACCCTCACCTCTGGCGTCTGGAACGCTACGCTTCAGCGCCTCGAGTGCTAAGCCGTGGACGGGTACGGCTACACGCCGATCCCGCCCGCAGAGGCGTCCTGCATCATCGCGCACCTGTTTGTCGAGCTGGCGCCGCCCTGCTCATGCTGCAAGCGTGAGGACGGCGTGATCGTCATTCAGGGCACCGCCTACGACGGCACCGGCGCGAGGATCACCATCAAAGGGGAGGAGGTGAGGTACTACGGCAAGCAACGGACACTCGCGGCCATACGAGCGGGCCAATGTAGGCCGCCCGCCCTTCGGCCGTGAAAAGCTCCCGGAGATGCAGGTCATCAGCGACGCCAAGGAGCTCGAGAAGCACACCTACATCAAGACGCGCAACCCGAACATCTTCCCCAAGAAGGAACGGCTCGGGCTGGCGCAACGGATGATGAACGAGGCCAGCGACCTCGTCGCCGACCTGATGGAAGCCAACGACCTGCTCCTGACCGACCCGCAGGAGTGGGAGCTGCGATACCGGGCGCAACGCTCGGCCCTGCGCAACTGCCGGAAACTGATCCACCACATCGAGCTCGCCCATGAGATCCTCAGCGGGCTCGGCGCATACTTCCCGGAGCTAAAACCTACCGAAAGGAGACAAGACTCATGCCTCAAACCCTCGGAAGCCTTGCCAACAAGGCAAAAATCAAGTTCGGCAGCCTCTACGGCGCGCCGATCATCTGGATCAAGGCCGACAAAAACCACGCCGGCTACCCCTCCAACAGCGTCACCCTCGTGACCAACCAGATCATCAAGCTGCTGTGCTTCGACGCGAAGGAGCCAGCCAACGGCAACAGCGACCGCCGAAACTACGGCAATAACCGCTACATCTACTCCAACCTGCGCCAGTGGCTCAACAGCGACGCCGCTGCGGGCCAGTGGTACACCGCGCAGCACTCGGCGGATCAGGCTCCCGACTCGTTCCACATCTGGAACGGCTACAACCCCTACCTCACCATCGCCGGCTTCCTCAACGGCTTCACGGCCAACGAGCGGGCCGCCCTGCTCGCCACCACCATCACCGTCGGCAAGAGCTCCACGGACGGCGGCGGGACGGAGACCTGTGTGGACAAGGTTTTCCCCCTGTCCTGCACCGAGGTCAACCTCTCGGGCGACCATGTGCGCGGCAGCAAGCTGGCGATATTCAGCGACAACTCCAGCTGCATCGCTACCGTCTCGGCCTCGGCCGCTGCCAACTCCAACTACGATGTCGACGCCAATCAGGCGTGGTACTACTGGCTGCGGGACGCCTATGCCGGGTCGGCCAACGACGCCCGCTACGTCTGGCTCGATGGCACGCTGAGCAAGGGCAACGCCTACGGCGGCGACAGCGGCCTGCGCCCCGCTTGTAATCTGTCCTCTGATCTCCTGGTCTCCGACACCACCGACTCGGACGGCTGCTACACAATCGTCTACAACCAGCCGCCCACGGCCCCCGGCACCATCACTGTCCCGAGCAAGGTCATCGGCGGCAAAAACCTGAGCATCTCGTGGGGACAGTCGACCGACCCCGACGGCAACCTCGCCGGCTACAAGCTGGAGCGCAAGGTGGACGACGGCACATGGGCGCAGATTTACAGCGGCAGCTCCCGGAGCTACACCGACTCCATCACCTACGGATGGACGAGCGTGCAGTACCGCGTCAAGGCATACGACTCGGCCGGGGCCGAGAGCGCCTACACCACCAGCGCCGTGTGCACCGTCACCAACAACCGGCCGCCCGTCATCAGCGGCAGCGACACCGACCTCGGCAGCTTCACCACCACGCCGCCCTCCTACGAGTACACCGTCACCGACGCCGACGGCCATCAGGTCACGGTCGTGGAGAAGCTGGACACCACCACGCTGCGCACCTACACGGCCGCCCTCGGCGACACCAACGAGCTCGAGATCACGGCCGACCAGTGGCTCAAGCTGCTGAACGGCGACCACGCCCTGACCATCACCGCCACCGACGCCAAGAACGAGAGCACCGTGCGCACCCTGTCCTTCGACAAGGCCATGCACTCGGTCGAGTTCGAGCAGACCGTGGCGATGGCGGCCGATGATATGCCGACCAAGGCCCTCGTCAATATTCAGGGCAGCTTCCCGACCGGCAGCACCCTTCAGGTCTGGATCTGCAACAACGGCAACGACGCCGAGCCCACATGGGAGGACATCACCACCAAGGCCCTGACCAGCCAGAAGCACTTTTTCACCAACCAGACCAAGACCGCCGCAAACTGGGGCGTGAAGATCAAGGTCAAGCTCCTGCGCGGCTCGGCCGAGGGCGACTGCTACATCCAGTCGGTCGGCGGCAACTTCGCATAAACCAACACCCCAAGACCAGAAAGGAGGAGCAGCATGGTCTACTTCATGGAACACAGCATCAAAGCCATCCACGAGAAGGAGCAGGCCGCCGCTGGCGGCGGGGGCGGCACCTCTCCCGAGGACAAGGAGCGGATCACCAAGCTCGAGGACGAGCTCGAGGATCTGTCTGGCGCCATTGAAAGGGGGCTGACCACATGAGCACCAAGTACAGCGGCCTCGAGGCCGCTCTGCGCAGCGCCCGCATGACCTTCGTGAGCGAGGCCAATGCCGGCGACCGCACCGGCACCGAGATCATCGCCTGCGAGGATCTGCTGCCTGCGTGGACGAAAGAGGGCCCCAAGGGGGACGGCAGCCACGAGGTCGGCGCGGCGGGTGCCTATTCCGAGGTGTCCAGCGTTTCCGCAACGATCCGTGTATCTGGCCTTCTTTATAACATCACTCTCGAGAAGTAAGGAGGCGTGCCATGAAAAAGGGCATTGACGTTTCGAAGCATAACGGGACCATTGATTGGGAGAAAGCAAAATCCGGCCTTGACTTTGCGATGCTTAGAATCGGTTTTGGAGGCGACATTTCCAGCCAGGATGACGTTCAGTTTAACCGGAACGTATCCGAATGCGAAAGGTTGGGAATCCCTTGGGGAGGATATCTGTATTCTTATGCGCTCAACACGTCGCAGGCACAAAGCGAAGCAAAGCACGCAATTCGCCTTTTGAAAGGAAAAACTCCTACTTATCCTATTTTTATCGACATGGAAGATGCTGACGGATACAAGGCAAAACATGGGGGAATCCCTTCTCGTTCAACAAACACGGCAATTGTAAAGACGTTTTGCGAAGCGTTGAAAGCAGAAGGGTATAAAACTGGGTACTATTGCAATAAGGATTGGTACAAAAACCGTCTGAATCCGTCTGAGTTGGACTATGATTTTTGGTTTGCGCGTCCCGGCGTTTCTTCGCCAGACATTGCTTGCGATATCTGGCAGGACGAATTTCCGGAAACGGGAGGAAGATGGCCAGGTGCGAATACATCTGCAGGGTGCGATACAGATATCGCCTACACGAACTACACAAAACAAAGCGTAGTGTATGCACCCGATGGCGCTCCGTATGTGTCTGACACCACGATGACGCTCCAGCTGCCAAAGGGAAATAAATATCAGCTGGAAGTACAGTGCGATGCCGGCCGGCCTAACGTCGTTGCGGGAACAGGGAGCGTCGTGGACGTATCTTTCGGTTCTCAGAATGGGACAAAATATTATTTCATTCTGAAGGGAAACGGAAACGTAGGGCAATCGTCTGGAATCTATATCAACGGGGACCTTTGCTTCAATACAAACATTATCTCCTCTGTGAAGAGCGATACAACGCAGGGAATTAAAATGCAAAAGGGCGATGCCTACATGGTTCTTTTAACTTCCAGCGTAAAGCCAAGCGCATCTCTTTCCGATAAAGGCGTTGCGACCATCGCTGGAGTGTTTCAGAACGGTTCCAAAGCAAATGAATGGCTGGTGCCTATTGTATGTTACGGCGCAGGAAAAACGGTGTTTCAGACGCAGGTGCCTGGAGAGCCGGTTACAAAATGGTTTACAATTGAGGGATAGTAATAACTACTCAAGATATCATCGATATTGTGCAATTGATTGCGGTGTGCTGCACGGTTGCTGGCACGGTATGGAGGATGACAAAACCGATCCGCCAAATTGGAGATCGGGTTAAAAAGCTCGAACAGTACAGCCACAACGATTATATGCGAACACTTAAACTCACAATCATGAATGAAGACCTCCCGATTGAAGACAGGATGGAAGCTGGCGAAGCCTACACTAAAGAAGGTGGGAACGGCGTCGCCGCTGCAACCTATAAGCTTTTAATCGAGAGGTACATGGAGGATCATAAAGATGGTTAACTGGCAAGTTAGAATTAAAAGCCCACAGTTCTGGGTTGGCGTCGTAGGCGCTATTGGAACATGCGTAACCGCAATCGCAGGGCTTCTCGGATATCAAATCGACGTAGGCCCTTACACCAACGAACTTACTATGGCGATTTACGGTGTGTTTGCAATTCTTTCGCTTGTAGGAGTTGTTACGGACCCAACTACATCCGGCGTATCCGACAGCACAAAGGCGCTCACCTACACGTCTCCCGTCGCAAATGCTGTGAAATCTCTTAAAAGTGAAGAGAACGAATACAGCTCTACGCACGCAGGAAACTAATTGTAAATTTTTTGTGAACTATTAAAAATCAAACTTTTCTCTCCTTATTTACGTAACAGGAGAGAAAAACAAAGCAGCCCCCGAGATTTCTCTCGAGGGCTATTTGTTACTATTTCCTAAATGGAAAAGTAATTGCGAACACATCTCCCATGAATTCGACGGAAAAAGGTTCGTTTTTGTGTTGTATGGTGGACCTTTCTTGAGTAAATGCGAACCTTTTCGAGCTTTCTTTGGTGTTAAAAACGATCTTAAAACTATCGTCGTAAAGATAAATCGCGTTCACAAAGGTTCGGATCATAATTTTATGGATTCGAGCTGATTTTACATTTGAATCTCTGAGTCGATGAAAAAATGTGATGACGTTATCTTTCGTAACGTCAAGGTTTCTCTTCGACTTCTCTTTCGCAATTGAGATCTCAAGAGACTCTTTATTTTCGGTCAGGTCTGCGATCCGGTCCTTCGTTTGAGGTGTGAACACGCCAATTTCAATTGCCTTTTGGATATTGTTTAGAGCTGCATTTACGTCTTTCAATCGAGCTTCTAACGAATCAAGATAGGACGTATCTTTGAATTTTTCATTGTAATACTTAACCGTGCGATCTGCTAAGTCTTCTATGAGCTCCTCATCGTTTAATACGCTCAACACGGCGTTCAATACGGCCTTTTCGATTATGTCTCTAGGCACGTTTTTCTTTCCGCATTTGCCACGGCAAGCATAGTAATAATATTTTCGCTTCAAGTGGCTCGTCCCACTTATCCCCCGCATGGCAGATCCGCAGTGCCCACAAAACAATTTACCGGTTAGAATAAACTCTTCACTTTTGTTTGTGTGGCTTGAGAGCATGGACTGGACTTTTTCAAACGTTTCATCATCGATGATTCGCGGAAATCCGTCGGGAATGACTAAGTCCTTCACTTTGTATTCTCCGATGTATTTTCTCCCGGATAGAATGTTGCGTATTGCCGAGTAGGAAAACTCTTTCCCCGTTACGCTACGAAGTCCAGATTCTGAAAGCCAATCTCTGATTTCCTTTGCTGTCTGCCCGTCAGCATATCGCTGGAACATCTCGCGAACGATTTTCGCTTCGCCTTCGTTTATCACGTACTTTTTATTTATTACATCGTATCCATACGGCCTATATCCGCCGATTCTCTGGCCCTTCGACGCGCTCACTCTCATCCCCCGCTTTACGTTTTCGGACAGCTGCACAGAATAGTATTCCGCGAAGCCCTCCAAAACGCTCTCTAAAATTATCCCTTCTGGGGAATCTGGAATCGTTTCCGCAACATATTGTACCGTGCATCCGCATTTTTTGAGCTTCGTTTTATTTATGGCCACTTCTTCACGGTTTCGGCCCATGCGATCTACTTTCCAAAGGATAAGGGCGTCCGGACGCAATTTCTGCGCTTCTTTTAGCATGAGTTGGAATTCTTCTCGATTATCCGTGCGGCCTGAAACAGCTCGATCTGCGTATTCTTTGACGATGGTATAGTTGTGCTCGTCTGCCCATTTGTGCGCCGCTTCGGCTTGTCCCTCTATGCTTTGCTCTCCTTGCTTATGAGAAGAGTATCTATAGTATGCGATTGCAGTTTTCATATTATCACCTAAAATTCATTATAGCATAAAAAAAGAGCGGCTGTAAAGCCGCCCCCCCTGCCCGAAAAACAAAGTATAAGGTGATTAACATGAAAACCGGGCATCTATATTATACGCCACGATACCACTATAGTCAAGCCGATTCTAGCGATGTGATTGAGTCTCCAGAAATTTTATATTCGTCGGCTTCGACAAAGCATGGAACATTGAATTCCCACGTTTCCCCTGCTCCCAGGTGCGTATTCAGCGCTGTGCCAGTGTAAACCAAACTCCCGTTATTGTAAAAGTCTACATCGACTGAAATATAGGAATACTCCTTATCGGTGTTGTTTTTAATATGACCGATTACTGCATTCCCTTCTGTATGGGAATCCACAAGTTCCAGGTCTGGAGCTTGTGAAACAGTAGGAGATGAAGGCGTAGACGGCATCTCAGATATTTTTACGCATACTCCAATTACAACCGCTATGACAACGACGGCGATGATTAACCCCTTTATCCCGCGATGCTTTTTCTTTTTGGGTTGATAAGGTTGTTTAGGTTTCTCCACGAGAGCTGCGCCACAATTCGGGCAAAACTTTGCGTCCCCGCAATCGGCTCCACAATTTGGACAATACATTTTTACTTCCTCCCTTGACTGAATCGAACATGCGTTCTATAATGAAATTATCGCTACCGGCTAGTGCGGAAGGAGACGTGCGATGGATGAGTATCGGAACGAGATTTTACGAATGTTGGAAAGCGCAAGCTTAGAGGAATTAAAAGTCATTTACACGGTTCTAAAGAATTGGAAGGGCTAAACGCCCTTCCTTTTTTTATTTGAAAAGCAGCCGCTTCCGGTACTCTTCAAACATTTCGTTTACTGTTTTCTTGCGATCATCCGGCATCTCGTAATACATTTCGATAGAAATACGTATCATTTCGGAAAACGCACCTTTATCTTGAAATACTCTCATGATTTCCTCTGTCATCCGATCGGTTGGCAGATTTTTTTGTGTGTGCATTTCCCCTTCGCCGGTTTCGAGCCATTTTTCATTTACGTCAAATTGTCTGCAAATATCTAGAATCATTCCCCTTGTAGGGTAGCTCACTTTTGTTTTTACCTTAGAATACATCGAGCCACTCATATTAATTCGCTTTGCAAACTCAGTTCCATTTAGCCCTACAGACTTTCTGACCATCTCGATCCTATCTACTATATCCATTTTTGTTACCCTTCCATTTCACTTTGCTTTTTCGTCAGCTTGCATCGTCGCTTTCCATTTTTCGGTTTCATGTTATCACCTTCTTTCTATATAAATGATAGCACACTTTTGATAAAAAGTCAAAGCAATTTTAAGATTTTATTCGAACTTATCTTAACTCTTCAAATGTATATGCAACTCTATTCGAAAATATTTTTGAATTTATTCTAATTTTCCTATTGACATTCGAATACAGTCAAACTATAATTAGAATATAATCGAATTGATTCAATCTTAGGAGGAAAGCAAAATGAATAATCTAGACATCATGTCCCAAAAGCTTCTCAACGTTTTGCGCCAAGATGGAGAGCTAAGCGAATCACAATCAAACTATATTAGCGATTTGCTTGTAAAAATGATGAACGAATGTGCAAGCGAGCTCACGTCTGTAGTTCACCCGAATGATGTGACTGCGCCAGCTTGGATCGTAACAATCTCCATGCTTTTAAAAACGCTAAAATCAAGATTTCCAAATGCTGTACCACTTGCAGATCATATTACATCTTGTACGAGCTGTGTTACACTCTGCATCCCACAATATGGAGATCAGTGAAGAGTTCTTTCGGGTTCTTTTGGAAGAACTCATAAAAGACAAGGAGGAACATCCGAATGAGTACGAACAATCTTGAAAGGAAGGTGAATGCCCTTTGGGGCGTTTTCATCTTCTATTTGGCTGCGCAGTTCGTTATCGAGCTGCTTCACGCATTGGGGGTGATCTAATGAAGCTGCGATTAAAGCCGTATTACTCCGTAAAGGAGCTCGCAAAGCGGTTCGGAGTTTCGGAAAAAACAATTTCGAGAGAAATCCATGATGGACAGTTTGGAAATATCATGATCATCAGAGACAAGCAGAGAGGGATTTATAGAATTCCCGCCAAAAACGTTCGCAACTATGAAAGGAGACACACTTATGACGCTCGCGGTTAATATCGTTACTGTTCTTTTTCTTGTAGCTATCACGTGTGGATTTGAGATCCATTGCCGCCGGGAACGCATTTTTAAGAAGCGCGCAAAGGAACGTGCTCAGGCAATTGAAGCGGCCAAGAGTGAGAATCGAAAGGCGTTCTTTAAATGATTTTTTTAGGAACGCACATGATCGATGACCCTGGCGTGAAGCTTCTGAAAAAGCACACCTATTTTAAGGAAATCATGTCCTACGTGGATATTTACGAGGTTCGCGACGTCTTGGCAAGGCCGAACAAGAAATATTACGCTGTAACGGAAGCCGGAAAGGTGTACACGATCTCGTACAGGTATATTTCCAAGATGAAAAAGAACGGAGGGACACTCCATAAAGCAAAGAAGACAACGCCTAACGGTTGAAGCCGTTGAAAAGACTCCATACCATCCGATTGTTTCTGTGGCGGGAAAGCCGGACAAGGCTGAAGTAGGATGGATGCTAGAGGGCCTATTGAAAAAGGTCCATGACCTTAATCTGACATCGGACGAAACCATTATCTACTGTGCGTTGGAAGCCGTGTCGGAAAACAAAGATGCTATTGAGTACGCAAAGAGCATCGTGAATAGGCCATGAAACCGACCGTATGCCAGAGGTGCCCTGTAAACCTAAAGCATGATTGCAAATTTCAAAAGATATGCAAGAGAGTTAAGGATGCACAACATAAACGAGACCAACAAGGCCTCGACGAGTTTAAAATTGAGGGAATTTGGAGGTGGAAAAAACGGAATCGCTCGATTTATCGCTAGCGTGGGCAGAAAACGAACGAGATCGCAAGGAACCCGAAGATCCAATTTATTATTGCGATTCGTGTGACAAGGAGACCTACGACGTTCATTTTATCGACGGGGAACGCTTATGCGATACCTGTTTTCAGGATTACATATTCGACCACGCCAACAAATATTTTTACGGATTTCTGATGTCGGACAAACAGCTGCAATTGGATTTTGCAAAATTTGCTTGGAACAATCTAACCGATGACGAAAAGACGGAGCTCATGATTGCGCTCTGGGAGGGAATTGTTGGGGATGAAATCTCCCCGGATGAAACGATTGAGAAATTGGCGGACATGAAACCGGCACTCGTAGATTATTTCCTTTATGAGTACCAGAGAGAATACATCCGGTATATGGAGGACCTATGTTAGATTTTAGACTTTTGAACGAGGATGAGATTGAAGTAAGAGTAGCAAGATCAAATGAAAATTGCGCTACGCTCTTACTTTATAAGAACGCCCGCTGTGACATGTCCATGCTGGACGAAACGGTGGGACCGGAAAACTGGCAGCGCGAACATTACGCCTGTAAAGATACGCTTTTTTGCAGAGTCGGAATCCGAATCGGAGACGCATGGGTTTGGAAATCCGATGCAGGGGAACCTTCTAATGTATCTTCTGAAAAAGGCGAATCCAGCGACAGCTTCAAGCGTGCCTGCACAAACTGGGGAATTGGGAGAGAGCTTTATACCTCTCCAAACATCTTGGTCTGGAGGCAAACAAAAGACGGACAAATCAATTATGAGCTTGACAGCAGAGGAAAAATGAAAACCCGTTTTGTTTGCACACACATCGCATATAACGAAAAAAGACAAATTTCGGAATTAAACATCGAAAGCGTGTATCCTCGCAAAACGGTGTTTACTCTCATTCCGCCGGATAAGGCAACACCTGCTCAGATTATGGTTTTGAAAGAGGAAATCAAGAAGCACGGCCGCACGCAGGCGCAGGTTGTGGCATATCTGAAAGAACATTTTGAGGATGCGCCAAACTCAATCAATCAAATTACAGGCGCACAGTTTGGGCACCTGATGAACATCTTTAATAGGGGGAAATAAATTGATTTTAAACGACAAAGTGCTGGCAACGGCGATGGTGAGAACCGGAAAGACCATGGCTACCATCGCAAGAGAAACAAAACTCTGCACCGCGACGGTGTCCAGAGGCGTGCATAAGCAGCGGATTTCTATTCCTGCTGCGCACAAAATTTTGACGTGCCTTGGGGTAGACCCCGAAGGTGCGATCTTAGATTGGGAGGTTTAATATGCGTGTTGACACGCACAAAATGAGATGGGAGATTGTGCATCAATACGGCACACAGGAAGCATTTTCAAAGGCCGTAGGGATTGACCCTATGACCATCTCGAGAATGTGCACAGGGAAATCTTGCCTGTACACTACCATTCGAAAGTGTTGTGATAAGTTGGGATGCCGGCCGGACGATATGATCGTAGATTGGGGTATCAATGCAGATTGATGTAGACACAGCGGACAGCCTGTATCTGGACGGAAAGTTTTGGATTTTGTTTTCCACAAGCTCGGAAAAAGCCGCGAGACAAATGGTGGATGAACTCAATTCATCCGATAAGCCTTATGAGATCGAATTGCGGAAAAAGAAGAAAAAACGGTCCCTCGATGCAAACGCTTATTTTTGGGTATTGTGCTCTAAGCTAGCGGAAAAAACAGGCGTTTCTAAAACCGAAATTTACAGGCGATCTATTCGCGAAATTGGAGGAAATTCTGAGACTGTTCTTGTCCAAGATAAAGCCGTTAAAAGGCTAGTCGGTATATGGGAGAATCGTGGACTTGGTTGGATTACAGAGTCATTTTCTTCAAATATCGAAGGATGTACAAACGTGATTTTGTATTACGGATCAAGCGTGTACGATACGGCGCAAATGTCCAGGCTCATTGATAACGTAGTGCAGGATTGCAAGGAACAGGGAATCGAGACGCTAACTCCCGAAGAGCTTGAAATTATGAAAGCGAGGTGGGAAGGTGCACAGACAAACTAAAGCGTGCGATATCTCAGAAAAAGTAAAGGAAATCGTTTGGGAGCGGGATCATCATGAATGCATCCTTTGCGGTTCGAATTTTGCGGCCCCCAATGCGCATTACATTGCCAGGTCCCATGGTGGACTGGGGATTGAGGAAAACATCGTAACGCTGTGTCTGAATTGCCATAACAACTATGATAACAGTGAGTTAAGACCTGTATATAAGAAAGAAATCAGGAGGTATCTGAAATCTAAATATCCCGATTGGGATGAATCTAAATTGATTTATAGGAAGTGGAAATTTTGAACAGCATTGTTTTGATGGGAAGACTCACAGCGGACCCAGAGATTCGCATGACCAAAAACGACGTGAAGGTTTGCCGCTTTTCTGTGGCTGTACAGCGGCCGCATACGAAGGATAAAACGGACTTTTTCAATTGCCTTGCTTGGCGGCAGACGGCAGATTTCATGGAGAATTATTTTTCCAAAGGAAAAATGATTTGCCTGCAAGGATATCTTCAAAATTCTAGCTATACGGACAGGCAAGGAAACAAAAAAACAGCCGCAGAAATTATGGTTTCTGAAGTGAATTTTTGCGGAGATAAAGAAAGCAAAAAAGAAGAAAAAGGGACTCTTGTTGAACAAGATTTATTTGGAAGCCCTCTGCCTTGGGAGGATTAAAAAATGATTGTGAGAATTGACACGTGTGACTTGAAAAACACAGGACTGAAAGAACTCATTCTTTTGGAGTTTATCAAAAATCGAGTAAATGGGGGGGTAAAAGGGTTCGCTCCTAAAGATTTCCTTGAGTCTTTCCCGCAACTTGGGCTCGATGAGGAAGATGTAGCAAAACTCCTATCGAAGCTAAAGCGCCGCGGGGCGATTAAGGGAATCGAAGCGAAGGCTGTCTCCTTTTACGACGTGACACTATGAAAAACATTCTTAGCCCTGATGGGACATATTCATTCAACGCATCTCTTGCCCTTCGTTTTTCAATTCAAACCGCAACGATCTTCCAGGTGATTGCAAGTGTAATAAATTATCTGGAAACAAATCAAAAGGCAAGGAAAGAATCTGATCTAGACACAATTAAAAAGCATGGAAGCTTTTTCGTAAGATTTACGACTTCTGTGATATCTTCGTTTGTTCCATTTATTGGGTTTGATACGGTAAAAGATGCCGTGAAAAAGCTCATATCATACGGATTTATTGAGAGGGAAAATTCTCTTCCACGAGCTTATTGGCTTGCGCTAACTGAAAAAGGAAGGGGATACATTTGCTAGAAAGAGCTACTTTTTCGTTTGATAAAGATGTTGCAAACGATGTTGGAATATCCGCTGCAATTGTTTTGCGGTATCTCTCGGACTGGATCTACTTCAACGAAAAACGAGGGCAAAACTTCTACGACGGAAAATATTGGACTTCAATCACAATTAAATCCATGTGCGATGAATTCTCATTCTTTTCTCGCCGCACGATCATCAACGTGCTGGGCAAGCTTAAAACTGCAGGATATCTGGAAGTCGGGTGTTTTAACAAAAACCCTCAAAACCGGACAAACTGGTATACACTGACGGACAAAGCGCTCGGAAAGATTCGGACGATTTCGGACAGGCGAACGTCCGATAACAGTGCAAATTCTGCACCGGTACACAGTGCAAATTCTGCACCGGTACACAGTGCAAATTCTGCGCCATGTATAAAAAATAATAAAACAAAAGAAGAAAATAAAAATAATAATATATCCTCGATTTCGTCGGAGCTTGAACGAGAATTTGAAAGTCTTTGGAAGCTATATCCAAACAAGCAAGGCAAAAAGAAAAGTATTGCGGAATACGTTAAAGCTCGCAGAAAGGGGACTTCGTACGAGGAAGTGAAAGACGGGATAGAAAGATACCTGGAATACATACGGAGGGAAAAGATCGAGCCTCAGTTCGTGAAGCACGGGGACACCTTTTTTCGGAACGCTTGCTGGGAAGATGAGTTTCAGACTAAGCGAAAATCCGATGACTATCTCCCCTATCTCGAGTAATAGCCGTTCTTTTTTGAAAACCCTAGGACTGTATCGAGGGAAAATCAATCGAACGCTGCTGGCAGGGTAATTTTATGGGTGAAGAATTATTCTCTGAAAATGCTTATTTCAATAAGCGCAAAATGCCAAAGTTAAGAAAGGACGCAAAAGATGATCTCACGATTGGAGAAAGAAACCGCAATTCGATTCAATGAGCAAGAAAAGATAGTGGTGGTTTTTACGTATAACGGGCGACTGAAGCGAAAGCTTTATGATTTAACGCGCGAATATCCGGATTTGTGTTCTGTGAAGCGCGAGATCGGCGATGCTACGGAATTTGAAATTTCGAAA
>ERZ1090862.22-NODE-22-length-72098-cov-12.071513_pt1 | contig 72098 bp, 59 predicted proteins | sample MGYA00478481_ERZ1090862 | MGnify/ENA primary metagenome ERZ1090862 (study PRJEB33644, sample SAMEA5815745) | chicken gut metagenome | biome: Chicken; feature: Gastrointestinal Tract; material: Caecum | place: Ireland | collected 2019-01-01 | study: A study of the... | reverse complement strand
GGTGTGACAAACGCCCTCATCCCGCGCCCAACCCACAAATTTCCCCCCTGGCGCGGGGGGGGCCCCCACAAACCCCCGGGCCCCCCGCCGCTTTTTGGTTGGGCGGGGCGCACGGCTGTGCCATTTCCCGAAAAAAGTTACAAATCGCTTGTGAATGGTGGCAAAAACCTGTATAATATAGCTAACAATGATTTTGGAAAGGAGCGTGAACGGATTGGCAGAGGATTTCGTGATCGAGATGCTGCACATCACCAAGGAATTCCCCGGCATCAAGGCGAATGATGATGTCACCCTCCAGCTGCGCCGCGGCGAAGTACATGCCCTGCTGGGCGAAAACGGCGCCGGAAAATCCACGCTGATGAGCGTCTTGTTCGGCCTGTATCAGCCGGAAAAGGGCACAATACGCAAAAACGGCAAGGAGGTCAGCATCAAGGACCCCAACGACGCCAACGACCTGGGCATCGGCATGGTCCACCAGCACTTCAAGCTGGTGGAGTGCTTCTCGGTGCTGGACAACATCATGCTTGGGGTGGAACCCTGCAAGGCCGGCTTTCTGCAAAAGTCGGTGGCCCGCAAGCGCGTGATGGAACTGTCGGAAAAATACGGCCTTCGGGTGGACCCGGACGCCCTGATCAGCGATATCTCGGTGGGGATGCAGCAGCGGGTGGAGATCCTGAAGATGCTGTACCGGGACAATGAGATCCTGATTTTTGACGAGCCCACCGCTGTGCTCACCCCCCAGGAGATCGACGAACTCATGGAGATCATGCGCGGCTTCAAGAAAGAGGGCAAGAGCATCCTTTTCATCACCCACAAACTCAACGAGATCATGGCAGTGGCCGACCGCTGCACCGTTCTGCGCAAGGGCAAGGGCATCGGCACGGTCGAGATCGCCAACACCACCAAGGAGGAACTCTCCCGCATGATGGTGGGCCGCGACGTGCAGTTCGCGGTGGAAAAGGCCCCGGCCAAGCCCGGCAAACCGGTGCTGCAGGTGCAGGGGATGCGGGTGCCCAGCCGTGTCCACAAAAAGGAAGCGGTGCGGGATGTCAGCTTCACCGTCCACGCCGGCGAGATCGTCTGCCTGGCCGGCATCGAGGGCAACGGCCAGACCGAGCTGGTCTACGGCCTGACCGGGCTGGAAAAGCTCAGCGGCGGCACCCTCACGCTGGACGGCGCCGACATCACCCATGCCTCCATCCGTCAGCGCTCCAAGGACGGGATGAGCCACATCCCCGAAGACCGCCACAAATACGGCCTTGTGCTGGACTATACCCTGGAAAAGAACATGGTCCTGCAGCGATACTGGGAGCCCGCGTTCCAGAAAGGCGGCTTCATCCGTCAGGACGAAGTGCGCGCCTATTCGGACCGGCTGATCCAGCAGTATGACGTGCGCAGCGGCCAGGGCAGCGTGACCATCGCCCGCAGCATGTCCGGCGGCAACCAGCAGAAAGCCATCATCGCCCGGGAGATCGACAAGGACCCCAAGCTGCTGGTGGCGGTGCAGCCCACCCGCGGGCTGGACGTGGGCGCCATCGAGTATATCCACAAACAGATCGTGGCCGAGCGGGACCGGGGCACGGCCGTGCTGCTGGTCAGCCTGGAACTGGACGAAGTCATGAACCTGTCCGACCGGATCCTCGTGATGTACGAAGGGGAGATCGTGGGCGAATTTGACCCCAAGACCACCACGGTGCAGGAGCTGGGCCTGTATATGGCCGGCGCCAAAAAGCAGGAAAAGGAGGCGCACTGAGCCATGGCAAAACAAAAGACCACAAGAAGTCTGGATGTCCGGGCCAAGCTGCACCAGAGCGTCAACACGGTGATGGCGGCGCTGCTGTGCATCCTCATCGGCCTGCTGGTGGGGCTGCTGGTGCTGCTCATCATCAATCCGGAACACGCCTGGGCCGACGGCTTCATGCGCATCATCCAGGGCGGTTTCTACGACTATCCCTACGGCGTCGGCCGCACGCTGGTCAACGGCGCACCGCTCATCATGACCGGCCTTTCGGTGGCCTTTGCCTTCAAGACCGGCCTGTTCAACATCGGCGCAGCGGGCCAGTACACCCTGGGCGCTTACGGCGCGCTGTACTGCGCCATCATCCTGCACCTGCCCTGGTATGTCAGCCTGATCGTCTCGGCGGTCCTGGGCGGCCTCTGGGGCGCCATCCCCGGCCTGTTCAAGGCTTACCTGAACATCAACGAGGTCATCACCTCCATCATGTTCAACTGGATCGCCCTGTACCTGGTCAATGAGGTCATCTACGCGGGCGGCACCGGCCCCATGTACGACGCCCGCAACACCCGCACCCTCAACCTGCGCCGGATGGAAGGCGCCGAGGGTGTCACCATCCCCGACTTTGGCCTGAACGATATGTTCCAGACCAACAGCACCACCATCGCCATCTTCCTGGCCATCGTGGTGGCCATCGTGATCTGGGTGATCCTGGACAAGACCACCTTCGGCTATGAGCTGAAGGCCGTCGGCCTGAACAAGAACGCCGCCCGCTACGCCGGCATCAACGAGAAGAAGAACCTGGTCCTCTCGATGGTCATTGCCGGCGCGCTGGCCGGTTTCGGCGCGGGCCTGTACTACCTGTCCGGCGTGTCCGAGTGGAACCCCCTGAACTCCACCACCCTGCCCGCCATGGGCTTCAACGGCATTTCGGTGGCGCTGCTGGCCAGCTCCAACCCCATCGGCACCATCTTCTCGGCTTTGTTCATCTCCCACATCACGGTGGGCGGCTCGTTCCTGTCCACCCGGTATTATCCCACCGAGATTGCCGACCTGATCAGCGGCATCATCATCTACCTGTGCGCCTTCTCGATGCTGTTCCGCGGCAGGATCGCAAAGCTCCTCAGCGGCGGCAAACGGGCGGACAAGTCCGGCGAAAAGGAGGGCTAATATGCTGTTACTCATCAAATATACCCTGCTGTACGGCATCGTCCTGATGCTGGTGGCGCTGGGCGGTATGTTCAGCGAGCATTCCGGCATCATCAACATTGCGCTGGAAGGCATCATGGTCATCGGCGGCCTGGGCGGCGTGCTCACAGTGGCCATGCTGCCCACCGGCACGGCCCCTTGGCTGGTGGTGCTGCTGGCGGTACTGGTGGCGGCCCTGTCGGGCATGGTCTACTCGCTGCTGCTGGCCTTCGCCTCCATCAACCTGAAGGCGGACCAGACCATAGGCGGTACAGCCCTGAACATGCTGGCCACCGCCATCGCCGTGATCCTGGCCAAAAACTACAACGGCTCCACCTCCTCCAAGGTCAGCTACACCAACAACGCCTTCCTGTTCAAGATCGGCGGCCTGGAGCTGAACATCTTCATCCCGCTGGGCATCCTGCTGCTCATCATCAGCTATGTGGTCATGTACAAGACCCGCTTCGGCCTGCGGCTGCGGGCCTGCGGCGAACATCCCCAGGCGGCGGACTCGGTGGGCATCAATGTGTACAAGATGCGCTACAGCGGCGTGCTGATCTCCGGCCTGCTGGGCGGCATCGGCGGCCTGGCCTACATCATCCCCAGCGTGCAGACCTGGAGCTTTGAGGTGGGCGTGGCCGGCACCGGCTTCCTGGCGCTGGCCGTCATGATCTTCGGTCAGTGGAAACCCATGCACATCTTTGGCGCGGCCATGTTCTTTGCCGTGTTCAAAAGCCTGGCCAACATCGCGGACGCCACCGTCCTGTCCCAACTGGGCTGGTCTTCCAACATCTACAATATGATGCCCTTCATCGCCTCGATGGTCATTCTGGCTTTCACCAGCAAGAACAGCATGGCCCCCAAGGCCGAAGGCATCCCCTACGACAAGGGCAGCCGCTGAGCGGCCTGCACAGTCAAACGACCCAGCGGCCGCCGTTGCGGGTGCCATGCGCCCACCCGGCGGCCGCCCCTGTTTCCGGAGGTGATATACCCTATGCGTATGTATGACATCATTGCAAAAAAGCGGGACGGCGGTACCCTGACCGAGGCGGAGATCGCCTTTGCCATCCGGGGTTATGTGGCCGGCGAGATCCCCGATTACCAGATGAGCGCCCTGCTCATGGCCATCTACCTGCGGGGCATGACCGATGCCGAGACCGCCGTCCTCACCGACGTGATGGCCCGCTCGGGGGATATGGTGGACCTGTCCAGCATCCCCGGCGTCAAGGTGGACAAACATTCCACCGGCGGGGTGGGGGACAAGACCACCCTGGTCATCGTGCCCATCGTGGCGGCCTGCGGGCTGCCGGTGGCCAAGATGAGCGGCCGCGGCCTGGGGCATACCGGTGGCACCATTGATAAGATGGAGGCCGTCCCCGGCACCCGCACCACCCTGACCCAGCAGGAATTCTTCGCCCAGGTCAACCGCATCGGCCTGGCCGTGATCGGCCAGAGCGGCCAGATTGCTGTGGCGGACAAAAAACTCTATGCCCTGCGGGATGTGACAGCCACCGTCGGCTGCATCCCGCTGATCGCCTCCTCCATCATGAGCAAGAAGCTGGCCGCCGGCTCGGACGCCATTCTGCTGGATGTCACCATGGGCACCGGCGCCTTCATGCAGAACCTGGAGGACGCCATCGAGCTGGCCCGGCTGATGGTCTCCATCGGTACGGCCCACGGCCGCAAGGTGGCGGCGCTCATCACCGACATGGACAAACCCCTGGGGCACAACATCGGCAACGCGATGGAGGTGGCCGAAAGCATGGCGGTGCTGCAGGGCCGCGGACCCGCCGACCTGACCGAAGTCTGCCTGCAGCTGGCCGCCAACATGCTGGTGCTGGGCGGTAAGGGCAGCCTGACCGCCTGCCGCGCCATGGCCGAGCGGGTGCTCAGCGACGGCACGGCCTTTGCCAAGTGCTGCCAGATGTTTGAAGCCCAGGGCGGCGACATCTCGGTGCTGCAGGACCCGGACCGGTTTCCCAGGGCCAAATACTGCTACGATCTGGTGGTACGGGAAGGCGCGGGCTACATCACCGCCAACGATGTGGAAAAAATCGGCAACGCCAGCGTGCTGCTGGGGGCCGGCCGGTTGAAGAAGGAAGACCCCATCGACTTTGCCGCCGGCATTGAACTGCACAAAAAGCTGGGGGATGCGGTCAAGCCCGGTGACGTGCTCTGCACCTTCTATGCCTCCGACCCGGCGCTCTTCGCCGCCGCCGAGGAGATGTACCGCAGCGGCCTTGTGATCTCCGACCGTCGGCCGGCCGAACCGCCGCTGGTCTACGCCCGGGTCACCGCCGACGGGGTCGAACGTTTCTGAAAAAGGGGGACAAACTGATGCAGCCCACATCCAAACCCGGCCTGGTCCACCTTTATTGCGGCGACGGCAAGGGCAAAACCACGGCGGCCATGGGCCTGGCGCTGCGGGCGCTGGGGGCCGGGCATTCGGTCACCATCCTGCAGTTCCTCAAGGATGGTTCCAGCGCCGAGCTGGCGCCGCTGCGCACACTGGGGGCCCGCGTCCTGGCCGGGCAGACCGGTTCCCGCTTTGTCTTCCAGATGACCGAGGCGGAGCGGGCGCAGACCCGGCAGTATCAGAGCGAATTGCTGCGCACCGTGCTGGCCGACCCCTGCGACCTGCTGATTCTGGATGAAGCCTGCGCCGCCTGGCAGCTGGATATGGTGGACCGGGACCTGCTGCAAAAGGCGGTGCTCGGCCGCCCGGCCGGGCGGGAGGTCGTGCTGACCGGCCGGGACCCCGCCCCCTGGATGCAGCAGGCCGCCGACTACTGCACCGAAATGTGCGCCCGCCGCCACCCCTACGACCGGGGCGTCCCGGCCCGCCCGGGCATCGAGTACTGAGATTTTCCCAAACGACCCGCCGCCCGGCGGGCGCGGTTTTCTCTGCACTTTTACGATCGTTCAACTTAGGGAAGGAGAATCCTCTATGGCCTACATCATGGCGCTGGATGCAGGGACCACCTCCAACCGCTGCATCCTGTTCAACGAAGCCGGGGAGATGTGCAGTGTCGCTCAAAAAGAGTTCACCCAGTATTTCCCCAAACCCGGTTGGGTCGAGCATGACGCCAACGAGATCTGGACCACCCAGCTGGGGGTGGCGCTGTCGGCGATGAACCAGATCGGCGCCAGCGCGGAGGATATTGCCGCCATCGGCATCACCAACCAGCGGGAGACCACCATCGTCTGGGACCGGGATACCGGCGAGCCGGTCTGCCATGCCATCGTCTGGCAGTGCCGCCGCACCAGCGAGTACTGCGACCAGCTCAAGGCCCGCGGCCTGACCGAAAAGTTCCGCCAGAAGACCGGTCTTGTCATCGACGCCTATTTCTCGGCCACCAAGCTGAAATGGATCCTGGACAATGTGCCCGGCGCCCGGCGGCGGGCCGAAGCCGGGGAACTGCTGTTCGGCACGGTGGAAACCTGGCTGATCTGGAAGCTGACCTGCGGCAAGATCCACGTCACCGACTATTCCAACGCCAGCCGCACGATGATGTTCAACATCCATACCCTGGACTGGGACGACGAGATTTTGCAGGAGCTGGACATCCCGCGCTGCATGCTGCCCAAGCCGATGCCCTCCAGCTGCTTCTATGAATATGCCGACCCGATGCACTTCGGCGGCGAGATCAAGATCGCCGGTGCGGCCGGGGACCAGCAGGCCGCGCTGTTCGGCCAGACCTGCTTTGAGGAGGGCGAGGCCAAGAACACCTTCGGCACCGGCGGCTTCATGCTGATGAACACCGGCGAGCGGCCGGTCTATTCCCAAAACGGCCTGGTTACCACCATCGCCTGGGGCCTCGGCGGCAAGGTCTACTATGCCTTGGAAGGCTCCATCTTTGTGGCCGGTGCGGCCATCCAGTGGCTGCGGGACGAACTCCGCCTGCTGGAGGATGCCCGCGACTCGGAATACATGGCCAACAAGGTCAAGGATACCAACGGCTGCTATGTGGTGCCGGCTTTCACCGGTCTGGGCGCCCCCTATTGGGACCAGTACGCCCGCGGCACCATCGTGGGGCTGACCCGCGGCGTCAACAAATACCACATCGTCCGTGCCACGCTGGACAGCCAGTGCTATCAGGTCAACGATGTGCTCCACGCCATGCAGGCGGATTCCGGCATCACGATGACCAAACTGCAGGTGGACGGCGGCGCCTCGGCCAACAACTACCTGCTGCAAACGATGGCCGACATCAGCGACCTGCCGGTCAAGCGGCCCAAATGTGTCGAGACCACCGCCCTGGGCGCGGCCTACCTGGCCGGCCTGGCAGTGGGGTATTGGCAGTCGCCGGAGCAGGTGCGGCAGAACTGGGCGGTGGACCGGGTGTTCCGCCCGCAGATCACCGCGGCCGAGCGCACCCGGCGGCTGCGCGGCTGGCAGAAGGCGGTGCGCTGTTCCTTCGGCTGGGCCAAAGATGAGAATGAGGAATGACCCGGGGCCAGACCCCGCAGGGAATGAGTAAGGAGAAATATGGACTTATGATGGATGTGATCATCATTGGCGCCGGTGTGTCCGGCTGCGCCAGCGCACGGGAGCTCTCCCGCTACCAGGCGGACATCCTGGTGCTGGACAAAGAGGAAGATGTCTGCTGCGGCACCTCCAAGGCCAACAGCGCCATCGTTCATGCCGGTTTCGACGCCGCCCACGGCAGCCTGATGGCCAGGCTGAATGTGGAGGGCAGCCGTCGGATGCCCGCCCTGGCCAGGGAACTGGACTTTGCTTACCGGCAGTGCGGCAGTCTGGTGGTCTGCCTGAGTGAAGAGGACCGCCCCAAACTGCAGCAGCTGTACGAAAACGGCGTGCAAAACGGGGTGGAGGGCCTGCGCATCATCGAGCGGGACGAGCTCGTGGCCATGGAACCCAACGTGTCGGACGATGCGGTGGCGGCCTTGTGGGCCCCCACCGGCGGCATCGTCTGCCCCTTCGGCATGACCTACGCCTTTGCGGAGAACGCCGCCAAAAACGGCGTCAAGTTCCAGTTTGACACCACCGTCACCGGGGTCGAACCCGTCGCGGGCGGCTGGCGGGTCCACACCGACCGCGGCAGCTATGACACCCGCCTGGTGGTCAACGCCGCCGGCGTCTATGCGGACGTACTGCACAACATGGCGGCCCCGGCCGACCCGATGCGGATCATCCCCCGCCGGGGCGACTACTTCCTGCTGGACCACACCGCCGGCGACCATGTACGCCATACGGTCTTCCAGCTGCCCGGCAAGTATGGCAAGGGGGTGCTGGTCACCCCCACCGTCCACGGCAACCTGCTGGTCGGCCCCACCGCCATCGACGTGGAGGACAAGGAGGCCACCAACACCACCGCCGCCGGGCTGGAGGAAGTCCGCGCCAAGTCCGGCCTGGCGGTCAAGGATCTTCCCATGCGCCAGACCATCACCAGCTTTGCCGGTTTGCGCGCCCACGAACCCCGTCACGATTTCTTTATCGGGGAGATCGCCCCCGGCTTTGTGGACTGCGCGGCCATCGAGTCGCCGGGCCTGTCCAGCGCGCCGGCCATCGGCGCCATGGTGGCCGATCTGGCGGCCAAGGCGCTGCATCTTGAGAAAAAACCTGCCTTCGACCCCACCCGCAAGGGCATCCTCGACCCCAAGACGCTGTCGTTTGAGGAGCGGGCCGAGCTGATCCGCCGGAATCCCGCCTACGGCCAGATCATCTGCCGCTGTGAGAGCGTCACCGAGGGCGAGATCATCGACGCCATCCATCGGGTGCCCGGCGCCCGCAGCCTGGACGGGGTCAAGCGCCGCACCCGCGCCGGAATGGGCCGCTGCCAGGCCGGTTTCTGCAGCCCGCGTGTCATGGAGATTCTCGCGCGGGAGCTGAACCTGCCGCTCAGCGCGATCACCAAGTCCGGCGGCGATTCCAAGATCATTGTCGGCACCAACAAGGACGCGCTGTAAGGAGGGAAGGGAAGATGAAGAACGTAGATCTGGTCATCATCGGCGGAGGCCCCGCCGGTCTGGCAGCCGCTGTGGAGGCGCGCCGCCAGGGCATTCAGGATATTTTGATCCTCGAACGGGACAACGAACTGGGCGGCATTCTGAACCAGTGCATCCACAATGGCTTCGGCCTGCATACATTCAAGGAGGAACTCACCGGCCCCGAATACGCCGGCCGGTTCATCGCCCAGGTCAGGGAGATGGACATTCCCTGCAAACTCAACACCATGGTGCTCGACCTGGCCGCCGACAAGACGGTCACCGCCATGAACCGGCAGGACGGCCTGTTTCAGCTGCACCCCAAAGCGGTCATTCTGGCCATGGGATGCCGGGAACGGCCCCGCGGCGCGCTGAACATCCCCGGATACCGCCCGGCAGGCATCTTTACCGCCGGCACCGCCCAGCGCCTTGTCAACATGGAAGGCTACATGCCCGGGCGCAAGGTGGTCATCCTCGGTTCGGGGGACATCGGCCTGATCATGGCCCGCCGCATGACGCTGGAAGGCGCCAGGGTGCAGGTGGTGGCCGAGCTGATGCCCTACTCCGGCGGGCTCAAGCGCAACATCGTCCAGTGCCTGGATGACTTCGGCATTCCGCTGAAACTCAGCCATACGGTGGTGGACATCCAGGGCAAAGAGCGGGTGGAGGGCATCACGCTGGCCCGGGTGGAAAACGGCAAGCCGGTGCCCGGCACCGAGGAACACTATGACTGCGACACCCTGCTGCTCTCCTGCGGCCTGCTGCCCGAAAACGAGCTCAGCCGCGCGGCCGGGGTCGAGCTCAACCCCACAACCAACGGTCCCAAGGTCAACGAGAGCCTGGAAACCAACATCCCCGGCGTGTTTGCTGCGGGCAACGTGCTGCATGTGCATGACCTGGTGGACTATGTCTCGGAGGAAGCCGGCGCCGCGGGCGCCCATGCGGCGGCCTATATCCAAAATGGGGAGCAGGGGGCCGATGCGGCTTCGCTGCCTGTCCGCTGCGAAAACGGCGTGCGCTACACCGTGCCCACCGCCATCCGCCCCGCCTGCGCGGGCGACAAGGTGACGCTGCGCTTCCGCGTCGGGGCTGTGTACAAGAACAAGAAGATCGCCGTCTACCTGGGCGATACCTGCATCTTCACCCGCAAGCGCCCGGTGCTGGCCCCCGGCGAGATGGAGACCATCCAGCTCAAGGGTGAACTGCTCCGCAAGGACCCCGCGGCCGACCACATCACCGTCACGCTGGAGGAGGCATAAACGATGGAAAAGATTGAACTGACCTGCATCGGCTGCCCGATGGGCTGCCCGCTGGTGGTGGAGATGGAAAACGGCGCGGTGAGCAAGGTCACCGGCAACACCTGCCCGCGCGGCGACGCCTACGGCCGCAAGGAGGTCACCAACCCGACCCGCATCGTCACCAGCACGGTGCGGGTGGAGGGCGGCACGCTGCCCGTGGTCTCCTGCAAGACCCGCACCGACATCCCCAAAGGAAAAATCTTCGACGTGGTCCGCGCCCTCAAGACAGTCACGGTCCCGGCGCCTGTAACCATCGGTCAGGTGTTGGTGGACAATGTGGCCGATACCGGCGTCGAGATCATCGCCACCAAGAACGTGGGGGTTAAGGTATAACGACCCGGCCGCCCGCGGTATAGACCAGAAAGCTGCAGAAAGGGGAAAGACCATGGACGGGGAACAGACTGCCCGCCAGATCGCCGTGCTGGCGCAGCAACTGGCGCTGCCGCCGGATGCCTGCCGGCGGGTGGGGGAGTGTGCCCAGCCGGAATTTCTGACCCGGTGGGCGGCGGTGTGCCGCCGGCTGACCGAGCCGGATCAGGCGCAGCAAGCCTGGCAGGAGCTGGACGCCGCGCTCTCGCCCCGGGACGGGGACGGGATGCAGCTGCTGACCCTCTACCTGGCCGCTGCCTGCCGGACCCGCCGGCGCTTCCGGGAAGCGGAAATCCCGGATGCGGTGTTTTGGGCGACCCTGGGCTGCCTGCCCCGCTTTTTGCAGGAGACCCGGCGCCGGCAGGGGCGGCTTTGCTTTGACCGTGGCTTTTGGGGCTGGCGGCAGCTGTCCGGCCGGCTGTTCCGGCTGGGAACGCTGGAATTCGAATACCGCCTTACCGGGGCGGGCGAACCGCTCCCGACATCGGTGGGGCAGGGGGTGCCGGTGCTCTCGGTACACATCCCGTCCGACGCCGGCCTGACCGACCCGGCGCTGCAGGATGCCTACCGGCAGGCATCGGAGTTTTTCGCCCGCCATCGGGCGGCGCTCTGCCTGCAGGGGGCGCCGCAGGCGATGCTGTGCAGCAGCTGGCTGCTCGCCCCGGCGCTGTCGTCCCTGCTGCCGGAATCGTCCGGTATCCGGCGCTTTGGCCGGGGTTATCGGGTCTACGCGGCTGATCTGGCGGATGACGGCTATTGTACCTGGCTTTTTGACGGCCAGACCGACCCGGCGCACTGGCCGCGCCGGACCCGCCTGCAGCGGGCGGCCGCCGAGTTCCTGACAAACGGCGGGCGGATCGGATGCGGCTTTGGTATCCGGGACCCCCTCGAAACCGGCCGCCTGTGAACGCCGCCTGCACCCTGCCGCCCATCCGGGAGCGAAGAAAAGCCGCTGGGGAAAAGCCCAAATTTTTTGAAATTTTCTCTTGACATTTCCCGCCTCTGTCGCTATAATAGATTATGCTGATTGACCAGCCCAGCCGTGACCGGGTGTAGCGCAGTTTGGTAGCGCGCTTGAATGGGGTTCAAGAGGCCGTGAGTTCGACTCTCGCCACTCGGACCAGAATGCTGGGTCTGCATCAGCAAAAAAGCACCGACCGCTTGGTCGGTGCTTTTTTCGTTTTCTGGCATAGTTGTGCCGTTTTTCTGACGGCCGCGGCCGTGCGCAGCTGCGCTTTTTCGCAAAAGTCCACACCCTGATCCCAGGACCGGTATCAACCGCCCGACTGCTTCCCGCTCTTTGGGTGGAATGGCGGTGGAATGGCCCCAAGTAGGAGACCCGCGCCAGCCCGGACCCTGCAACAAAGAACCATGGAAACAGGAAAAATCCGCAGAAATAACGCCAAAATGAGGTCCGCTGACCAGAAAATTTCCGACAAATTTTTCGCCGTGTTTTTGTGTACATCACACAATTTCCACGGCCTGATTTTTGGCATCCATCCCTGCCGACATTCATAAAATTCAACCCAGTCCAGGGCAACGAGTCTCTCTTTTCCTGCCCACGATTTACAGGCGAGCGGGGCAGGGAACTGCATGATTCCGACAGCTCCAAATTGTACAACTCCTCTCGGCCCATGGTAAGATGGAAGCGAAAAGCGAGAGGACGGGTCACGATGGAACACCATCTGGATGCAGAGAAAGTCAGAGCCTATATCCGTATGTTGCATGAGGCGGAACGGAGCGATTCTACGATAGAAAAGTATGCGCGGGAGCTGTACAGGTTCGCCGCCTGGCTGGGCGGGCGGCCGGTGACAAAGGAGGCGGTCATCAAGTATAAGGCGGAGCTGGTGCAGTGCCATGCTCCGGCCAGTGTGAACTGTATATTGGCGGCGCTGAATGGGTTCTTTTCTTATATGAATTCGCCTGGCTTGCGGGTCAAACGGCTGCGCATCCAGCGAACTCTCTATGCAGATGCCGGGCGGGAATTGAGCAAAGCCGAATACCTGCGGCTGGTGGCCGCCGCCAAAGAGCGCAGGGACGACCGGTTGGCATTGGTGCTGCAGACCCTCTGTAGCCTGGGACTGCGGGTCAGCGAACTGCCAGCCATCACGCTGAAAGCCGCGCAGCAGGGCCGGGCCGAGATCCGCAACAAGGGAAAGTACCGCACGGTGTTTCTGCCCCGGGCCCTGTGCGCCCGGCTGATCGCCTACTGCCGGGGCCGGCAGATTCGGGGTGGGCCGGTGTTTGTCACCCGCACCGGACGCCCGCTGGACCGTTCCAACATCTGGACGATGATGAAAGCCCTGTGCCGAGCGGCCAAAGTGGCGCCGCGAAAGGTGTTTCCACACAATCTGCGGCATCTGTTTGCCCGGTGCTTTTACAAGCAAATGAAGGACATCGAGCATCTGGCCAGCATCCTGGGCCACAGCAACATCAACACCACCCGCGTCTACACCCGCACCACCGGCGCCGAATACCGCCGCCAGATGGAGCGGCTGGCGCTTCTGTTATAAATCGTGGCGGCTCTTCCTTAATTATACAGAAACAGGCCGCCCACCCGGACGGCCTGTTTGAACTGCCCTGCACACCCAAACAACGCGCCCGCCCTGCCTGATCGACCAATCAGACAGAGCGGGCGTGTTTTGCTGTACGAGTGAACACAACATAACGTGAATACCGTGGTGGATAGAGCTCTGTTGACGGACGATTCGGAGGCATTTTTTCAGGTGGACCCATCTGTTCGAGGGAGCTTCTTGGGTGCCCATTTAGGAATATTTACAAGATGGAGAAAATGGGTTGCGAGAAATTACGATTTGATGTATAATAGAGCGAATGACAAGCTTAGTGTTTTTATCTGAGCAATAACAACAAAATTCACGTTCCGTGGTGGGTTTTGTTTTATGGAAAGATCTTGAGCAGTGGGCTTCGGTTCCGCAGACCATGAGTGCGTGTCCTTTTGCATCTGCTTCAAGTGCAGCATCACCGTGGAGGCCAAAATGTTATTGCATGTATGTTATGCCACCGACAATAATTTTGGCTTGCAAACAGCCATTAGCATTATTTCCCTTGCCGAAAACGCCGGAGGTCATCCGATCTGCGTTCATCTGCTCGATGCCGGTCTTTCAGAGGATAGTAATAAAAAAATAGAATCTCTCTGCAATGATCTGCATATACAGCTTGCCCGATATGACATACAGCCCTATTTGAGTTTAATACGAAAGACAGGTCAAAAGAGCTGGGGGGATTTTCCTTCTCACGCTACATGGGCGAGGTTGTTTCTACCTGAAATCTTGCCGAACGAGGTAGAGAAGGTTCTGTATCTGGATGGAGACGTTATAGCCGCGAACGATTTTTCATCGCTCTTTGATGTTGCGCTGAAGGGAAATACAATTGCCGCTGTGGAAGATTGCGTTGCTGGTCGGTATAAACGTAAGATCGGACTGTCCGCTTCGTCCCGTTACATAAACGCCGGCGTCGTTTTATTCAATTTGACGGCTTGGCGAAAAGCATACAACCCGAACTGGCCTCAGCAGTATCTGAACGGTCACGTTCGCTACCCGATGGCTGATCAAGACGTGATGAATTTAATGTTTGAAGAACAGTGCCTGTACCTGCCCCTGGAGTTCAACTACTCCAGTTGGTTTCGTGCGCTGGATATCCAGCCGCTGAAACACTTGCTGCAAGACAATCATTTTTGCCGTCACCTGCAGGCAGATGTAGATCGCTGCGAAAAAGAAGCAGTCTTCATTCATTACAATTCCTGCAGCCTGTTGATTCGGCCATGGTATCAGAATGCCACCGATCCTGCTACGCACATTTGGATCGGGTATTATCAAAAATCTCCTTGGCATGATCCCCTCATGCGGGAACCAGCGCATTTGAGCCCCAATGAGCAAAAAGACCGCGCTTTATACCGCACTGTCGGAAAGCGCCTCTTTGGCCCTGTACATCAATGGAAAGCCCGCCTTAATGCCCTGCGGGGAAAAGAAAGCGTGCAATCACAGGAAAGGAACTAAGGTATGGAGCCTTCGATTTCTCGGGCGGAATTTGAGTCCCTGCGCAAAGAGTTGGCACAATGCGAAAGGGCTTTATATGCGACACGATCCCTTTTGGTTGAACAACATCGGTGGTTGGATCGCATTTCTGACGATCGCCTTTTTAAACTTGCACATTTGTTGAGCCGCCTTTGGTATCAATTCCGCAGTTGCCCTTATGAGCGGAGGTTGTTTTTTCGTTGGCTAACCCACAAAGGCAACCAGGATTCAAGATTCAACTATATCTTCAAGGTCCAGCGTTTGCGAGATCAAGCTGACGAATATCTTCAATGCTTATACAGCCTTTCGCACAGGGATCCGGATTCCCAGGAATGGCTGTACAAGCAATTCAAATCTGACCGCAATCTCGATTTGCCGTTCCAGAATCTTCTTGTCCCGCAAACCGAAGGATTGGTCTCTGTTGTTCTGCCAGTGTTCAATGGCGGCGATCTGCTGGACGTCTCTATCCAGAGTGTTCTTGACCAGAGTTACACAAATTTTGAGCTGATTATCATTGACGATGGTTCGACCGATGACACTTTGGAACGGGTTCGGCGGTGGGAAAAGCAGGATGCACGCATCTCTGTAGTACACCAAGACAATCAGAAGATCCCGCGTGCTCTGAACCACGGGTTCTCTTTGGCGAAAGGCGAATATTTGACGTGGACCAGCGCGGACAACGCAATGCATTCGGATTTTCTTGCGCGTATGGTTGGCTTTCTTACTCAGCACAGCAATGTTGCTCTGTGTTATGCCAATATGCGGCTCATGGATGAGACCGGCGCCCCGATACGCAACAATAAATGGTTTCCGAAAGCGAACGAACCGGAAGTTGTCGCCTTTCCCCCGGCCGAGCTGTTTATGAACGCCCACGGTGAAAATTTGATCGGTGCGGCCTTTATGTATCGGCGCATTGTAAAAGAACTCATAGGTGGATACGACCCCAATTTATATACAGTGGAAGATTTTGATTACTGGCTTCGCGTCAATGATTTCTTTTCCCTTTGCCATGTTGATTTTGACGATGCGATTTATGACTATCGCATACACAGCGGGTCTTTGACCTCCAGGGCCAAAGAGCTGCGCATCAATGAGGCAAAGGACGCGCTAATGTGCCTCGAAATGCGTCGTCAGAACATCATATTGTCATCCCTGTGCTGGTTTGTTGCTTCGGAAACCGGAGTAGAGCAATGGGAAAAAATCGCCGCTAGGCACGGGCACACATTGGTCGCATTGGATGCTGACCTGCCAATGGAATACTGCGTGAGCGCCCTATTTGTAGAAGTTCCTTCTTCCACTCACCTAGAATCTAGTTTCAGAGCCTATTTTAAACTTGGCTTATCCTGCGAAGATATTTCGGAGACCTTTGATTTTAGCTTCACTATCGGGAAAGCTGGTGATGCCAAAGATCTTCTTTGCGTAAAGGATTGGGAAACGGCTTTTCAAGTTGCTCAAATATATGCAAAGGCGAGAATTGCTATGGCGGCATCCGCTCCTTTGTGTCCTCCTTGTTTGGATGCCTCTGTCGTTATCTACCAGGCCGAAAATGCTTCCGCGCAAGCCGTACAGTGCAGCCTGCAAGCGGCACTACGCCAAACCATGCGGCGGAAGCAATACGAGGTCCTCGTCATTTCGGAATGTTCATCCCCACCCGTTTCTGTCCGTTCACCGGAAGGTTGCGACGCATTCTTACGCTCACCGTTTCACAGTCCTAGGGATGCGCTTGATTTGGCCTTGTATCATTCCCAGGGTCAGATCTTACTCTTTGTGACAGCCGGCGTTTCGTTCTCATCCGATACGCTTCAGCTCCTTTCGCAGGATTTCAAAAACGACAGATATGCTGCCTTGATTTTGGGCAATCGCTCGTCTGCGCAAGGTTATGAACGCTTTCCGGAAGAGAGCCCACCGGATGATTCCCGGCTCTTTTCAATGAAAAGAGAGATATTACTAAAGATGGGCGGGGTTCCATCGCGCTTATTTTCTGCTCCCCCAATATTTTGGAGAGAACTCTTTTATCTGTTGCGAAAGTCGGGATACGAAGTTGGCACCGATTCACGCATGATTGATTCTTTTTGAGGAGGTTCCCTGATGAAAAAAGTTATGTTGGTATTCGGCACACGGCCGGAAGCAATCAAAATGTGCCCGCTTGTCAAAGAACTCAAAAAACGGAAGGAGATTCAGACTTTGGTCTGTGTTACGGGACAGCATCGCCAGATGCTGGACCAAGTCTTGCATGCGTTCGATGTGACACCGGAATACGATCTTTCAATTATGAAAGACAAACAGACTCTGTTCGATGTGACGACCAATATATTGGAAAGGATCCGCAGTGTACTGGAAACCGAAAAGCCGGATGTCGTGCTTGTGCATGGCGATACGACGACGACTTTTGTCACGGCGCTGGCCTGTTTCTATCTGCAGATTCCCGTTGGCCATGTGGAGGCTGGACTCCGAACGTATAATATCTACTCTCCCTACCCGGAAGAATTCAACCGCCAGGCTGTTAGCATCGTAGCCCAATATAATTTTGCTCCCACTGAACTTTCCAAGCAAAACCTCCTGAAGGAAGGAAAGGCTGCCAGCTCCATTTTTGTGACTGGCAACACCGCTATTGATGCGTTGCAGACAACGGTTCGTGAGGACTATGAGCATCCGGAACTTGAATGGGCCAAGGGAAGCCGTCTGGTACTTTTGACAGCCCACCGGCGTGAAAATCTGGGTGAGCCGATGCACCATATGTTCCGTGCAATTAAGCGCATCGTGGACGAAACAGCAGATGTAAAAGTGATCTATCCCATCCACATGAACCCGGTTGTTCGCCAGGCTGCAGCCGATATTTTTGGCGACGATGATCGCTTTCACATTATTGAGCCTCTTGACGTTCTGGATTTTCATAATTTTATGGCGCGCTCCTATTTGATTCTGACCGATAGTGGCGGAATCCAAGAGGAGGCCCCCAGCTTGGGCAAGCCGGTTCTTGTCATGCGTGATACGACCGAGCGACCGGAAGGAATCGCGGCTGGAACACTCAAATTAGTGGGTACAAACGAAACAACAATTTATAACGAATTCAAGCGTCTGCTTACAGACGAAAATGCTTACAAACAGATGAGCCAGGCTTCCAACCCGTATGGGGATGGACATGCTTGTCAGCGTATTGCGGATGTGTTGTGCGAAAATAAAGAAGGTCGGTGATTATATGTCTACAAATAGCATGAATAGTATGTCTTATTGGGATGATCGCTTTCGTTCTGGCGATTGGGATGCCAAAGAAGGTTGTGAGCAATCGCTGTTTTTTTCGCGACTCGCGATTTCTTCGTTCCCGTCCTTTTTAAAAAACGATCTACAAAAGAACGAATGGACGGTATTAGATATCGGTTGCGCTGAAGGGGATGGAACTGCTTATCTCGCAAAGCACTTCCCAAGTTGCAGCTTCATCGGTGCAGATTTTTCCTCTGAAGCCATCAAAAAAGCCTCTAGCAAATATCCTTTCTGTGAATTCAAAGTAGTTGATGTGTATGAAGAAATTCCTCAAGCGGACGTTGTGTTTTCTTCAAACACGCTCGAACACTTGAGTCACAGCAAAAAAGTTTTGAGAGACATTTGCGAGAGCTCGAAAAAATATGCTATCCTTTTGCTTCCGTACGAGGACGATAGTGGTATTGAAGAACATATCAACATTTTTTCTTCGGATTTCTTCCCAATCAATATTGGTAATTGTAGGTTAAAATATAGCTGCATTATAGATTGCGCACCACTAAAAAGTCCCTATTGGTATGGTAAGCAAATTATATTGGTTTATGTAAATGAATCTTACTGCCAAAGAGACATTACATTGGACGATCTTTGGCACCCCATAGTTGAATCCCATCAAAAAGCGATTGAAGCTATTGAGGATAGCAAGCGGGCCGAAATTGAGGCAATTCAAAAGAATTCGAACGCGAGTTTAGAGGCCCTTCGAACACAGTTGGACCAGTGTGCTGCAGAAGCCGAAAAAACTCAGGCGGCGCTCGATAAACAACGTAGTGATTTTGAAGCAGAGATATCTGCTCAAAGCGAGGAGTATGAGCATACATTGCAAGCGAATGAGGAAATGTATAACCGTAGCCTTGCAAGCCAAAAGCAACAACAATTGCAGTGGAAATCTCGAACCAAACAACTGTTAGATGAACAGAAGCAATGGCTTGATGCTATGGGAGCAGGTAAAGCCTATCGTCTTGCACACTGGATCATGCGGATTAAGCATGAGATGCTGGGAACCCAAGAAGAGCGACGTAATTTTTGGCAGTGGTTAAGAAAGAAAGAATGCAAACCTTCCAAGTACAACTACTTATATCAAGCCCAACAAGTATGGGAGCAACTGCAAAAAGAAGTGTGTTGTTCAGACTTATTCCCGGCGGCTAATACAGCCTTTTCTAATATGCCCCTCAATGGATATGAATACAAATTCTATCGCTATCTTAAGAAAAGAGACAAGCAATTTAACGCCAACTTTTCTTCCTTTGCCATCAAAAAAGAAATAGGATTAGTTTCTGTTGTTTTACCTGTTTACAACGGAGATGATATGATTGAGCAATCTATCAACAGCGTTTTAAATCAGACCTATACAAACTTCGAGTTAATTGTTGTCGATGATGGTTCGCAGGATCAGACACCTCGAATAGTAGACGAACTTGCCGCCCAAGATAAAAGAATTCGAGTGGTTCATCAAGAAAACGCAAAATTACCCAGAGCGCTCAATAATGGCTTTTCCCTTGCACATGGTGAGTTCCTGACCTGGACTAGCGCCGACAATATAATGCACGAAGACTTTCTTGAAAAACTTGTTGGTTACATGCAAAAGAATCCTGATCTTGCCATGTGTTACGCTAATATTCGTGCGATTGATGGGCATGGTAACCCGATTCGCTCAAACACATGGTATTCGAATGGTGAGCAAACAGGGAATGTTTATTTACCCAATGCGACTTTGCGGTTAAATACATACCCGGAAAACACAGTTGCCGCTGCGTTCATGTACCGTCGCGAAGTTCCCGCACTTATAGGCGGATATGATCCTTCGCTATATACAGTTGAAGATTATGATTACTGGATGCGAATCAATGACTTCTTCAACCTTCGGCATGTAGATTTCAGTGAAACTATTTATGATTATCGTTTTCATGACAAATCTCTAACTTCCAAGGCAAAAGAACTTCACATCAATGAAATCCGTGAGCGGCTTATGCTGACAGAAGATTATCGTGAAGACTATTTACTGCGGCCACTATGTTGGATATTCTATTGTGGGCACGCAGAAGCTGTACGGAATTCTTGGTCCGAAAAGATTCTCTCTATGGGGCACTTAGAGTTAACTGACGAGTCTGTTCGGAAAATCACTTGGCCGCCTTTGGCTACTGGTGTCGTGAAGGTGACTATTGTAAATGGTGAGATGATTTCACGACCTGACGAGAAAATTACTGCAGATGAGATCAATGTCCTTGTCGCGTATAAGGAATGTGAAGCAAATGGCCTAAATTATGATTTACAGATTCGAATCGACCCGAATATGTCTGCAGAACGGTTGGACGGTTGGGTATATGTCGAAAATGAAGATACTGCTATTTCTGTAATCCAAATAGTCGCTAAATCCCAAATTTTCCAAAAAATGCTGACCGAGAATCGAAAAGAATCACCTGCGGAGTATAAAGCAACTATTGTAATCTGCACATACAAAAGGACACATATTCTTAGCAACACATTGCATGCTGCGCTGAGGCAAAATGATGTCAATGGGAATTATGAAATCTTGGTGATCAATAACGACCCATTTTGTGCAGAGACCAAAAGAATCGTTGATGAATTTAACCACTCGCTTGCAGTTGAAAAGCAAATTCGATATATCGATTGTCCTTATCCAGGTCTTTCTGCTGCGCGCAATTTCGCGCTATATGGCGCAAAAGGAGAAACATTACTTTTCGTGGACGATGATGGCATTATGGATGCGGAATGCTTACACCACATTCTTGAGACGTTCGAATCCAGCAATCAAACGGCCATTGTCGGTGGGACTATTAAATTGAATCATCCGGAAGCGCATAAAGATGTAATTCTTCCTGGCTATGAAAGTGTTTGGAGCGCTAGATTGTACAGCTTCGCTTCCAGGAAATTTGTGACGGATGAGGCCGACTTCCCATATGGCTGTAACTATGCAATAAAGCGTCAGGTTCTGCGTGATTTGGGTGGATTTAGGATCTCTTATGGTAGAGTTGGAAAAGACTTTTCTGGCGGAGAAGAAATGGTTCTATCTCACCTTGCGATTCGTGCTGGCTATCAAATCGCTGTCGAACCTAGAGCCATTGTTATTCATGACGTGGAGGAATCCCGTTATACTCTTGAACATGTAAAACAAACGCTTCGTTCTTCTGCATTGACCAATCGCTTGATGAAAATGGACATGTATAGGCAGTTTGATTTGAGTATGCAAACCGAAAAGGCTGCCCTCGAGGCAAAGAAAGAACAACTTCAGAAAATTAGTAAGAGGCACATCAATTTTAATGATTTGCGAAAGACGTATCTTGAATACGAAATTGCCGCATTAGAAGAAGCGATACAAGAAGGGCAGAAAGATGAACTGGTGATGCAAAGTGAGGGCCAGTATAGGGAAACAAGATAGTCATTATACATCACTTTTTTTTGAAGGATCAAAATTATGATTGAACGTTTGTTCTCTAAGTTAATGCCGTATAAAAGTACAGTATTCGTACCCGCATATATTGCTTCATTTCTCGCTAATTGGCTCTTTCTTATAAATGGATATGGCTGTCCAGATAACTTATGCGAGGGTGCCACATTTTATCATGGAGCCGATTGGGCACTCTCCATAGGTCGTTGGGCAATTAAATATATCAATATGGGCACATTAAATATTGTTACGCCTATTTTTAATGTAGCCATATCTGTCTTCTGTTGCTGTATAGCTACCATTCTCATTGCAAAGCTTTTCTCGCTCCGCAACGAATATTTCATATCCCTAACTGCGATCTTCTTATCTGTGGGTGAAGCGGTAACCTGCCAATATCTATATATTTATATGGATTTAGCGTATTCTTGTGCCTTGGTTCTATCTACGCTATCTGCTTATTGCTTTCTACGGTACTACAATAATTTCAAAAAAATGGCTTTGGCTTCACTTTTACTTGCGGTTTCCCTTGGAGCCTATCAATCTTACATAGGCTTTACTGCGACCATTATTATGATGTATTTAATCCTCAAACTAATTCGCGGTGAGCCTATATTAAAAATCGGCTTGTATGCACTATTAATGGGTGTTGGGGGGTGTATTTCGTATTTAGTGGTTTTAAACTTTCTGCAAGCGTTTCACCATGTCACTATGGCAGATTATAGCGGCGCAAACGAAATCGGTATTGCCAATTCTTTGAATCATTTAGGCGAGTCAATCAAAACTATATACACAGATTTTTACTCATATATTACAGCTGGCATAAACTATCGAAATGTTCTGTTACTACTAATTTGCGGAATCATTGTTATTTACTCTATACATTGGATCACGTTTTTTGCCCGCAGAAAGAAAATTGCGTCCACATGCATGTTACTATTATGTTTCTTTTCGCTTCCTCTGTGTATGAATATAGTAACAATCATTGCTCCAAAGCATGCTACAAGTTCATTGATGTCTCACCAAATACAACTGATTCTTCCCTTCCTTTTTGCTCTCTTGGAAAATGCAGCTGTTGGCAATAGATCTGCTGGAAAGATCGCCGTGTCCCTTTCTGTGATTTCAGGCACACTTCTGTGTTGGAGTTGTATCATAACTGCATATGCTACACACTCATCAATGGCCTTTGTTTATCAGTATATGGAGCATTATACAACATCAATACTAGCGAAAATTTATTCAGATGCCGTATATGAACCAAATTCTCGAATTTTGCTGGTTGGGTACCCAGACGAAAAAGAAATACAAAGGAGCAATCCGCTATACGACTATAGCTACCATTACAGTGCTATTTTCTGGAATGGCGAATACGGAACATTGACATGCTGGCAGAAATACATTCTTTACTACTTTTCAATTGATACCGGCACCATCTCAACAGATGAATATCATATGATTATTGGTAGCCCGGAATTTTCCAACTTGAGCTGCTATCCAAATGAAAATAGTATTGATAGAATTGGAGATATCGTTTTTATAAAGCTTCAAGATTCCCCGCCGAAAGACTAACTTTTTCTCGAGAACTTATGATATTTGGTGACTTTATTTATCGTCTTTAATGGATGGTGCAATAAATGAATAGCAAATATAATATAGCAGGACCTGTCCTCTACCTCGTCATCCCCTGCTACAACGAGCAGGAGGTGCTGCCCATCACCGCGCCGCTGTTTCTGAAAAAAATCACCGACCTGGCCGCCGCCGGCAAAGTCAGCCCCGACAGCCGGGTACTGTTTGTCAACGACGGGTCGAAGGACAAGACCTGGGAGATCATCTGCGGCCTGGCCGCAAGCGACCCGCACTATATCGGCATCAGCCAGAGCCGCAACCGGGGCCACCAGAACGCCGTGCTGGCCGGGCTGATGGAAGCCAAGGACCGCTGCGACATCACCATCTCCATCGACTGCGACGGCCAGGACGACATCAACGCCATGGACGGGATGGTGGACGCCTACCGGGACGGCTGCGAGATCGTGTACGGCGTGCGCAGCAGCCGCGCCAGCGACACCTTTTTCAAGCGGTTCACCGCCGAAGGGTTCTACAAGCTGCTCAACGCCATGGGGGCCGAGGTGGTGTACAACCACGCCGACTACCGGCTGATGAGCGCCCGCGCCCTGCAGGAGTTCGCCAAGTTCAAGGAAGTCAACCTCTACCTGCGGGGCATGGTGCCGCTGGTGGGCTTCAAGAGCACGGTGGTGACCTATGAGCGGCATGAGCGGATCGCCGGGGAAAGCCACTATCCCCTGTCCAAGATGCTGGGGCTGGCCTTTGACGGCATCACGAGTCTGTCGGTCAAGCCGATCCGGTTCATCACCGGGTTCGGGGTGCTGGTGGCGGCCGTGAGCTTTCTCGGGGTCGTGTGGGCGATCATCGAGGCTCTGATAGGGGCAACGGTGTCGGGCTGGGCCTCCACCACCTGCATCGTCTGCTTTGTGTCCGGCGTGCAGCTGATCTGCCTGGGCGTGATCGGTGAGTACATCGGTAAGATCTACATGGAGACCAAGGCACGGCCGCGGTACATCATCAGCGACCGCACTTGGAATCAAAACAGTGATCAAAAGAATGAAAGCAAAAAGCCATGACAACCCCATCGGCGTTGCCGTAACGCCCGAAATCGTACAATCCTTCCTCGCCCAACAGCAATCCAAAGGCCTCTCTCCAGACACCCTGAAATCCTACGCCACAGCCCTGGAAAAGCTGCAGGAGTTCCTGGGACCAGACAGCACCATCTACCCCGGCACCATCGCGGCCTGGCAGAAGAAGATGCAGCAGGACGGGTATGCCAACAGCACCATCAATGCCCACATGTCTGCCGCCAACGGATTGCTGCGTTATCTGCATCGCAGCGATCTGGCCGCCGATATGCTGGACTGGACCGCAGCGCCCTCGCCCGAGATCACCCGCGGCGAGTATCTGCGCTTGCTGCAGACTGCCCGCCTGATGGACAACCCGCGGGATTATCTGCTGGTCAAGCTGCTGGCCAACACCGACATCCAGCTGCGGGACCTGGCTGCGGTCACGGTTGAGAATGTTGCTACCGGGCATATTCCGCTGGCTGGCAATGCCCCCAATCTCGTTTACCTGCCCGCTGTACTGCGGCAGGATCTGCTGGAATACGCCCGCAGCCAGGCCATCAAAAGCGGGCCAATCTTTGTGGGCCGGGGCGGCAAACCGGTGAACCGTGCGGTCGTGACCTGGGTCATCCAGCAACTGGCAGAAAAGGCCCGCGTTGCGCCGGAGAAAGCCACGCCCCGCGCCCTACATAAACTGTACCAGACCATTGCCGACGGCATCCGCCGCGACCTGGAAGTACAGGCCCGGCAGATTTACGACAACATGCTGGATGCCGAACAAAAAACGATCGGGTGGAAAGACGGATGACAGGTTTGCCTTTTTACCCCGCAGGATGGCAACCATCTGCCGTGCAGGTCTCAGCTCGGTGGGTTGGTCATACACAGGGAATGTGTGCGCAGGTTGCAAACGAGGCGAAACTTAGCTGAAGATTCGTAACCGTGGTCGACCGCACCATCGTTGAGCTTACTTCAGTAGTTTGTTTTAGCTTTGCGGCAAACGCTGTGACCAATTAGCGTGGAGAACTATCTCTCTATCAAAGATGATTGTTGAAAAAGAGATAAGGAAATCGTTTACGTCGAATAACTTCGTTGTCTGCACATTATTCCAATAACCAGCCAAAGGCTAACAGCAGAAACATAGGTGCGACAGTTGCAAGCAGAAGACTCAGTACGAGATAAATCCCATAAAGCAAGAAATTTGGCACAAGGGGGAACGAAGGCGTTGCCATTTCAAACGGCAGTAAGCGCCAAAGCAGCGGCAGGGTAGCAGCAGTGCCCAGCAACTCTACCCAGAGCGTCGGGGACCCCGGCAGCAGGAGCGCTGCCGCCAGCACGGCAGCCAAGATTGCGGCCTCGGCCAAAAACCAGACATCGATCCACCCGCAAACCCTTGACCCCATACAGAAAAAGGCTGCCGTGATTAACAGAAGGGCGATAAGATAAAGCAGGCGCTTCATGAAAACACCTCCAAAAGCATGGATAACACATACAAAGCCTCGTACAGGATAAACGCGAACAGTCCAACACGAATCGCACTGCGCAGCAGGCCGCCAAGAACTGTCGCAAGAAAGCGTTCCCAAGCTGACCGATAGACACGGCTTTTGCACAAAGCTCGCTCAAGTACTGGAAAGCTCCTCATGATACCGTGGCCGTCAAAACCTTCCAACGGCAAAAGATTGACAATTGCAAGAATCAGGTTGCCAATGGAAGCCAGAAAAACCGGCTCCAACCGGAAAACCGGGACCTTCAGACAGAGAATTAACAACGCGCACCCAAAGCAAAGGTTAGACAGCGGTCCCGCACGATATACGGCCCGGCAAGTGCGGTGTGATGAAAAGGGGAGCAGGGGAATCATCGTAAAAAAGCAAGGCAGAAAGCATTGAAACCCAAAACCAAACGAACTGACTGGAACACCAAGAGCGTTGGCTGCGGCAGCGTGGGCCAATTCGTGCAAAATCAAACCCGGAATGTTGCAGAGGAACAGCCAGATGGTCGTTTCAATCGGCCCCAAATCCAGCTGCGGCAGTTGGATGTCGGGCAGGGAACAGACTGCCAGCGTGGCTACCAGCAGCGGCAGCCATAGCCATTCAATCAGATGATTGTAAAGGCACAGTACAGGGATGTGTCGACCTGTGCGCAGCTGCGGACAGGGGAAATTCCACAAAAATGTCCCACCGTTGTCAGTCACCCTTGGGCCTGCTTCCTCCAGCAGACCGTGGATGGCAAACAGGCGCAGATACTGATAGACTCTTTTGGCAGACAGGCCGGTGTTCTCCCCCGGCCAAGTTTGTCCGTCCAGACTGCATAACACTTGACCGCAGGTACGCGAGAGGCGGAACGCCTGCCGGGTTTTGCGGTTGTACAAATGGAGGACTTTGCCGTCCGGTGCCCATTGGGCTTGAAAGCCAGCGCGAAGTTTGGGATAGAGGGAATCCATGTCGGTCTCCTTTCCAGAAAGATGCCCGTTTGTTTTACATCCAAGTGTCATTTCCTTGTTCGCAGGAATTTTATGCATTAAAGCGTGACCGAGCCTTTTGCAGGGCTGACTCCAACCCCGGGACATTGGTGAGAATGCAGAACAGCGAAGGCGGCAAAGCGAATCGGAAATAATATTCAATGGCCGGGCACAGAGATTCCGCGTCCTCAGGCAGCAAGATGTGCGGTGCCGAGATAAAGATGCCATCCGGTGGGGGAAATCCCTCGGCCTCCAGCCACAAAAGCCGACGGTACAGCTTCCCTTGCTGCAACTCCGCAAGGGTAAACCAGAGAAAGGTGTCACTCCAACGTTCCACAATGCGCCGGAAAGCCGCGTGCTGCCTGGCGGGAAGCCGAATGACCTTTACCTGGTGGGCCAGCTGCCCCGGCGGAAGCTCCAGGGTGTTTTCGGCCAGGCTGTATAATGTTCCCGGTTTGTCAAAATCATGTGCGTTGGTCATTTTCCGTTCCCCCTTTTTTTAATTCACAGCGCTGTTTGCAATGTCAGCACCATCTGACGATAGGCCTCTACCGCTTCTTCACTGCGGCCTGTGTGGATCAGCGTGCGCACAGACTGGATCTCGTTATAGATGTACTGCATCCAACGGTCACGCTCGGGGCTGGCTTTCAGGCGGACTACAATACCGGGCGCAATGCGGTAATATTCCTCCACCAGTACACGGCCCTCGGCTGTTTTGAGCAGGAACTCATCGCGGAAGTTGCGCAGATCGGTCAACTCGGCGCAGTCATCCGGCAGGCCCTTCCATTCGCAGCAGGCGGTGGTCAGAAAGCAGTCTGTGCCGGAACGCCAGACGTTTTCGGTTCCCTCATCAAAACTGCTGCAGGCGCTTTCTGTGGGATAATAATAGCTCCGGTAATAGGCGCAGTATCCTTTCCGGTTATCTCCATCGTAGGTATAATTGCTGCAATTTCCGCAAACGTATAACATTTTGCTCCCTCCTTATATTTTAGGTGGCCATTCGGTTGTTTTGTGCCACCCTCTGTATCCATTGTAATCATTTCCCATTGACGGAACGGAAAAAAACGCAGCGCGTCATAAAATGACGATATAACGATAAAAAACTCGGCCGCTCGGTAAAACGGTCGAGTTTTTTGTTGCTTATAAGGGCGAGACAGGTTTACACAACGATGGTTTCGGTGATCAAATCGCTGTGCAGGAAGGTTTCCCTCTGTAAGGCATCGCCAGGTTGGCAGGGTGGAGCAAACGCCTGTACCTGCTGTGCGGTGACGGGTGAGGTTATGAAGGGGATAAACGCCCGCCGGTGGCTGGTATAGCGTTTGTAGGAGCGCAGAAGATTTCGCAGGGGGACAATACTGGCGGTTTCTTCCGTTGCCCCCGCCTTGAAAGTGGACGGACCCACGATGGCTTCCCAAAATGTGTTGGCCGGACGTTTTTGCGGGTTAAACACCACATAGGCGGTATCGCCGCCAGCCAGCACCGCGATGATGCGACCATCATCTTCGACCAGCGTCTCGATGGGGCGGTTGGCCTCTTTCCAGGCATGGACGGCGTGCTTTTTCATATTCAAAGAAAGCACAAGATCCGGAACCAAGTCGGAGCGCAGATAAAGCGTGTTCCCGGCATACAGCCGGTGATTGAGCGGGGCCGCAGGGTCACACTCCTGCTGGTTAAATGAACGGCGCATCTCCAAGCTGAGGGAGCGATACATTGATCTTCGGAATTCGGGGCAAATCGAGGGGGTGGGGCTGGTCTGCCGCAGAATATCCAGGCGCTTTTTGTCATAGCGGATGATCTTTCCACGGCGGTCGCAGAATACGATCCAGTGAGATGGTCCCTCGGCGCCAGCTAGGCCAAAAGCGGCCTCAAACACGAATCCATCGGGGAGCAGAGCAAAGGTGCCTGTTCGGAAGTCGAAAAGTTGCTCGTTCAGGCGCTTTTCCAGTAGGGCCTTCAGTTCTTGGCAATCTCGTACGGACCAGAGAGGTTCGCTCTGCTCCACATCATACAACAGAACGCCGCCGCCTGAAACCAGACTCCAATCCATGACACTCAGCACAGCATAGCTGGGTTCATCAAGAGCTAAGCGCAAAGCACCGTATTCCAGTGGCGGAGTTGGCAAGGAAGACGCGTAAGGCGATACTCGCCACAATTCATCGCTGGTGGTGTGGCGGCCAGGCTCTGACAGAACGATGGCGCCCCGTTGAATGGAGAGGGTGTGCTTCTTGTCAGAGGAGGTCCATTCATGTTTGCTGCGATGCAGGCCGCGCAGTTCATCCATCCGCTGGATGGGAAAGCTTGTGAGTTTAGGCTGCAAGGCTGCACCGCTTGCCAGAGAAAATGGCAGATAACGTGTGGCGTAGGTCTTGGTTTCGATAAACATTTCAATTTGCCCTGAATCGATAACTCCGGCCAGGTTGGGGTCAGGGTTCACCGCTGCGGAGAGTACACGGCGGCAATCCTGCGGCAGGGGCAGGCGCAGCATCCGATTTTTTGGTGTAAAGACCACGGCCTCCTGCTCGCTGGCCAGCAGCAGGTAGCCGTTCCGCCAGTCCATCCAGCGCAGGGTCTCCGGCAGCGGCAGCAGAGCAATGGCGTGCAGGGGCAGGTGGGCGGGCAGTTTGGTCGCGCCTGCTGCGCTCAGCAGGCGCACATTGGTCAGGTCCATGCGGTCCTTATTATCTCCGCTCAGGTCGCAGCCGGAAAGATCGCCTCCGCGCTCGTACACCCATGCCTTAAAGATAGAGCAATCGCACAACAAAGGTGCCCCGCCCGTCTCATCCGAGCGGCACAAAGCCAGCAACTGCTGCAATACACTGCTTACAGGTTGGCTCTTCCCCAGCCAATCGAAGGCGGACTTTTGAATCTCATGTCCATCAACGGACTGCGGCAGAGGGTGCTGGGGCGACAGTTCTGCCAGCGCATCCAGTAGGGGGAGAGGATTGGCGCTTGTTTTGCACAAATCCTCTGCAAGCACCGTGGCTTTGCTCTGTGAGATAGAAAGCATACCATAATCCCGGATGATATACAGCGCGGAGCCCAACGCACGCAGATTTTCTTCTATAACATAGTCCGCTTCTTGCCGCTCCAGTAGCCCGGCCAGCCGAAACAAGGCAAGAAAACTGGCCGTGTTCTGCATTTTGGGCATCGATTCCTGGCAGAATGCTGTGTCAAAGCGAAGTTTGTTCGAACTGAACAATACGTAACACAGGTTGACGAATGTATCCAGAACGCCTTGCCTTAGCTTTTCTTTGTTTTCATACAGGCTGTTCAGCCCTTTATACGCAAGGTTCAGGCTCAATATCGGCTCTTTTTTTAGGAGCGAATACTCCTTGTCAAAGAATCCGTAATCCGGTAGGCTTCTCACTTTTTCCCACACGCTCTCGATGGTATTATGAACCTGCTGGTATAGCCAAATGGCTTCCAACTGGGCTGCGGTGGCAGTCTGCCTGCTTTCAGAGGAAAGCGACCGGTATGCCTTGCGCGGTATATACGCATGCAGCGTTTGTTCCAGACGTCCAAGGGCCTTGCACTGAAAAGGAGTTTTGGGCCGTGAAAAAATGAGAGTCGCGGGGTGAGGATCGCCGCTATCCAACGTGAAGGGCTCAGTACTGCCGCATACACTGTAAGGGGCAACATGCATCACCAACAGACCGGGTAGCCCCTCTCGGCCTGCAGCAACAAGCCGTAGACCAGAAAACGAAAGAAACTCCTGAATTTGGGCGTATAGTGAACTGCCCGGCTGGTACTGCGCTTGTGCAAGTCCGTCCAAAAGCAGAAGAAAGCGGGGCGTTGTCTCGATAGAGAACATAAGCCGCAGTACTTCCACGCCGTTTGGCAAATCTTGCAGCAGTGTATCGCTCAAAAAGTGCAGAATGGCATCCGGATCACAGAGGTCAATCTGGTCCAGCGGTACATACAGTGGAATAGCGCCGCCATCATCTTCCAGGTATTGGCTGAAAGTATACCGCAGCAGACAGGTTTTGCCTACCCCCCGTGGACCGGCAAGGAAAAGCGACTTCGCTTTAGAATTGGCCAAAAAGAAAGCCAATGAAAATATCATGTAAGTCTTATACTGCCCGTTGATGTCCGGCTGAGGGGATTCGTTAAACAAGTAGGGCAGCTCGTCCTGATCGATGTCGCTTGTGGAACAGGCCGGATTTTGCACACTCCAGGTCCTCCACCATCTCTTCACGCGCAGGCGCAATGTATCCGGGTGAACGGTAGTCTGTCCCTTCAATACTTGCCGCAGCGTTTCCAATTCACCGATAAAGCGGTCGTCGCAGTCATTGGGCGGGTCGGCGCTGGCGCAAATATTGAGTTGACCGAAGATAAAATCCGCCGCCGCACGCTGAACAGCGGTCGGCAATTCAGCCAATGCCTGCTCAATCGCTTTGCGGATCGAGTCCTCGCCATGACCGGTCACCGTCTGACCGGTCAGCATCCAAAAGAAGGTCGCTGTCAGGCTGTAAATGTCATCCGCCGGACCCAGCGCCTTCAACGTACGGCGGCAGCTGTTGGCGCGGCCCTGCACATCGGGTGTCTGGCTGGCGATTGCGTTTTGCAAATCACACAGACGCAGATATACATCATGTAAGGCCGGTGACCAAAAGCCGGGCGTCCCACACACATGTCGGAACGCCTCCAGCAGCGCTTGGGGAGCCTGCGCGCTGTCGATGGTACGCGGCGCGAACGCAGAGCCGAAATCTATCAGGCGCACACCAGCCATTCGCTCCAACGGGTGTTGACCCGATTGTATCCAAATGTTGGCGGGCTTGATATCACAGTGCAGATACCCATCGGGCTTTGCCCCGTGGATGCTGCGCAGCGCGTAGGCTGTCTCTTCCACGATATCCAATACCCGTGCCAGGTAGGTGGGCAAAGGCATCGTATCCTGGGGGAAATCATCCGGCGGCAGGCTGTCCGCCCTGGTGCCACGCTGCCCTTCACGCCAACGCGTACGGTACTCCGCCGCTGTCCATCCGGCTTCGGTATCCATGCGCAATGTGGTCCTGTCTGTGCCCTTAATAACGCTGCAAGAAAAGATAAAGCTGTTGTTATTCAGTACGTTCCCGTCGGCATCGCGCTGCACGGCCAGCCAGCGCATAGTGTCGGCTTCGTGACTCGCCTGGCGGCGGGTAACTTCCACGTCCTCGGCATCGTCGCTTTCAGCCAGCCAGATTTTTTCAATCGCCACACGGCCGCCGCGCAGCGTGGCACAGACTTGAGTATTGTCTCGCCGGGAAAGGCTACGGGTAAAAAAGGTCTTATCCATAGGGAAACCTCCCGCAATCCAAATCAGTTACGCCCGGTGTAGGCCCCGACATGGCGTCCTTTAAACAGCTGCTCAAAGGCCTGCGTCAGCGCAGCGCTCTTTCCACTGCAATCCAGCGACTCAAGGCCCAGCGCCGGGGGAATGGTAGTGAAATCTGCCTCTGCTTGTTCGCAAATCATCAGGGCCTTTACAAACAGGTCTTTGCGCTGCGTGGCGGGTAAATCGGCATCCAAAGCCGCCCACAGCGCCGCGTCAAACGGGGCGTTGCTGTTCAGCAACGGGAAACCGCAGTTACCCAGCAGATTGGTGTATTCCTCATCGCGGGTATTCAGCCCGAGCCGCGCAGAAATCTGCTCATGGCGGGGTAAGCGGCGCGCACAGATGTCCTCAGTCAACAGCAGAAACAACAGGAATACGTTGCGATCCAGGTCTGCCTCGCCGCACAATACCTTAGCAAGATAACCACCGCTATCGGCATATAACTGCGCCATCTTCGTTTGGTGGGGCGCACTGTCAAAGCCTTGCTCATCGCCGTAGTCCAGCAGGCCCAGCAACAGGCGAGCCACCCCGCTTAAGTACATGGGCTGCGCGGCCCAGTTCGTTTTGGCGACCTTCACGCGTTCGTCGCGGTCGGCAGAGACATCTACACCGGCCTCGAAAAAAAAGAAAAAAGGTTTCAAGGTTGCAGGAAGTTCCTTCCAGTTGTCGGTTTCCACCAGATCCTCCGGCAGGGTGTCTTCCGCCGTCAGGCCGCGATCCTGGGAGAAAAGAGCCGCTAGCACCGCGGGCAGATAGAACAGGTCGTTCTGCTCAAACGGATAGGTGTCCTCGGTCAAAATGTCGTGCAGCTGCCAGCGGGCATCCGCTAGAGGCAAATCCGGGTACAGCCCCGCGGTGATTTCCGCCAGCCAGTCGAACAGCGAATCCAGCCCGCGTACCAGTGCCCGCGCCAAATAGTTCTGTGCGTTCAACTGGTTTTTCACAAGGTCTGAACCGACGCGGTCCAAAAACTTACGCCAATGTTTCTCCAAGCATGCCCAGATGGTAGCCGGGGGCATGCCCGCATGCAGTTCCTTGTCAGCTTCTTGGACGGCCTTGGTCAAGCGGCTGATAACGGTGCCTGTGACCATAATGGTCTGGTACGCGCCGTTGCTTTTTTCAAACACTGCGTCCACATAATTCACGAGATGCTGGTAGGTGCAGCGTGCTTGCTGGATGTTCCCGCGCAGTTCGGCCAGGGCCGCTTTCTGCTGGGGGGCTTGGGCATCTTTACTCGCACCGTCCAGCTGCTGCTCGGCATTTTGGGCCGCGATTCCCTGTAGCTTTCGCAGCCAGTCATTGTACAAAGGCCTCCGCTCTTTTTGGGGCAGCATCATCCGAAGCTTTTTGTTTAGGAGTAACAGATATTCCACGGCGGCCTCATTGCCCACGCGGGGGTATAGTGCAGGCAGCCCGGCGGCAGCCAGCTGTGCCTGTACCTCGTCCAGCGTCCGACCCTGCTGTAAACCGTTGCTGATGATGGCCCGGCGGCCCATGGCTCGGGCCGGGGCTGGCCGCTGTTCCACACGGCTGTTCTGGTTCATCTCGGCGCGATACTGCTGCTCCTGCTTTTCATATTCTTCCCGAATCTCTTTATAGACGTCTTCGGCGGTCTTGATGATGTTTTTGTGCGCTGTGTCCCAAACGGTCAGGTCAACCGCCTCGGCGAGCGCTTCCCAGCCGCCAGCTTTCTGCTCCAAAAGAACGAGAAGCCGTACACCATTCACGGCAGAAAACCTCCTTTGATCGTGAATTAAACTGTTATTATTATACGGCTTGAGCGGTCAGCCGACAAGGGCTGTTTCAAAATTTTCCGCGGCCAGGCGGGACTGTTTGGTTTAATAGAAGTGTCCCCCCACACAGGAAACGAATACGAGGAGGAAATATGATGAAACAAAATAAAGACAATCCGGCATTCGATTCTACTAAAGATTTACGGCACATTGATCCAATGCTCTTTCTCGGCAGCCATCCGTCGCAGGGCACACCTGAATCAGAGATGCAAAATGACAGTCAGGGCACGAAAACGTTCACTTTGTTGTTCGGCAAAGATCTGCCCGCAAAGCTGAACCCGCCCCCCTTGTACATGTTGGGGGTCCTGCTGCGTGAAAACCTCTGCCAGGTTTTTGAATACGATTATGAAAGCACGAATGATGTTTATTTGTACACAGTGTCCGACCCAGAAAAACTGCCCCTCTTCTCTTTGGTGCAAATCATGTATCCGCGCTGGAAAGGAAAGCGGCTTATGGCAACGGCGGTGGCGTATTTTAGCCCCAGGGATGGGTATCGCCGCATGGGCTGGTTTGGCATCCCGCTGCCTGATTGCCGCTGGCGTGGCCCGGACCCGGTCCAGCTGATGGAGAAACCGATGCCTCCTTGGCCGCAGTTGGCGCCGGGGGGGAAGGCGGATAAGGCGAATGCGCCGGTTGCGCCACCGTCTTATTCGGGAAACACCCCCACGCTGAAGCCGACACCGCACGATGAAGATCTGCTGTCGAAGATCGAGGAGAATCAATGGGAAAACCTTCGGCAGGACCCGGTCGTTGGTAAATTTGCAAAGCTGATGGAGGAAAATGCCGATGAAGAGACTCTCACGCAGAGCGATCAGCCCGCCAGTCTTCCGCCCTCCATGAGCAAAGAGAGTCTCGCGGTTTTGTACAAAGCAAACTACCGCTTTTACAGCCAGACGGCGCATAAAGAATTGGATACGCTGCTGAAAGGTAGTAATATTTTGAATGCCAAACAACTGAATCGTGCGCAGATGATGCTGCGCTATGCCTATACGCGCAAGAAAAAATATACGCCCATCCCCATCAACGAACTGCGCGAAAAGCTGGAAAAGGCCCTGCCTGGCCAGCAGGATGTGGTAGCGCTTGTGTTGGCCCGGGCACAGACCGCTAACCGCGTGAAAAAACCGCTGACCCTGCTAATCCTGGATGAGGAGGATGCCGCCGCAGAGGAGATTGTCCGCTGTCTGTGCGAAGTGATGCCTGATGGAGCTCGGTTGGATGCCAATGTCGGTGATCTGGGCCTGACAGGACTGAATTTTTCTTATGATAGCGCCGTTACCAGCCAGACCATCCAGAAAATGGACGGCCCGCTGCTTTGCATCGACAGCTGTGAAGCAGTGTTTTGGGGTGCGGAGAATAACAAGGATTCGGCGGCGCCTGCCTTTACGGCCTTGCTGCGCGGGCGCACCTTCACCGACAAATTTTTGAACGTACCGGTGAACTTCTATGGGCACATTGTCGCCCGGGCCCGTGATTTGGAGCCGAAGTACCGCAGTCTTTTTGCTCAGGTACTGGAGGTGCCGTTGCGCACCGTAGCTGACAAGATCGCTATTTTGCAGGCGAAAGCGAAGGCATGTATCCCCGCCTTCACGCTGAATACTGAAATGGCCAAGGCTCTGATGCAGCAGTATGCGCCCGGCTCGCTGCGCCGCGCGTTCGGGTGTCTTGATCTGCTGGTCGGTTACATTGATGAACTCGGCCTCACCACGCTGCAGCCTGGCGATCTGCGTACTGCGTTGGGCGAACCCTGCCTGTCGCAGGATGAAGAACTGGTAAGCCAGTTGGAAGGCTGTGCCGATGCCCTGCCGATGGAAACCGCCCGTGAGGCCGCCCACCAGATCCAGGTGCTGCTTGCCCCCGGAAGCGGTGAACAGAAACGAGACACTGCCCGGCGGATGCTGTGCGCACTGAATGATTTGCTGCACGCCAGCCACCCGGTCCCGTTACCCCCGGCCCAGGATATGCGCGCCGCCCTGAATACAGCGTTGTTGGGGTTGGAGGAGGAAAAGGATCTGGTGATTTCCACGCTGTACGCCAGCGGGCGTAAGATGTTGTTTTTTTGCGGTGCGCCCGGCACCGGTAAAACAGCATTGGCCCGCGCACTGGCAAAGGCCAGCGGCCGCACGCTCGTGCGTGTCGATATGGCCGCACTGCTTCCGGATACCTTAACAGGGCAGGCCAGTGTACATGGCGTGGGCGGCAACGCTGGTATTCTTGTGCAGCGCATTGCCCGTGCGGGCAAGCCCTGCGTGGTGCTGCTGGACGAAATCGACAAAACCACGGAGGCCGTGGCGAACCGGCTGCTTGAATTGTTTGAAAATGATCGCGTTTTTGATGATGCGTTCGTCGGTCGCGTGGACCTAAAAGAGCATCTGTTCCTTCTGTCCGGCAATTCCCTTCACATTACCCGCCCGTTGCTTGACCGTTGTCAGGTCGTGCAGATGCAGCCCTACACGCCCGGCGAAAAGGCCGCCCTGTTGCAGCTTAAATGGAATGCCGCCCTGTGCGAAGAAAAGCTGCCCTGCCAGCCGTTGGATAAAGAACTGGTGCGCCAGGTGGTGGCGCGGTGTGCCTCCGGCGGTGTCCGTGATATTGAAAACGCCGCCGAACGCATGGTTCGCCTGGTTGCCGCTGGGCACCCGCTGCCGCAGACCGCGGAGGCTGTTCATCGCCTCTTGGGTGGCGGGCTGCCCGCACCGCAGCCCATCCGCAACCCCGGCACGGTCTATTGCCTGGCGGCGCTGGAAAACGGTGGCGGACTGGTCAGCCCCCTGCAGGTGGCCGAAAACCCCAACGGCGCGCGTCTGCAAACATTGGGCATGGTGGACAGCGCTACCATGCGCGAAAGTTGTGAGATGACGCTGGCTGTGGCGGCCCGCATCCTGAATTGCTCCCCGCCAGCGCTTCTGGTGGCGATGGACGCAAGTCGGAAGGACGGCCCCTCCGGTGGGGCGGCGATCTTTTTGGCGGTATACAGTCTCATGACCGGCACGGTGTTGAAAGGTGTGGCTGCAACCGGCGAATTGATGCTGGACGGTTCCATCCTCCCGGTGGGGGGCGTTCCTTCCAAATTAATCGGGGCGGTCCGCTGCGCAGGATTGGTGCGCACGGTGCTGCTGCCCGCAGCCAACCGTGCCGATGTGCCCGAAAAGCTTTCTGAGGAAGCCGCTGCGGCGGGCATTGCACTGCACTATGTCGCCAATGTGCAGGAGGCGATCGCTCTGCTGCCCCACGAACGGGCAGTGCAGACCCAACAACCGCTTTGAGAGCGGCAGTGTCGCAGTCGTCGGCGTACCGCGCCCACAGGTGCGTGTCGGGGGACAAATTCTATAAAGCCTTAGGCGGAGGGGTTAGACCTCTTTGACGATCTGACCGGCGGCCGTGGGCCGCCGGTCTTTGTCTGGTGTTCACAGCGGGGTGTATTTGTCTGGCGGTGAATTTGTTTTCTTTTTTAGGGGCGTTTTGATGTGAACCCGAAACTCTTATGGTGCGTTGCAACGAAGGAAAAATGACAACCCATAATCAACAATAAGAATCGTTATTATAATATAAGAAAAAATTCCGAGGTGAGCCTTCACGCTATTTATAATAAAATCAGAAAGTTCAAAAGAACTTTCAGGAAAGAAAGTCCCACCCAATACAACAAGACAAGGAGGAACAAAAAATGATGAACGACAATAACATTCGGTTTAATGAGTATCTCGTTGACGCTAACAACAGGCCGGTGGAAAACGTGACAGAACGTCACATGCTCATCCTCATTCTGCTTGATCTTTCCGGTAGCATGTATCCGTACACGCAGGAACTGCAGCGTGCGCTGCGCAGCTTGATCGAGCAACTAAAGAATAACGCCGCTACACGCGGCAGTTGTGAAATCTGCCTGGTAGCTTGCAGCGGAGAAAAGCCGGATGTTCTGCTACATTTCGGCCCGCTCCGCCACGTTGAGCTTCCTGTTATCATGTGCCAGGGACGTACTCCGCTCCATGCCGCGATTCATCTGGGGTTGGATCAGTTGGAGGCCCGGTTCGAGGAACTCAAAGCCGCAGAGTGTCCGAAGTACGTACCTTTTTGCTTTGTTTTAAGTGACGGGGCCCCAACAGACACCAATAACGGTGCGGTCGAACGTCTGGTGCAAAAGCAGAAAGATAAACGCGTGCTGGTGTACCCGATTGGTGTCGGACCCTACGCAGAGAAAAACGGAAAGAGTTTTCTTGCCTCGCTCCAGGCGGCTCACATTGTGTGGACTGGCAATTACCAGCAGATTTCGGAATTTTTCGAGTTTATCGCAGCATCGACCAAAATTGTTCTCGGGACCAAACCGGGCAATGAGGTTCGGCTGCTTAAGCCCGATGAGGGAGGGTTCAACTTCAATAAAAGCAATGTTCCCTACTCTGATATGATCATCGACTAAACACCAGAAGGGGGCCGGTGCTGCGGCCCGGCTCCCTTCATTCTTTTGTAAGAAAGAAATTCACAGAAACAGGAGAAAAAAATGAACGCTTTTTCGATTAGTTCGCAGGGGAGTGACCACAAAATCCTCGGAATTCCTTGTCAAGACAGTTCTGGCCACCTTTCACTGCGCATTCCAGGACTGGGGCGGATAGTGGCGATCGCGGTTGCCGATGGGTTGGGAAGCTGCTCGTTCTCTGAGCAGGGCGCCCATGCAGCTATTGATGGTTGGCTGGCCACCGTGCAAGCGGAACTTACAACCGCTAATTTCCGTACTCTTGATAAACGGGGGCGCAAAGATAAAATGATGACTATCCTGCGCAATGCTATGGAGGCGGCAGCAGACACAGTACGTGCCAAGGCTGATGGCGATGGTCAGCCTGTGGACGAATACGAAACGACCTTATCAGGCGCGATCCTATTTGAAAACGGCCGGCTATTTATCTCTCACTGTGGAGACGGAGGAATCGCGATCCTACACGAGAATGGAGTGTATAGAAGCGCCACGACACGGCACAAGGGGGATTTTTTCAATAGCGTTGTGCCGCTCTCAATCAAGGCCAGCTGGGAGTTCCGTTCGTTCGACCATGTGTGTGCTGCGGCTGCGTACACTGACGGCTTATGGGACCATTTCGTCAGCGCGGAAGATGAAATCTTCTGGCCCTTCCTTGAACCTGCACTGCGGCCTGTACACAACGCTGAAAAATCACATGCGCTGGTAGAGGGCTGGCGTGCATTATTGGCAGGGAAAACCCCCTATTTTAAAAATTGCACGCTCGGGGAAATCGTTCGCGACGATCTTTCAATGGCGATCATGGCGCGCGATGCCAAAATCATGGAGCGGGCCCTGAACAAAATTCAGTGGAATGCGGCGGCTTTTAAGGAGTCTTTGAAACAGGCACGGCAGCGGAGACTGTACGGCCTGACATCGCAGAACAAAACCGAGACTAGGCACCAGGCACAAATCGCCCCCAGCAAAGCGGAAGTTGAAACAGCAGTTGTTGCGAAGTACAAGAATAAACGACGTCTGCGCACCCGGCCATCCGGGACTTCTGAAAAAAAGTAAACACCAAAACACCTGTGGGCAGATGAGAGGAGAGACAATGATGATCTACTACGGCGTCTTTCGGCAGCCCTACTATCGCGTTGACGATATCAAAGTACATTCGGGTGGCGAAGCCACGATACACCGTGTCGTTGGCCATCCGGGATTGATCGCGAAAATTTACCACGAGGAACGTCTGAGCAGCACACCTACCGCAAGGGAGGATATGAAGCAAAAAGTCGTAGCCATGATCAATCTCCCACTTCAAACCCAGGAGGATGGCAATCTCGTGTATGCTTGGCCGACTGATTTGCTGTTTTCCGAAAAAGACTCCCGGTTTTGTGGCTACGTGATGCCTCTTGTGGATGGTTCGCCATTGCTCAGCGCTCTGCGACTGAACGAACGGGAGCAGATTCAGCCCAATTATAGTACAGTCTGGTCTGTTTTGCTGGCCCGAAATTTGGCTTCCGTGGTCAATAGGGCGCACGCGACAGGAATCGTGATTGGAGACTTTCAGCCGCTCAACATGCTCACAGGGCCGCAAGCAACAGTAACTATTATTGACTGCGATTCGTTTGGTGTTCGGGCGGATACGGGCAGATGGTTTCCGCCAGTCGCCGCAGGTGTCGATTGCTATCTGCCCCCGGAAATTCTAATGAGTCACTCATACAAGTTTTCCGTTGTGACCGATCGTTTTTCTTTGGCAGTAGAAATTTTTATGGTCCTATTTAATGGATGCCATCCTTTCTGCGCGGATGGGCGGCTCGAAGACAACATTGTGAAAGGATTCGTTCCATATTTTATGCCCGGTCAGCACCTGCCAGCGGAAGCGCCGGACATCGACTGGGTTGGGCCCCGGCTGAAAAATCTCTTTCACCGCGCCTTTCTCGGCCCTCCCCCGCAGCGTCCCACGGCGCTGGAGTGGCGCACTGCTTTAGAGGCGTTGCTTACAGAGCTGCGGCAACCTACTGCCCGGTGCAGTTTCAACCCGAACCATCGATTCGTCAGGGCGTATATTAGTCCATCCGGTTGTCCGTGGTGCGCGGCTGACAATCGCCTAAAAAAGAGCCAAAAACAGTTCCATCGTCCTGCTGCGCCAGCACCCAAACAAACACCGCCCTCCCCGCCACCCAGCCCTGCACCGGCGCCTAGTACAGGCACCCGGATTTTCCAAAACGCCAACCCGGGGTTCAAACGCCTTGGCACCGTACACGCAGTCGTTATCTACACTCTGGCGGTCCTTCTTCCGGCTGTGGCTAGCCAGGCGGACATTTATCGACGTGCATATGTTGATTCTGGGCTGGAACTTTACACGGGTTTTTCGGATTTGATGTTGCTGCTGGCGTTCCTTTTGACAGCCATAATCATCAGAGCTACTTTTGGAAAAAGATACCAGACCACACAGGCCCCCGTCGTAAACCTTCTGAAAAGCGTAGCGCTACTCTGTCTATTAGGCCCGATCATGGCCATTCTTTTGGCAATGGGAGTTGGGGCATTAGGTGTGTGTGCTGAAGGGATCTTCGCGTTGATTGGCAAACATTTTGCCGCGTTGGCTTTCCTTATTATTTTAGGAATTTTAATATACGTCTACCGTTGAACTCGATAAGCTGAACTCGATAACAGGAATTTCTAAAGACGGATACGGCGGCTTACGCCAAAAGTTCTGTTGTCCGTATCGGCAGTCAAAAACTTCTTCCTGCCCTTGCAATCACAAGAACTGGAACAACGGCAAAAAGAACCATGGTTGTACCAGGTATGTGGCCATCCCCAAGGTCTTTACTTACCCTCGATTTACAGGTGGGCAGGGCAGGGAACTGCATGATTTCGACAGTTCCAAATTGTACAACTCCTCTCTACCCATGGTAAGATGGAAGCAAAAAGCGGGAGGACGGGTCACGATGGAATACGATCTGGATGAAGAGAAAGTCAGAGCCTATATCCGTATGTTGCATGAGGCGGAGCGGAGTGATTCTACGATAGAAAAGTATGCGCGGGAGCTGTACAGGTTCGCCGCCTGGCTGGGCGGGCGGCCGGTGACAAAGGAGGCGGTCATCAAGTATAAGGCGGAGCTGGTGCAGTGCCATGCTCCGGCCAGTGTGAACTGTATATTGGCGGCGCTGAATGGGTTCTTTTCTTATATGAATTCGCCTGGCTTGCGGGTCAAACGGCTGCGCATCCAGCGAACTCTCTATGCAGATGCCGGGCGGGAATTGAGCAAAGCCGAATACCTGCGGCTGGTGGCCGCCGCCAAAGAGCGCAGGGACGACCGGTTGGCGTTGGTGTTGCAGACCCTCTGCAGTCTGGGACTGCGGGTCAGCGAACTGCCGGCCATCACACTGAAAGCCGCGCAGCAGGGCCGGGCCGAGATCCGCAACAAGGGGAAGTACCGCACGGTGTTCCTGCCGCGGGGGCTTTGTACCCGGCTGATCGCTTATTGCCGGGGCAGGCAGATTCGGGGCGGGCCGGTGTTTGTCACCCGCACCGGACGCCCGCTGGATCGTTCCAACATCTGGACGATGATGAAAGCGCTGTGCAAGTCGGCCAAAGTGGCACCGCGGAAGGTGTTCCCCCACAATCTGCGGCATCTGTTTGCCCGGTACTTTTACCGGCAGATGAAGGACATCGAGCATCTGGCCAGCATCCTGGGCCACAGCAACATCAACACCACCCGCGTCTACACCCGCACCACCGGCGCCGAATACCGCCGCCAGATGGAACGGCTGGCGCTGCTGTTATAAGTTTTTGTCTCCCACTCATAAAGAAACAGGCCGCCCGCCGGTAGTGTCAAGCATTTTTTGCAAAATGGTTTGCAGGGTCTGGCATGAGTGAAGTCGGCCGGCAATGGAGGCATCCTCACTCCCATCACCCAAACGCCGATTCTATGCGCAGGATCTTATAGGCGTCCGCATCCAGCAGCGGCGAGTCCCGGTAGGAAAAGCCCGCTGGCAGAGGCAGCTTTTCCACGTTGGTGCAAACGCATCCGTTTCCCGTTGACGAAACCTCGCTGCCCGGTTCCGGGTCGCACCAGGTGACGGTTACGTCGCTGTGCGGCGGAACGGATACCCACAGCCGATTGGCCGGCACCGTCGGGTTGTCCGCTGCGTCTGGCGGGATGCGCAGCGGCTGCTGATCGTGGAAGGGGGTTACCACGACCTGCTTTTGAAGGCAGAGCGCGTATAGCTCGCGTGGCGCCAGCCCGCGTGCGGGGGCGCCGTTGTCGTGCCCCATCTGGCGGTCGATCTGCTGCTGCGACCAACCGCCCTGTGCGTACAGGTCGGTGCAGTAATTCCGCCGCAGGGAGTGGTGGCTCATGTTGGCTGTCAATTGGCGGTTCTGCACGGACGCATCGAATGTATACGGCCGAAGAGCTGTCAAGCGCGCAAACGCGTGGGATTCATCCAGGTAGGCGCGCAGCGCATCGGCAACACGCTGCCGCACCTGTTGAACAACGGTGGAGTCATCCGCAAGCCTGCCATCCGCGAACTGCGCTAGAAACAGCCGGGAGTCAATGTGTCGGCAGCAGGCGGCCAGCCTTTCACGCCGCTGCCACAGCAGCGCCCCAAGTTCGGCAGAGAGCGGGACACAGCGATAGCCGGCTTTCGTTTTGACAACAACGCTGCGTTTCCCGGCATCATTGATCTGGCCGGTGACCATCAGATAATACTGAGGCCCTTGCGGCCCGGCAAGCTGCCGGATCGAACCGAACAGCAGCCCCAGAGCCTCGGAAATACGAAGACCTGTGTCCATGATGATGCCGATGATCAGATGCGCGACCGGCGAGTCGGCCGACAGGCGGCGGCAGAACGCCGTGAGGATGTCGGCCGGATATTCCCGCGCCATATCCATTTGCTGCATCAGCAGCCAACGGTTGCTGGCCCTGGCGGACTGTGCCTGTGGCACGGCGGGGATCTCGATTCCTTCGACTCCCCGCAGGTAATCGATCAGCAGACCCAGCAGAAAAATACGCGTCTGTGCGGAGGAAGAGGTGTCTTTCTCATCAATGGCGTCCCGGCGGCGGGTGGATTCAGCTTCCTGGGTGATCCGGTCGCAGACCGACTGATAGGCGGCCTGATCCAGGCGCTCGGCCCGGATGCCGCGCAGCAGCGGCAGCATAAGCCGGTACTGCTGCCGGTACCCGTGGGCGGTGGTATCCCGCCAATGGCGGACGTTCTGATAATATGTCAAAAATTCGGATTCGAGCTGCGACGCCAGGGCATACAGGTCGTGGTACTCCGCTGTGGGGTGGAGGATCCCGGCACGGAACATATCGTATATCAAATCAGCCGCCAGAGCGGGAACCTGCCGGGTATAAATCTCTTCGCGGGTTGTCCCGTACAGCGTCGCCTCCACCGGGTAGTCCGAGTCTGTCCCGTATAGCTGCCGCTTGGTGAGACGCTTGCCATTGCGAGGGTCCAGCGGCGTCACCAGGGCGCGGGTTTGGCCCTTCCCGTAGGCAGAGTACCGGATCGAAAAGGAAACCCCGTTCGAAGCAAAACGGTTGTACTTATTGCTGCGCATCGGTTGTGCCCTCCGGATCGTGCTGCACGGCGGTATCATCGGGACCGTCGTGCGAAGTGTGTACAACGTAACTCGTACCGAATCTGGCATGGAACTCAAGCAGCTGCGGTGAGTCGCCCGGGTTGCGCCAGGTCTCAGAATGCGTGTACCGCACCGAGTCGTCCGGCGCCGCGAAGGCATCCGGGCAATAGCGGCACAGCTGCACATACCGCTGCAGTGCATACCGGTAGGATAAGGCGTACAGGTAATCTTTTTCGTCCACCGTTGTTTTTGGGGTGCCAAAGGTGGCATGGAAGGCTACGTCACCCAGGCCGCACAGCTGCCGTGCCACATACTGCGCATCCCCGGGCAGCATGGCGGCGTCAGGGTGCCGGGCAACAACGATCGGCGTTCCGGACTTGTCTGCGCGGAGAGCGGCGCTTTTGCCAACAGGACAGCATTGCAAAAAACTGTCCACCAGTTCGGTCATCACGTCTGGGTCATAGGAATGATAGGGTGCCTGCGGGTCGCAGGCAAGGTTCACGTTCTTGATCGAAATATACGAGTACTGTGCCTGCAGATACCGCGCATACCGCTCCACAAGTGCGGCGCCCCAGCTTGTGACGACAATGCGGCGGAAATGATAGACGGCATACCGGTCGTTTGTTGCCGACAACACACCATAGCGCGATTCACTCTTTTTGCGCTTTGTACGATAAATCAGAGCGGTAAAAATGCTCCCCTGTGCCAGTACCACCCGTTGAATTTCACCGAAGGTGAGACAGGCAATCTCTTCAAAGGTAAGGCCGCTGTACACGAGGCCGATCCATGCGGCGATGGCCAGCACGGCAGGTTCCTCCAGCCGATCACGCAGGCAGCGGAACATCTGCTCCCGCGCCGGTGCGTCCAGGTGGTCAGGCGTCAGCGCCCGGTACATCGGCGTACGGTTGGTGGAATGCCTGCCGATATCGGCCACCACCATCTTTGGATCAGCTCTTATCACAAAACCTGCTGCCACCAGATGCTGCAGCAGGCAGGTCATGGCCCGCCGTGTATACCCGCACTGTGTTTCCTGTAGACCGGTTGCGCGCAGAGCTGTGTCAACCCGAGCCATCATGGCGGCCCGCTTGGTCGGGTCCTGCAGGGACAGCACAGGCACTGTGCCGATGGCGGGCAGGATAATGCTATTGGTCAGCGAACGACACTGGCTTTCCGCTTTTGGATTAAGGGTGGTAAACAGGGTATCCATAAAGTATGTGACATACTCCTGTATGGTGATGGTACCGGCGCGTGTCCTCTGACGTACATAGGTTCGGGTCAGCAGCCGGGCAATCTGTTCCACCCAGGGCCAGACAAGGGTCTTGCGGCGTTCCTCCGCTGCTTGCGGGGTAGGCCCGGTCACACCGGTCCATACTTCTGCTGAGAGCTTGCCCTTGCATTTGGCCGTTATCGTATCAATTGCGCGGGTATATTCATCGCTGTACTCCGGGAAACTCTGCGCTTGTGTGTGCAGATCCTGGATGATCTCGCCGTACCGATAAGGTTTGTGTGTGCGCGGGTTAATCACTGCAATCACGGCGTAGTATGTCTTGTACTTGGTGACGAGCGTTTTGATCCGCGCCGTGCCACCGCCGCAAGGCACGTCATTCTTTGAACGTCCCAACTTCTATTCCTCCTTTGAACCAAGGTATAAGATTATCTTGCGGACATGTAGAGTATATTCACTTTGCGACATTCGCCACCCGAAGAACGCAGTGCCTTACTCATCCGATAGGGCTGCATCGGGCAGCGCTATCTTCAGCAAACGGAGGATCTCCTGTTGGATTTTGTCGGGCGAAGCGGTTATATCAACAAATGGACGCAGCGCCTTCGGGTCAAAGGAAAGCCGAATCGCTTTGTCGTTCGTCGGTTTGCATGGAGGCGCGGGAGGGTAGAGCAGGTCTTGCATGGATTCCTGCGTGAGCTGTCTGTTCTTATAAGCGATTACCAGCTGCCGCGCTACGGCGTAGGTCAGCTTGGTGGGCCGATCGGTCAGGAACTTCGCAAGTTGGCACTGCCAATCCGAGGAAAGGTCATGCAGGGCCGAGGCCGCCGAAAGCGGCATACGGCCGATGGCATAGAGATGCAGCAGCGCCGGATCAAGTTCTGCAGTTCGGACATTGGCTTTTACACGGGCCACGCTGACATTCAGTTGCTTTGCGACCCATGCGTTGGCGCGTTCGCCCGCCGTTGCATCCGATTGGTTGGTTCCCTGGTGCCGGCAGGCGTCCATCATCATTTTGACGGCGACGGCATACTCACCAGCCGGGATCGATGGCCTGTGCGTCGTGTTGGAGGTGACAAGCAGGATGACGGCCTGTTCATCAGTATATTCCCTTACCAGGCACGGAACCTCCTCCATGCCCAGCTGTGTCGCTGCGGCCCAGCGGCGGTGCCCGGCGATGATCTCGTACCGCCCTGCCTTCAGCCGGACGATAAGCGGCTCGATAATGCCGGAGTCCTGAATGCTGGCAGCCAGAGCAGCAACGTCCGCCGTGCTGCTCTCGAAAGGATTCCCGGCGAATGGGTGAAGTGCGGATACGGCAATCGATGTGATTTGGCTTGACATACGTATGTCCCCCTTTCATGCTTGTACTATACTCACTTTGCGACAGGCATCATTTTCGGTGTATGAATAAACTTTTTGACGATAATGCGCTGTTATTTAGCTTTCGCGGGCTTTTTCTTAGCCAGATGGGGGACAAATTGGAGAGAAAAATAATTACAATTTAGTTACAGTTTTTGCAAACGCTGCTATTGGAAGATAAATTCGGGAAAAAGACATACAAAAGCCCACCGGCGCACTTTCCGTCCAGACAGTCAGAAACCTGTTCGGAGAGTACACCGGTGGGCTTGTTTGATGGATTATAATATGGTGCGAACGTTTCGATAAGAGAAAGGCCGGCCCCGGGGGGCCGGCCGTCTCCTGTCTGGCTCCCGGCTGCGTTGTTGCCCCCTACAGGGATAGGGTGGAAGGGTTGGGCAGTCGCCGTCGAAAGGGGCGAAGTGAAGGCAGTTGTCTGCCGTAGATGCAGGTGAAACGGGTATGACAAAGCCCCGCCGCGAACTGATGAACGACGGCGGGGCAGTTTTATAGAAAAAAGTCTGCTTTGGCAAGGTCAGACCAAGAGGGGAGCGGCTGCGAAAAGTGCGCGGCCAGGTTATGAAGGAGCAGGCAGCTTTCTTACTCGCAAGGGCTCTCGGCGTCTTCCTTATTATAATACAGGAGATCACCGGGCTGGCAGTCCAGCATTTCACAAATGCGGGCGATATTATCCCACGAGACGGGTTCGCCATTCCGAAAAGCCTGTAATGTCGATTCTGATAATAATTTATCTTTGCGAAGCCTGTACGTACTAAAGCCCTTTTCTTTCAGTCTCCTCACTGGAGGGCTTATTTTTTTGCTCCTCCTGTTGCTTTTCAAGTGCTTCCATACCAATGCGAATTAACTCAAGTGTTGCTTGCGTTCGATTGGGGAAGCGATTCTCGAAACGGAAATCATCTATCTTTTTGAGCATTTCCTCATCGAGCGTAATTGTGTAACGTGGTTTTTCAGTTGGCATTATTTTCACCTCCACATATAATATACACCGGTTCACCACAGATGTAAAGATGAAAATACGAAAAGATGAAAAAATGAAAAATTAAGTGTTGACTTTTCACCGGTTCACCACTATAATAGTACTCAAGAGGTTCACCACTTCACCAGACATGAACAAAAGGAGGTGTTAGCATGGCAAACGTAGCGACAAGATTTATGCTTACCGTACCAGTTGACATGGCGGAGAAAGCAGAAGCGTTAAAGAAAAATCTTTTCTATGACAAGCCTTATGCCGATATGTACCGTCAGCTTATTCAACTCGGCATGGACGAAATTCAGAAAAAAGCGGCAAAAGAAAACAGGTGCGAGAGGGCGTCCTGAGACGCCTATCCACCACAAAGTTGGAATACCCAAGAAAGCAAGATCCGGCCAAGAGGGAAGCGGCTGCGAAAAGTACATGGCCCGGTTTTGAAGGCGCCGGGAGCTTTCTTACTCGCAAGGGCCCTCGGCGGCTTCCTTATTATAATACAGGAGATCACCGGGCTGGCAATCCAGCATTTCACAAATGCGGGCGATATTATCCCACGAGACGGGTTCGCCATTCCGAAAAGCCTGTAATGTCGATTCTGATAATAATTTTTCTTTGCGAATCCTGTACGTACTAAAGCCCTTTTCTTTCAGTGCCGCAAGGATATTGATTTTATAACATATCGGCATACAACGGACTCCTTCCCAACGATGGTCTCTGCTGCAAGTATATAGCATGATATACACGGAAAACAAGTGTATAAAATACACAAAAAGAAAAGAGGGTATAAACGAATATTCGTGTACGATGGCGATTGATATACACTGCTAATTCGTGTATAATAGAATCATCAAAAGCGCAAGCGATCCCGCGCTTTCGAAACAATCAATCAAGAAAGAAGGTTTCCCACTTATGAAGAGGAAAAACACCCTTGCCCGATTCACCCGCTACAGCGTAAGCGGACCGTGCAACTGCGTTCATGTGCCCGACCACCGCAGCCGGCACTTCGGCTGCTGCCCCGCCCAGATGGCGGTAAGAAGGGAAACTGTGAACTGCCGCGAGCAAAAAGGCCATACAAAGTGCGGCAACACCCTGTAAGGCCAAAAGCAGACATAAGTTTCTAACCAATTCTGCCCCTTTACTGTACCATATCCAACACACTTTTGCAAGTGGCGCATCGGGCAGAAATAACGTCTGATAAATCCTTTTTCCATCTGTAACAGTTTAGGAGGACCCCCCATGCGAAACAGTGAAAATAATCCGAACAGCATTTTTGAAAAACATTACCTGTCGGTTTCCGACATCAAAAGTTATCTCGGCATCAGCACATCGGCGGCGTACGAACTGACGCACCGCAAGGACTTTCCGGTCTGCCGGCTTGGTTCCAGCATCCGCGTCCCCACCAAACCGTTTTTGGCCTGGATCGACGCGCACACCCACATGCCTGCCGAACTCAAGGCGGCATACACTCCGTTGGAGGTGACCTCCGATGCCGGGTAAGGGACATAAGCGAGCAGGGAAGGAGGGGACCGTTTTCAAAACGCCCAGCGGCGTATGGCGCGGCCAGGTCATGGACGGCTACCGCGACAACGGCAAGCGCAACATTCTCAACTTTTCCGCCCCGACACGCAGCGAAGTGCTGGACCAAATCCGCCGCTACTGGGTCGAAAAGGAAGCCGCCAACGGTTCGACGATCCATGCCGACAGCATCCGGAACTTTGGCGAATACGCTGACCACTGGTATGCCAGCTACAAAAGTCAGGTGGCTCCGTCCACATACAGCACCTACCGGTACACGCTGGTGTTTCTCAAAACAAGGTTTGGCACATTCCCCCTCAACGAAATCAAAACTTCGGACATCAACCGCTTCATCAGCGATCTGGCGCAACAAGGGTATTCCCAGTCCCAAATCAGCAAATGCCACGCCATGCTGGTTCAAATCTTTGATATGGCGGAAAGCGACGACCTCGTGAGCAAAAACTACGCCCGGCTCTCTTTCCGCAGCGTGAAAAGCCTGGTGGAAGAGGAAAGCCGCAAAAAGAAGGAAGCCTTTACCGTGGACGAATTTCGTACCTTGCTGGCAAAGCTGCCTGAAAACCTGATCGGGTACAGCATCCGCCTGATGCTGGTGACCGGGCTTCGCTTACAGGAACTCATTGCCCTGACGCCGAACGATCTGGCAGCGGATGGCAGCTGGGTGCGCGTCAATAAGGCGGTCAAAATGGTGGACGGGCATCCGATCCTCGGCACACCCAAGAGTCACACCTCCAACCGCTTGATTCCGATTGCGCCGGCCTACCGCAGCATTGCCGTTTGGCTGCGTCAAAACGGCGGACAGGTGTATCTCTGGTGTTCGACAAAACGCGAAAACCTGCTGTACGATACCGGCAGTGTCCGGCGGCGTTACTATCGGGCTTTGACGGCGATTCCCAGCGTTCGGCCGCTGTCACCGCACTGCTGCCGCCATACCTATGTGACCCTTTTGCAGCGTGAACACGTTCCGATGGAGACCATCGCACGGCTGCTCGGCCACAGCGAAATCAACACGACCAATCACTATCTCCACATGTCCGCCGACAGCTTGCAGGACGCCGTTCTTGCGCTGGAGGATGTTTGAACCGGAGAAACGCAACAACCACAGGAGGTTCCCCATGAATCCAGAACTCCCCATCCATACCTACCCCATCCACATCGGGGTCAACGAACGCGCCTTCGCGGGCCTTGCCCATCAGAATATGACCTGCATCCAGGCTTTGTGCGAACTGGTGGACAATGCCATCGCAGCCTACCCCGAACAGCAGCAGGGGCTTGTGGCGATCATACTCTCCGAATGCCCAACCGACGCCAATGCCGTCACCTTTACCGTCGCCGACTGGGGCGTCGGAATGGGTCTTACCGAATTGAGCGAGGCGCTGCAGCTGGGGTCGGCGCCGTCCACCGACGACCCGCTCCACGAACACGGGTATGGGCTCAAAAATGCGCTGTCCATGCTCAGTGCGGGCTCCGACCGCTGGAGTCTCTCCACCCGGCGGGCGGCAAACGGCCCTTACTACCAGGTGAGCGGCCCGCTTCGCCCACAGATGATTGCCTGTGAAGAAGAAGCGCCCTGCCTGCCCCCGGGCGTCACCCTGCCGCGCGAAAACCCCGCCACCGTGATCGCCGTGACGGTGCCGCTGTCCTATGCCCGCACGCTGACCTACCGCGGCAGCCGCACCGTATCGCTGGCGAGCTTCCGGGAATGGCTGCTGGAGCATCTCGGCATTACCTACCGCGGCTTTCTCGAGCAGGACCTGACGACCATGGACGCCAACGTCAAAATCCTGCTTCGCATCGGCGCCAGCGATGTCTATGTCCCGCCCATAGAAATTCCGGTCCATAAGGCGGAAGAACGGCATTTTGACATCGACCTCGGCGGGCAGATGGTTCCCCTGACCTACCGGTACGGGGTCCTGGACCGGGATCTCTGTCAGGGGCGGCTTGCCGGGGACAACGTTCGGTTTGACATCCGCGCCCATTACCAGGGCAACCGCCCGACACAGGGCATCGACATCCGTCTGGGCCGCCGCGTCATTGCGCAGTCCCAGTTTTCGGAAATCTGGCAGAACCCGGAAGGCGACCCGCTCGAGCGCCACAACAGCTACAACCTGTTTTGCGGGGAATTGCGGATCCCGGCTTTGCCGCGTGGGGTCCTGCCCACCCTCAACAACAAAACCGGCCCGGATATTTCCAGGGACGAGTGGCAGCGCATCTTTGAAAAGCTGCGCCAGTTCCCGCCGCCCAAATCCCCGGTGGCCGAATCGGAGCGCAAGCTCTGCGAGCAGTGGATGCGAAAACTGCGGGAAGTCTGCCCGCAGGATACCGTCAGCGCCGAGGTCTCGGTCTGGGACGCCGGCACCCGCATTGATGTGGTGGACACCGACGGGCGGGGCAAATACCATATCTTTGAGCTGAAATGCGGCAAAGCCGAACCGCAGCACCTGGCGCAGCTGCGGATGTATTGGGACGGCCTGGTCCTGACCGGCGTTCAGCCGACCCAGGCGACCCTGATCGTGCGGGCCTACAGCAAGAGCCTTCTTCTGATGCTGGAAAAGTTCAACGCCCTGCCCACACCGCCCTTGCCGGACGGTACCCCCAGCCAGCCTTACTGCTTTGAAATTGCGCTGCTCGAAGAGAAGGGGCTGGCTTAACCACCCAATCCCCATACAACAAGAACGAAAGGAGACAACCATGGGAATTTACATGCATCTTTTGGTTTCCGGCGCGGTCACGCCGAACGAGTGGCAGGCCGCCTATCAGGAAACGCTGAAACTTGTCCGGGCATTTTCACTCGGCGAACTGCGCGAAAAGGAAGTCGCAGGCGTCCCGGTGTACTGCCTGACCCCCACGGAGGAACGCACGCAGCCCGCCGCCTGGCGAAAAAACGGCGCCTGGACCGGCTGGACCGCCAACGGCGATATGCTCACCCTGCGCACGGCGGAGGAATACTGCCTGCCCCGTGACCTGGAAAACGAACTCGCCTACGACCCGGCGGGCGGCGACGCCGCACTGGCCCATGCGGCCAACGTGCTGTTCCGCGATAAAACGCCTGCGTTGCCGGCGGTCCGCCACCTGTGGGGCGGCAAGACACAGGGCGAACCCTACCACATCGCCCTGCTGGCCATCGGCTGCCTGCTGGCGGACCGCTTGGGGCACAAGGTCTATGTGTACGGCGACATCACGCTCGGCCAGTGCCACAGGGCGGTCGAGCTGGCCAATCAGGTGCTGGACACCCCCATCTCGCTGCCGGATTTCTGCGACTGCCAGCGCTGGTATCAGCGCGTGCAGTGCTGGCCGCTCACCGAAGCACAAAAGGCCGCGGTATTCGAGCGGCTGTACCTGGGGGAGAAAGGCGGTGAGTTTGGCGCGTTCCTTCACGAGAACTTTTCTGAAGCGGCGTGCCGTGCTTACTGGCAGGCGCGGTTCCGGGACAGCGGACTGCCGACCGTCAAGTTTGAGAAGAGCGTGCAGCAGTACCTTTTGTGGGGCTTTGATCTGCGCGAACTCTGTGATTTGGCCGCATACGCCGCCAAGGAGGGCGAAACCTACGGCGAACCCCTGATCCGAGCCGTGATGGATACCGGCGTTTATCTGACCGCCAAAGATTGTTCGGATGCGCTGGAAATCGACCCGCAGTCGGAAACGCCCTACGGGGTTGGGAATCTGCTGATGCAATTCGTCTTTTCCGCAGCGCGCAACAAGTATGTGGACCGCTACATCCCACTCGAACAGATACGGGAGGCCCTGGCGGCCGGACTGAACGGCGTATGTGATGCCAATGCGGTCATCGACCGTTATCTCAAAGACAAAGAAAACCGCCAACAACCCCAACCGGCCGACGCTTTGCGGACAAGTTTTCTGGCCCGCCGTGATGCGTGGCGGAAAGACGCCGCCCAATATGACATTGCCCAATGCGAGCAGCTGCTCGACTATCGTGCCGGGGACCAAATTCATCCCTTGGTCATGGGCAAATTGCAGCAGTTTCGCCCCTTCTTTCAATCGCTGCCGAAGGAGCCGGAGTTCCATGATCTGGTCGGCCAGTCCGCCCGGCAGCGATGACGGTGGCTGGCTGACAACAACCGGCAGCTTCTGCTGCGTGACAGCGATTGGCAGCAAATCTTCGCGCAAATCGAGGCGAGCCCCGCCGCCTTCGCCCGCTACTACCCGATGGGCCGCCTCCGGCTGCAAAACGACGACGCCATCGAAATCATGCGCAGCCTGGTCCTGAATGATGCGCTGTACGCCTTCTTCCAGACGCTGCCGGAAGAGGGGAGTGAGTAAACACGGCTTGGAGCTTTTGCGTCCCTGGCGAAGATGCCTTGTGAAAGTCAGAAATTCGAGGCCCCGGCTGGGCCCACGCTGCAGAGTGGCGATTGAATCAAAAAACACAGCAAAGTATAAGGATGGCCTGCCTCACACGCCAAAAATGTGTGTGCGGCAGGCCATCTTTTTTTGTTCGGGTGCCCGATGTTTGCAGGATATGCAGTCAGGGCCCTGCTTGTTCGGCAGCGGCTGCAGATATATTTGCATACCGCACTTCGGCCGAATTCGGCCGAAGTGCGCAGCACTTGTAAATATAATCCCATATTTCATATAGGGGTATGCAGCAGCACGGCAGCCGCATCGGCGGCGAGCAGAGCGGGCATATCATCTTCTCGAAGTATGCCTCGACAGGTGACGGCATTCTCACCAGCCTGAAGTTGATGGAAGTCATGATGGCCCGCAAGAAGCCGATGAGCGAGCTGGCCGCCCCGCTCAAGATCTACCCCCAGGTGCTCAAGAACGTCAAGGTCACCGACAAAGCCGCCGCCCAGGCCGACGCCGACGTGCAGGCCGCCGTGGCCAAGGTGGCCGAGGCCCTCGGCGATACCGGCCGCATCCTCGTGCGGGAATCCGGCACCGAGCCGCTGGTCCGCGTGATGGTGGAAGCGCCGGAGCACGATACCTGCCAGCAGTTTGTGGATGAGGTGGTGGCGGTTATTCGCGAGAGGGGCTATGCCTTCCAGTAAAACATATAAGCGAAAACGTTCAAACAGTCTCTATATTTGTATGCCGAACAGGATAATGGTAACCGCCTAGATACACACTGTCCTGTAAATAACCCCCAAGTGCAAAAAGGGCATCAAGGAGCAGGAGTTTATGAGTGCAAAAACTACCACAATCTGCACGACGGCAGCATGTTCGACGCCCTGCTTCGCTGCGCCGGTGGACACAAGGCAACTGCCAAAAAATCGTAAGCAAGACAAAATATAGAAGCGTTCCGCAGGCCGAGCACTCGGCTTATTTCGGCCGGCGTGGTGCCGCTAGATATTTATAACACTTCCGATAAACTGTTAATTTGCTTTCCACTTGCCTGGCAGGCAAAAAGGCAGTGCTACAACAAAATCACTGTTTGAATGTAAGAAACAGGAAAATCCCGGTAAGTCGCAAGCAGTCTATCCGCCACGGGTGGGCGCATGGCCTGGAAATGATCTAAATCTATACGAAGAGTCGCGTAATAGACCGACGGCGTCATTTTCGCCGTCGGTTTTGTTCAAACTGCCGATTCCCGATAATTGTATTGAATTATCAGTTTTCTTGTACTATAATATCCATAATGCAAGGAATGTATCCTTTGAATGTTTGAGCAGCGCTGCAGCAAAACGCCGATTTTGTTGCGGCCCGAGGGGGTGAGGATGTGCTGGACCTGTATGCCCATAACCGTGCAACCCATGAAAGCGCCGCCCGTTCGCTGGCCAAGACCGGCAAGGCAGCGGCTGTTCACCCCATCGGCAAACGCTACATCTACCTGGATAACCAGTGCAACCTGGACGACGAGCTGTTCGACGGCTGCCGTCTCCGAAATACCCCTGGGCGAAGTCATCGTCCGGGGCATTTTGCATGTCCTGAAGTCTATGACTACGGCGTTCCACTGTGATCAAGGGCCAATCCAACGCGAAAAACTGCGCACCCTGCTTGCGCAGAACCGGGAGTCGGGAGCCTGAGCCCCGGGCCCAATAGAAGGAGAAGAAAAGGAAAGAGAAGTCCGCATGGTAACGAAACGCGAAAAACTGCAGTATGCCTATGTCTTTTTGACCGATGTGCTGGCGCTGTTTGTCAGCGTGGCGCTGGTACATCTGGTGGCGGGGCGAATCTGGTCCCGCATCCTGCCCTATGACTGGACCGACTGGGTACAGACCCTCACGCTGCTGGCCATCGCCTTTACGGTCACCTTCCTCAACTTCAATCAGGATGAGAACATCGTGGGCCGGCGCCTGGGCGCGGAGATCAAGCTGTCCCTTAAATTCAACATCCTGATGGGGGCATTGTACGCCGCCCTGATGATGGTGGCCAAGGCGCAGATGCTGGATTCCCGCTATTTTGCGGTGGGGGTGCCGCTGGTCAACCTGTTTGTGATGCCGCTGTTCCACACGGTCCTCAAAAATCTGCTCACCGGCGCCGAACACCGCTGGGGCCTGGAAACCTATGTGGGGGTCATCACTACCGCGCCCCACGCCGAAGCTCTGATTGAAGACCTGCGCAAGGACTGGTCCCGGCGCGTCATGGGGGTGGCACTGCTGGAAGCAAGCCGGGAGGAACTGGGCGGTCAAGTGGCCGGCGTTCCGCTGGCAGCCAACTATGACAACTTTATGGACTGGCTGCGCCGCAGTGCGCTGGATGAGGTGTTCGTGGACATCCCGATGGACAGCGGCGAGAGCTTTTTGCCTTACCTGGAGGAAATGGAGAGCATGGGCCTGACCGTCCATTTCCGGCTTCCGATGCTGGACCGGATTGAGCAGGTCTGCTGCGGCGCCACCAGCGCGGCCCGGCTGAGCCGCAGCATTGCCCGGTGCGCCGGCGGAAATGTGGTGACCATCGGGACGGTCACGCTGAAGCTGCGAGACCAGCTGCTCAAACGATGCATGGACATCCTGGGCGGCCTGGTGGGCTGTCTCATCAGCCTGCCGATCATTGCCATCACGGCGATTCCCCTCAAGCTGGAAAGCCCCGGTCCGCTGATCTTCAAGCAGAAGCGGGTGGGGCTCAACGGACGCATCTTCTACATCCATAAGCTGCGCAGCATGTACATGGATGCCGAGGAACGCAAGAAGGAGCTGATGGGCAAAAATGAGATGAACGGCCTGATGTTCAAAATGCAGGACGATCCCCGCATCACCAAAGTCGGCAAGTTCATCCGCAAGACGAGCATTGATGAACTTCCACAATTTTTTGATGTACTATGTGGCAACATGAGCCTGGTCGGCACCCGCCCGCCGACGGTGGACGAATACAGCCAGTATGACAGCCACCACAAGCGCCGGCTGTCCATGAAGCCAGGCATCACGGGGCTGTGGCAGGTCAGCGGCCGCAGCAGCATCCAGAATTTTGAGGATGTGGTGGCGCTGGACGTGAAATACATCGACAACTGGTCCCTGTGGGGGGACATCAAGCTGCTGTTCAAGACGGTGGCGGTGGTCTTCACCGGCCGCGGGGCCGAATGAGAACGGCAACACGCCGTCCAAACCGGGAAGAGGAGAAAGCGATGACAACATCGACCCAACAAAAAATGCCCGTCCAGCTGGGGGCATACCCCAAAATATCTGACCGGGATGCCCTGGCCGGGACCCTGGCGGGGTTGACCGCAGTGTCTGTCTGCGGCGCCTTTACCCGGGAGGAACAGACCCGCCTGCAGGCGCTGGTCCGAGCGGCAGGGGAGGGGACCGGCTGCCGTCTGGTCTTTGTGGCCAGCCCGTCGCTGGAAGCCCCGCGGGAGACCCTTCTCTATCCCGCCCACCTGACCGGCCGCCAGACCGAAAAACTTCTCCGGCGGCTGTATGACGCCGACGCTTTGATCTGCGGCATCCTGCCGCCCTCGCTGCTGGGCGAGTGAGATTTTAAGGGAATAAGGTCTATTCCGGCAAACGTACAAACGTAAACCCTTACATCCATCCAATAAAGTTAGGAAAACATCCGTTATGCACTACAAAACTTCCAAACCTCTGCACATCCTCAACGCTGTCACCGAGTTCGTGGTCCTGCTGCTGGCCTTCGTACTGGCCGGCTTCCTGCGGGTCGTCACCCCCTGGGGCGCACTGTTTTTCTTCTTCGATGTCAAACGGTACTTCCCGCTGGCACTGCTCTATGCGGGCGTTATGGTGGCGGTCTACGCCTTCCAGGGCAACTACGAGACCATCCGAATCCGGGGGCTCATCCGGGAAAGCATGCGGGTCGGGGTCTCCAGCCTGATCGGCTTTGCGCTGGCGGCCACCGTGCTGTATGTGTTCAGCCTGTCGCAGTTTTCCCGCCTGCTGCTGGCCTATTTCTATGTGCTGTCGGTGGTGGCGATCGTCATAAAGCGGTGGATCTTTCAAAAGATCGGCTCGGCCTACACCCGCCGCCATGATGTGGCGCCCCGCATCCTGTTGGTCGGCGGGGGCGCATTGGCCCGCCGCTATTATCAGGACGTGATCGCCAAACAGAAAGGTGTGAAATATGTGGGGTATCTGGCTCGGTGTGAAACGCCGGGCCTGCCTGACTATCTGGGGCCGGAGCGCAGCGTAGCCAAAGTGCTGGCCCAGCACAAGGTGGACCGGATCGTGGCGGCCCAGGATGTGCAGAACACCGACCAGATGCGGCATCTGGTGGCCCTGGCCGAGAGTTACCACATCCGGTTGAGCGTGGTGCCGATCTACAGCGACTTTCTCTATTCCCACGCCGAGGAAGCGTCGGATTCCGGCCTGTACACGGTGGACCTGCACCTGAGTCAGACCTGTGAGGTGATGGGGGTCAACATCGTGGTCACGAGCATGAGCAAGACCCTCGCGCTGATCGAGAGCCAGCTGGAAAGCTGGCGCGGCAAGTACATCTGCGTGGCCAACGTCCACACAACGGTCACGGCCCACGAGGACGCCAGCTACCAGCAGATCCAGAACAACGCGGTCATGGCCCTGCCGGACGGCGGACCGCTGTCCCAGTACAGCCGCAAGCAGGGCTTCTCGGAAGCCCGCCGGGTGACCGGCCCCGACCTGATGAAGGAGATTCTGGCAATCAGCGCCGGGAAGGGCTGGCGGCACTACTTCTACGGTTCCACCCAGGAGACGCTGGACCTGCTGCGCAAGAAGATCGAGGAGCGCTACCCTGGCGCGATCATCGCGGGGATGTACTCGCCGCCCTTCCGGGAGCTGACACCCCAGGAGGATGTGGAGATCGTTGAGCAGATCAACGCTGCGAAGCCGGACTTTGTCTGGGTGGGGCTCGGCGCCCCCAAGCAGGAACGCTGGATGGCCGCCCACGAGGACCGCGTCCGTGCCCTGATGATCGGTGTCGGCGCCGCCTTCGACTACGAAGCCGGCAACATCCAGCGCGCCCCGCAATGGATGCAAAAACACAACCTCGAATGGCTTTACCGCCTGCTGCAAGACCCGAAGCGGCTGTTCAAGCGGTACTTCGATACCAATTTGCGGTATTTGTGGTGGACGTGGCGGCGGTAAGCTGCGGTTCAAATTGATTTGAGAGAGGAAGGTACAGAGATGTGCGGAGGAAAACGATGTGAGATATGCGGCGCGTTGGCGTTGGTTGACGGTGCTATAAGAGACAAGGCAATAAAATTCACCGGGCCTCTGCAGACTTGATCCAAATTTCTCACCTGATTTTCATGCAGGCTGGGAGAGATCAAGGGCCGCAGCATAAAGCCTTTTTGGCTCCTGTTGCCCAGCCCGCCAGCATGACATCGGAAAAGAAATCTGGAGCAAGCCTGTACCTGGCACGATTGTGTCAGGTATGGGCTTGCTGTCATGAAGCAGGCAAGGAAAGTGGGTGAAAAGAGAGTCAAGCGCATAGCGCTTTGACACGTGCGCTGTTGAGAATGTCATTGACTTTTCCACAGTGATTTCGATCATAGAAAATATTCCGGCTCTGCCGGGCGGAAAGAGGAAGTACGTTATGGATAAGAAGTATACGATTGCTGTGGCTGGAACTGGATATGTGGGATTGTCGATTGCCACACTGCTGTCTCAGCATCACAAGGTTTATGCTGTGGATATCGTTCCGGCAAAGGTTGATATGGTAAATAGCCATAAATCACCGATTCAGGATGAATATATCGAAAAATATCTGGCAGAGAAGGACTTGGATTTGACCGCAACGCTTGACGCAGAGATGGCATATAGTGCTGCGGATTTTGTTGTAATCGCGGCACCGACTAACTATGATTCAAGCACACAGCACTTTGACACGAGTGCTGTCGAGAATGTTATTGACCTGGTTATGAAATATAACCCGGAAGCAATTATGGTTATTAAATCGACTATCCCGGTTGGATATACGAAAAGCATCCGGGAGAAAACAGGAAGTAAGAACATCCTATTCAGCCCTGAGTTCTTAAGGGAGTCAAAGGCGCTTTATGACAATGGCTAGCCTGAATTTTTAGTGGCATAAAAATGGGGTATGATGACCGTTTTCTACATCAAAAGTGACTGAATTAGGTGTTTTTGTATAGAAGTGTTTGTATAGTGATTTCTTCATTATAAAGCGAAAGTCGGATGGAACAGGCAGGGTGGCTACCTATTATAAAGCGAAAGTGGGGAGCTTGGCTGGGCTTGAGAAACATGAAATTATTCATTTTGGATACATGGACACAGACAGTGATGAGGTCATTATAAAGAGAAAGCCATGGTCAAAAGATGTTTACAAGTATGATGTCCACATCGCTGAAAGCCTGATAAATCAGGGGCTTTTAAGGAATGTTTGTTACATAATGGTAGGGTCTGTCCAAATGATTTTAGTTGGATGCAAATTGTATTTTTCAGATTGCTATGTACAAAGGGTGTTTACCCAAATGGGATTATTGAAGGCAATAAAGTATTCAACATTTGAGGTGTCTGTCCTAAAAGAAATAGTTGATGGGTGGATAGTGAGAATGAACATTTCAGGTATGGATTTTTCTAGTTTTTATATTGCGTTGATTGAATAGACCCGACATGAAGAAGAGACAGAATAAATTGTTTGGAATAAAGAGCACTGTGGAAATCATGATGATGTTATGAATACTTGGATGATTATCCACAGTGATTTCGATCATAGAAAATATTCCGGCTCTGCCGGACGGAAAGAGGAAGTACGTTATGGATAAGAAGTATACGATTGCTGTAGCTGGAACTGGATATGTGGGATTGTCGATTGCCACACTGCTGTCTCAGCATCATAAGGTTTATGCTGTGGATATCGTTCCGGCAAAGGTTGATATGGTAAATAGCCATAAATCACCGATTCAGGATGAATATATCGAAAAATATCTGGCAGAGAAGGACATTGATTTAACCGCAATGCTTAACGCAGAGATGGCGTATAGTGTTGCGGATTTTGTTGTAATCGCGGCGCCGACTAATGTCTACTCAACAAACCATATTGACGTAGAAACGTCGAAAAGAACCTGTTTTGCACACTATATAGGACACTGAAATTAGCTATATTTCACAGCTATATGAGCTATAAATGCTAGATACTTATACAAAATGCTGAACTTTTGGCCCCTGTGGCACAAAATTGGCACATCTTTTTCAGAAGTTATGAGGAAATGGCGAAAAACAGGAGAAAACAACAAAAATCCATGAGTTTATCATTAACGTATGAAACTGCTGTTGAGTACACTATCTGACCCGTTAATGACACCTACATCATAACGGTTTGTTGAGTCATGAAAAATAGAGAAAACAGATGATTTCTACTTCAAAAAACAAGCTGTTGAGTAGAGCACGGATGGTGATGATAATTACATGTTTTGAGGGGTTGGAGTGAATGATTTGTTCATAGTGAATAATGAATGGCGAGAAAAGGACTGAGTAATATATATAGTTTTAACAAAACTCATGCGCCGACAGGGTTCGATTTAACAATCCAACACTTAGAAAAAAGTCATTGCAGGGTATACGGGGTTCGATTATATAAATCAACACTTCGCTTATTGCGGAGTAGAGACGAGTGTACTCAATAAAAGTGGTATGGAGTAGAAAACAAAGGAAATATGATTGCTGCGCCGAGAGGGTACGACAGCAAGACGTAACACTTAGCTGATTGTGTTTATCACACAGGGGCTTTATGAAAATGAAATACCATCCTGAAACACAGGATGTGTACATAGATACAAAAATTTGAAGGGGTTAGTGGAGGAAGAAACCTATGGCGGAGAAAAAGAAAATACTGTACATAGTCGAAGCTATGGGCGGAGGAGTTTTTACTTATATCGTTGATCTTGCTAATGAGCTTGTCAATTCATATGACATGTACATTGCTTACGCGGTGCGAAAGCAAACGCCGGACAATTATAAGGATTACTTTGACAAGCGAATTCATTTGATTGAGGTTAAAAATTTTGCTCGTGCAATTAACCCTTCAAAGGATATCGCTGCGTTTTTTGAAATCAAAAAGATAGCAGCAGAGATTAAGCCAGATGTAATCCATTTACATAGTAGTAAAGCCGGTGCGATTGGTCGGGCGGCATTCAATGGAAAAATCCCAATGTTCTATACCCCACATGGTTACAGTTTCCTGATGGAAAATTATAAGCCAATGAAGCGTAGAATATTTAAACTGATTGAGTCGGTGTGTGCAAAGAGAAATTGCACGACCATCAGCTGCAGCGTGGGTGAGCATCCAGAATCTCTGAAACTTACCAAACGTGCCACGTATGTAAATAATGGCATCAACATGGCGGAACTTCAGAAGATTATTGATAAGACAGAAAAAGTGGAGCACCCATTTACAGTTTACACACTGGGTAGAATCTGTTATCAGAAAAATCCAACACTGTTTAATGAGATAGCCGAATCACTTCCAGATGTGAAATTTGTCTGGATCGGTGATGGAGAGCTTCGAGAACAACTTATAAGTAAGAATATCGAAATCACTGGATGGGCTGATCGAAGCACTGCAATTAGATATGCAGTCAATGCAGATGTTTTTCTTCTTCCGAGCAGATGGGAAGGACTTCCAATTTCGCTGCTTGAATCAATGTATATGAGGAAAGCATGTGTGGTAAGTAATGTAATAGGTAATCGAGATGTCATCCACGATGGTGAGAATGGTTTTGTGTGTACGAAAGTGGAAGACTTCGTAAAGGCTATCGAAGAATGTCAGGGCGAAGATGGAAAACTGACAGAACAAGCATATCAGGATATCCTGAAGATGTATAACACAAAGGTGATGGCGCGAATGTACAGCAAAAAGTACGAAAGTGCGCTGAATCAACGGGGGGGGGTACAGCATGACTTAATCCGTTGTATTACGCTTGTCAGGCCGTACACCTTTACATACTCTGTTAGCATTGAGTCAGATAATTATGTCACTGCAAAGGCGGTGGCATGATGAAAAAGATAAGGATTTTACATGTGGCGCAGGCTGCAGGTGGCGTGGATCGTTACATCCGAATGCTTCTCAAGTATTTGGACAAAGAAAAGTTTGAGAATATATTGGTTTGTTCACAAGATTTCCATGAAGAAGATTACAGAGATTTAGTGGATTCATTTGAACAGGTCGAGATGACCAGAGCCATTGGCGGCAACGACTTAAAGGCTATTAGAGCGGTTAGGGCGCTGATAAAGAAATATAACCCCGATATCGTATACGCTCATTCCAGCAAGGCAGGAGCAATCGCTCGTGTTGCGGATATTGGTCTGAAGAATCATTGTGTATACAACCCACATGGGTGGGCATTTAATATGCGTTGTTCTGCAAAGAAAAAGGCAATGTACACAGCGATTGAGAAGGTAGCTGCACCGTTCTGCGATAAGATTATTTGTATTTCTGATGCAGAGAGACAATCGGCATTGGATAAAAAAATATGCAAAGAATATAAGTTACAGGTCATTTTTAACGGTGTGGATATCGAGGCCTACGAAAATGGAGTACATGGCGCTGTTAAGAGAGAAGACCTGAACATACCGGATGATGCATTTGTTGTCGGCATGGTTGGACGAATGAGCCCACAGAAAGCACCGGATGTCTTTGTTAAGATGGCAAAGCAAGTGAAGGATAAAGTGCCAAATGCGCGCTTCATTATCGTTGGCAATGGAAACCAGGAAGCCGAGATTAGAAAGTATGCTGAGGACAATGGATTTTCGGACAGTTTACATATTACAGGTTGGGTTGATGATCCGATGAGTTATGTGGAGCTTTTCGATGTTGCATGTTTACTGAGTCGCTGGGAGGGCTTTGGACTGGCACTGCCTGAGTACATGATGGCAGGCAAACCCATTGTAGCAAGCAGAGTAGATGCTATTCCAAATATAATCCGGGATGGAGAAAATGGCTTGCTTGTTGGAGCGGATGACGCTACCGGAGCAAGTAATGCTGTGTTGCGGATCTATCAAGAAGATGGATTGAAAGATAGATTGGTGACACAGGGATTTGAGGATGTACATAACAGGTTTAACGCTCGGAGAGTTTCAGAAGAACATGGGAAACTGTTTGAGAGATTATAAATGACGGAGGAATAGATTTTATGAAAGGTATTATTTTGGCAGGAGGATCAGGCACTCGTCTGTATCCATTAACGAAAGTTACGAGCAAACAGCTCTTGCCCATTTTTGACAAACCGATGATTTATTATCCGATGTCCGTTCTGATGAACGCCGGCATCCGTGACATTTTGATTATTTCCACACCGCAGGATACTCCTCGCTTTGAGAACCTACTGGGTGATGGTCACCAGTTTGGTGTGAATTTGACCTATGCTGTTCAGCCGTCTCCGGATGGACTGGCACAGGCCTTTATCATTGGGGCCGACTTTATCGATAACGACTCTGTGGCTATGGTGCTGGGCGACAACATCTTTGCGGGCCACGGCCTGAAGAAGCGCCTGCAGGCGGCAGTGGAAAAAGCAGAAAACGGCAAGGGCGCAACGGTGTTCGGTTACTATGTGGACGATCCGGAGCGTTTCGGCATTGTGGAGTTCGACAAGAACGGTAAAGCTGTTTCTATCGAGGAAAAGCCGGAGCATCCGAAGAGCAATTATTGCGTCACCGGCCTGTACTTCTACGACAATCGTGTGGTTGAATTTGCAAAGAAGCTGAAGCCGTCTGCTCGTGGTGAGCTGGAAATTACCGAATTGAACCGAATTTATCTGGAAGATGGCTCCCTGAATGTGGAACTGCTGGGTCAGGGCTTCACTTGGCTGGATACCGGTACACACGAGAGTCTGGTGGATGCCACCAACTTTGTGAAGACCGTGGAGCAGCATCAGCACCGTAAGATTGCCTGCCTGGAGGAAATCGCATACCTGAATGGCTGGATTAGCAAGGATGACCTGATGGAAGTCTATGAGGTCATGAAGAAGAACCAGTACGGTCAGTATCTGAAGGATGTCATGGACGGAAAGTATCAGGAGCATCTGTATTAATAAAAGAAGAACCAAAAGATAAGTGTAGAGGAGAATAGACCATGAATATTATTGTTACCGGCGGCGCTGGTTTTATTGGGAGTAACTTTGTGTTCCACATGCTGAAGAAGTATCCGGATTACCGGATCATCTGCCTGGACAAGCTGACCTACGCAGGCAATTTGTCCACACTGGCACCTGTTATGGACAACCCGAATTTCCGTTTCGTGAAAGCAGATATCTGTGACCGCGAAGCGGTGGATAAGCTGTTTGAAGAAGAACATCCGGACATTGTGGTCAACTTTGCGGCAGAATCTCATGTTGACCGCTCCATCGAAGATCCGGGTATCTTCCTCCAGACCAATATCATCGGCACCAGTGTTCTGATGGATGCTTGCCGCAAGTACGGCATTCAGCGTTATCATCAGGTTTCTACTGATGAGGTTTATGGCGACCTGCCGCTGGATCGGCCTGATTTGTTCTTCACCGAAGAAACTCCGATCCATACCAGCTCTCCGTACAGCAGTTCCAAGGCTGCCGCTGACCTGCTGGTTTTGGCTTACCACCGTACCTACGGCCTGCCTGTGACGATTTCCCGTTGCTCTAACAACTATGGTCCGTATCACTTCCCGGAGAAGCTGATCCCGCTGATGATCGCTAATGCACTGGCTGACAAGCCGCTGCCTGTTTATGGAGAGGGTCTGAACGTCCGTGACTGGCTGTATGTGGAGGACCACTGCAAGGCCATTGACCTGATTATCCACAAAGGTCGAGTTGGTGAAGTCTACAACGTCGGCGGTCACAATGAGAAGCAGAACATCGAGATCGTGAAGATTATCTGCAAAGAGCTGGGCAAGCCGGAGAGCCTGATCACCCATGTTGGCGACCGTAAGGGCCATGATATGCGCTATGCCATCGATCCGACTAAGATTCACAATGAGCTGGGCTGGCTGCCAGAGACCAAGTTTGAGGATGGCATCAAGAAGACCATCCAGTGGTATCTCGATAACCGTGAGTGGTGGGAGACCATCATCAGCGGCGAGTATCAGAACTATTACGAGAAAATGTACGGTAACCGCTAACAGGAGGAAAGAACATGAAGTTTTTTGTAACTGGCGTTGGCGGTCAGCTGGGACATGATGTGATGAACGAGCTGCTGAAGCGCGGTCATGAAGGCATTGGCTCTGATATTCAGGAAAACTACAGCGGTGTGGCTGATTGTTCTGCGGTAACAAAAGCACCGTATGTGGCTCTGGATATTTCTGATAAAGATGCCGTTGAGAAAGTAATTACAGAAGTAAATCCGGATGCCGTGATCCACTGTGCAGCGTGGACTGCTGTGGATATGGCAGAGGACGACGATAAAGTGGCGAAAGTTCGTGCCATCAATGCTGGTGGTACGCAGAACATTGCAGATGTCTGCAAGAAGCTGAACTGCAAAATGACCTATATCAGCACGGATTATGTGTTTGACGGTCAGGGCACTGAGCCTTGGCAGCCGGACTGCAAGGATTACAAGCCGTTGAATGTATACGGCCAGACGAAGCTGGAAGGTGAGCTGGCAGTCAGCCAGACGCTGGAAAAGTATTTTATTGTCCGCATTGCGTGGGTGTTTGGTCTGAATGGTAAGAACTTTATCAAGACCATGCTGAATGTCGGCAAGACCCATGACACTGTCCGTGTGGTCAATGACCAGATCGGTACACCGACCTATACATACGATTTGGCCCGACTGCTCGTCGATATGAACGAAACTGAGAAGTATGGTTACTACCATGCTACCAATGAGGGCGGCTATATCAGTTGGTACGATTTCACAAAAGAAATCTACCGTCAGGCTGGGTATAAGACGGAAGTCCTGCCGGTAACCACGGCGGAGTATGGTCTGAGCAAGGCTGCTCGTCCGTTCAACAGTCGTCTGGATAAGAGCAAGCTGGTGGAGGCTGGATTTACTCCGCTTCCGACTTGGCAGGATGCGCTGAGCCGTTACTTGAAAGAAATCGAGCAGTAAGAGGAGATAGAGGAAATGGGACAGATTAAAGTTGAGAAAAATGTAGGTGCCATCGAGGGCCTTTGTGTGGTTGAGCCTGCTGTTCATGGTGATGCCCGTGGCTATTTCATGGAAACTTACAATGAAAAAGATATGAAGGAGGCTGGCATTGACATCCACTTCGTACAGGATAACCAGTCTATGTCCACAAAGGGTGTGCTGCGTGGTCTGCACTTCCAGAAGCAATATCCGCAGTGCAAGCTGGTGCGCGCTGTGCGTGGCACGGTGTTTGATGTTGCAGTTGATCTCAGGAGCAATTCTGAAACCTATGGCAAGTGGTACGGTGTTACCCTGTCGGCCGAGAACAAGAAACAGTTTCTCATCCCGGAGGGCTTTGCACACGGCTTCTTGGTTCTGAGTGATGAGGCAGAGTTCTGCTACAAGGTAAATGACTTCTGGCATCCGAATGATGAGGGTGGCATGGCTTGGAACGACCCGGAGATCGGCATTGAATGGCCTGAACTGAAGGGCGAGTACAAGGGCAGCGCAAGTGCAGAGGGCTACACGCTGGAGGATGGCACTGCACTGAACCTGAGTGATAAGGATCAGAAGTGGCTGGGATTGAAGGATACTTTTAAATTTTAAGGATAAGGGATAATAGATGAAGACATGTTCAATGGTGGTTCTGTATGAACCTGATAATAAAGAAATAGAAAATATTCTGGATTATTATGACAGCGTTGATAAAGCATATGTTTTGGACAACTCTGTTGAAAGCAGAGAAACAATTGTAAATGATGTTTTATCAAAGCACAGTGGGCATGTCAAAGAAAAAGTAGAGTATATCCATTTCCATAAAAACATTGGTCTATGTAAAGCACTAAACCATGGAATGAAACTGGCGGCAGATGAAGGATTTGAATGGGCGCTTATTATGGATGCCGATAGTACATTTAATACGAATGTTGTGAATGTATATAAAGACTATATCGAAAAGAATGACTGCAGTAAAATAGGTGTTCTTGCGCCGGTACATCTTCATGATAGGAATATGGAGAGCAAATTTGAAGGGCAAAGGGACGTTGCGTGGGCAATGACATCTGGATGCTTTTATAATATCAGCGTGTTTGAAACGGTTAATGGATTTAAAGAGGAACTTTTTGTAGACGGTTTGGATATAGATTATTGCTATAAAATTCATAGATATGGGTATCGAATTGTAGAGTTAGCAAATGCACAGATTAATCATAAGCCAGGTGAAACTTGTATATTTAATCTTGGAGGATTTAAAGTAAAATATGGCATAGCTTCACCGTGGCGGTATTATATGCAAGCTAGAGCTATAGTTTGGTTGGCATTGGAGTATAAGTCGTTAAGAGAGATGGCTCGATACTGCGTGAAATGGGGAAAGGTCCTTCTCTTGTTTGATAATAAGACAGAGTACATAAAGCAACTTATGCATGGAACTAAAGACGGGATAAAACTATGGAGGAGTATTCATTGATTCAATTGGTTTTATGACGCTTTATTGTGATTTAAACATAGTTATTATCAGGAATAGATAAAATACCGTATCAATTTAATGGAGGATATATTATACATGGACATATCAGCGGGCATTGTCCTTTTCAACCCAGACATAGAAAGATTAAAAGAGAATATAGATGCTGTTATTGTTCAGTGTACTCATGTGTATCTGGTGGATAATGGGTCAAAGAATATTAGTGAAGTGCTTGAAATGTTGAATGGATTTAATTCTTCGCAGTTTTCTGTAATTCTCAATTCAGAGAATCAAGGAATTGCAAAAGCACTTAATCAGCTTACCATTGCTGCGCAGAAGGATGGATATGAGTGGATTCTCACATTAGATCAAGATTCAGTTTCCCCATCAAATATCATAAGTGAGTTTGAAAATTACACGGATTATCAGAATGTTGGAATGCTATGCCCAGTTATTTACGATAGAAATAAAGGCGAAGAAATAAAAGCAAAGGAAGGCTATATAGAGATAGATGAATGTATTACATCTGGATCACTTTTAAATATTGAAGCCTGGAATAACATTGGTGGCTTTGACGAGAATATGTTTATTGATGGTGTCGATTTTGATATTTGTTATCGATTAAGACAAAATGGATATAAAATTTTGTGCATTCAGAGCGTTATACTTCTGCACGAGTTAGGGCGAATCGAATATCATCGTTTTCTCTTTTGGAGAGTTCTTGTTAAGAATCACTCAGCATTTCGCAAATATTATATAGCTAGAAATATTATTTATACTGCCAAGAAAAGAAGAAGGACGCTGTTGGTTGTAAAAGGACTGTTACAAGAAATTAAAATGCTTGGCATTGTAGTTTTTTATGAAGAGGACAAGCTAAATAAAAGCAGATGTATCTGTAGAGGAATATATGACGGCTTTAAAGGAAAGGTTGGTGAATGATTATGGTCGCATTAGAAGGCTTTATTGTAGCATATTCGTTCATTAATCTCATATTAATGATTAAAAGGTACAAAAGATTTCATAGTATATACCCGGTTATAGCTGTTTTTGACTTAGTTATGGTAGTTCCGCTTTTTCTAGAGATATATCTTGGCATCCCAGATATACCAAGGGATGTATATATGAATTTTGTTCGAGCTATGGAGGATCAAACTACATTATTAATATACTGCTTATTTGTTCTTCTGGCTCAGTTGATGTTTACATATGAATTAAGGAGAATCAAGAGATTAGATCGAAGCGTAACAAGAACTAACGATATACAAGAGTTTCTGTTGTTTATTCAAAATTTCAAATATCGTAAGATAGTTGTAGGAATATGTTACATTATTGTTGCGGCAAGTGTGCTTTCTGTTATAGTTGCACCTAACCCAATGTACTATTTGACATTCCGAAATGTTCATATTCAGGTATCAGATTCAATTGCTAGATATTCGGAACATGTTATTTGGCCATTATTTGAGTTACTTGTTGGTGCGATAATTGCATTGAAGTTATTTGATTCTAAAAATAAAATAGGTGGAGTTGTTTTTAGGATAATCATAATAGTTTTTTTTACAGTGGTAAATGGAAAACGAACATATCTGATGATAATGATTGGCGTGTTCTTTTTAATTGATCTTCTTAAGGATGGTTCACTAAAAAAGATTGCTCCAAAATATGTGGTTTTATTTGGTATGGTTGCGGTTTATTTTTATGCATATATGTACATAACAGATAAAATTAGTTATAACAGCGATTGGTATTATGAGATGCAGGAGTATATTTTCCGCTCAATGCATGTCAGATTCTCTATATATGCAACGCTTCATCCTGAAAAGATTCATATTTTGGATTATCCGGGGCAATCAATGTTATATAGTTTGTTTTTCTTTATCCCGAGAGCAATATGGACAAGTAAGCCGAGACCATACATTGATTATTATATGCGTGGAGTATTGGGGTTATCTTCATTAAACAATGTGACATATCATATGCCAGCTTCTTATTATCCAGAGTTTGTTTCAAACTTTGGTATTTTAGGTCTGGCTCTTTCTCTAATATTTACAATATGGATTATGAGATATTTTGATAAAAGAAAAACAGCATGCAAACTATTGGGAACTGCATTGATAGCGTTACTTAATGTTTATTATTACAATGATTTGCTTAAGATGGTGGCAATGTTTACTCTCTATTTATGTATCACTGAAAAGTATAGATTTGTGATAGGAAGGAGATGATTTGGAATGAAGTATAAATACAAAAAACAACTGACCAAAATTAAACGGATATTTCAGAACCCAGGGGACTTTAAATATCTTAGCGTGAACAAAAAGGTTAAGCAATCTGGGATTCTTCTTGTTATTCATGAATCACAAGAATTAGGTGCAAGTATTTTAGCATTACATATTGCTGAGGAACTTAAACATCAGGGAGTAGATGTCTATATTGTCTCAAGGCAATTTGGCGTGATGAATGAAAAATATAATAAAGTTGCGTCCCTTCAGATTGCACTGACCACAAGGTCATATGAGGGAATATGCCATAATCTTTATAAAAAAGGTTATAGAAAAGCATTAATGATTACGGCTTCTAATGGGGACTTGGTGGAAATTACGAAAAAATGTGGATTTAAAGTGGTATCTATGATCCATGAATTAGAGCAAGTTATCAAGATGCTTCATTTGGAAGATGCAACAAGAGATATGCTAGTGTACTCTGATAAAATTTTGTTTTCAACTTCAATTGCAAAAAATCAGATTTTAAGTCTCTGTAAAGTTTGTGACAGTCAGAAGATATCTATAAAGCCACAAGGGACATATTTGAAAAAGCCCGCATCGGAAGAAATAAAAAGACAAAGAGAGAAGATTGCAGAAGCGTATCCTGTTTTAGACTGTGGCAAAAAAGTGATAGCAGGCGTAGGCAACACAACGGAGAGAAAGGGATTCGATATTTTCCTTCGGACTGCGGCATTAATACCGGAATGTGAATTTATTTGGGCTGGAAAGAAGGAAAATTATTATGATGAGGCAATTGAGAAAAACGGAAATCCCTCCAATTTTATTTTCCTTGGTTTACTTAATGCCGAGCAATTGTCTGGGGTATATTCGCTTGCTGATATATACTTAATGTGCTCGCGATTTGATACGCTGCCATCAACTATTTTAGAAGCGCTGCTGTTTAGTACTCCTGTTATAGGGGCAAAAAATTCAGGTGGAATTGTGGACATTATAGATTCAGATAATGGCTTTTTAACAGAAACAGCTGATAGTAAGCAGTTTGCAGAGGCTATAAAGGTAGGACTCACTAGGAATTATAAAATTGAAGAGATAGACGGATCATTTGCAGAATATGTGGCATATGTGCTTTCGTTATATGAGGATGAATAATGCTGATAACAGAAGATAAACATTTTATTTTTGATAAACCAAGAAATGAAAATTTTGTATATAAGACAAAATATGGCATAACAGTTATGCAATGCATTGGATATAAAGTGTTGAAGACTATTTTGCGTAAAAAAGCGAGCAATGACAAAAAATATTATGTTTCAATTTGTGGTATTTTTAAAGATGAAGCTCTCTATTTGAAAGAATGGATAGAGTACCATAAAAAGGCTGGAGTAGATCATATTTATCTTTATAATAATAACTCAACGGATAATTATCTGACGGTCATTAAGCCATACTTGGAGGAAAGATATGTTGATTTAATTGATTGGCCCCAAAATCAAGCTCAAATGGAAGCCTATCATGATTGTTTTAATCGATTCAGAAATGAAACTAGCTGGCTGGGGTTTATCGATATTGATGAATTTATTGTACCGATTGAAAATAAAAGTGTAAAAGAATATTTCAAAGAGCATGCTTATGAGCAGTCTATTTTAATATATTGGAAGATGTTTGGATCAAATGATCTTATTCATAGGGATACAAAAAGACCAGTGACAAAAGACTTTACTTCCTGTTGGTATAAATATGATGACATAGGGAAGTGCTTTATTAATACTGAATTTGAAATTTCGAATAAACAACGAATTTTACACCATATGTTATGGACCAAAAGAGGGGTATTTAATATGCCTCCAGTAAATTGCTGTGGAAAAATTTGTCCAAGAGACTGGTATAATCCTGTTGATAGAGATGTCTTTCCGATTCAAATAAATCATTATGTGCTCAAATCATATGATGAATATATGAGTAAGGTGAACAAGAGTGATGTTATGTTCACTCAAAATCCAAAAGGAGAAGAGCACTTTAGAAGACATGATAAGCCATCGACGAGCACAGACTTTACAATTTCAAAATTTTTAGAAAAATGAGTTATACAAGGGAGAGTTTATATATGGAGGAAAAAGTTTATGCACCGATGTTAATACCAACGCTTTGTAGAGACAAACACTTTATTCGGTGCATAGAAAGTTTAAAGAAGAATACTTGGGCTAAATATACAGATGTCTATATTGGGCTTGATTATCCGCCCAACGAAAAATATAGAGATGGATATATTAAAATTTGCGAATATCTAAAAAGCAACGATTTTAGTCAGTTTGCTTCATTTAATGTATGTAAAAGGAACGTGAATTTTGGATCTGTAAAAAACATGGCTGCTCTAAGAGATTCCGTTGAAACTAAATTCCCATATTTTATTAGAACTGATGATGATGCCTGTCTCTTATACACATCTGACGCTGCCGACGATAAGGCTCGTGTAGA
>ERZ1090862.19-NODE-19-length-79715-cov-59.305461_pt1 | contig 79715 bp, 67 predicted proteins | sample MGYA00478481_ERZ1090862 | MGnify/ENA primary metagenome ERZ1090862 (study PRJEB33644, sample SAMEA5815745) | chicken gut metagenome | biome: Chicken; feature: Gastrointestinal Tract; material: Caecum | place: Ireland | collected 2019-01-01 | study: A study of the... | reverse complement strand
ACTCATAATGGCCCCCAAACGCAATAACCCCGGACCCCAACAAGTCAAATATTCACCCACTACCGAAAATCCAGCGACAGTTCTTGGCCTGGGCATAATTTGAGCCGCCGTGGCCCTGACGTGGGCTAGTCGCTATCTCTGTCGATGGATGAGCGTGATTGTTTCTGCCTTCGGATGTTGGCGCGATGCTGCGGATTCATGGGCTAAGAAGCGTGGGTGCGCATGGGCGGGTGCTGTCCGGAGCATAGGGGATTGCTCGTTCATCTGAACGGAACTATCGCGATTGATGACGATTGATGACACAGACTTGACACAAGTGACGATCTCAGCCGACCGTGACACACTTTTGTGTCACAAGACACGCCGAAGAAACGTTGAAATAGCAATGGTTACAAAGGCTGTTCTATCTGGTATACAAACTCAGCCAAAGTGATCCCATCCTCTAGGAATTCGATTGGTCACATACGTTCACCATTATTCCCCAAGCGGTCTACAGACCGTACGGAACGGGCGTCGGCTCAGATGATGATGCCGTTGCAGTGATCGACCTCATGCTGGATGATCTGCGCGGTCCAGCCGGTGAACGTGGCATGACGCTCGCGCATGCGGCGATCCTGATATGTCACCTCGATGCGTCGGTACCGCAGCGTCCGGCGCTCGCCCTTGAGCGACAGGCAGCCTTCGGTGGTGTCGAACGCGCCGTCCGCGGCGGTGATGCGCGGGTTGAACATCGTGGTGACGCGACCGCCCAGCTCCTCATCCACGAACACGATGATCGCCTTGGCCTCGCCGATCATATTCGCTGCCATGCCGACGCAACGCGAGCGGTTCGCCTCCAACGTGTCGCGCAGATCGTCCGCGATCGGCAGGTCGTCGGCGGTCGCCGGCTCGGCCGGCCGTCGCAGGAACGAAAGCGACGTCATGATGGGACGCTGCATGGGAACTCCTTTACAGGGACAATGATGCCGGTCGGTCGGGGCCGGCGATGACGGCGTCGCGGCGGTTTGCGGCCCACCGGCGATGTGTCACCAGCTTATGTCGGGGTCGCCGACATGGCCGGGTCGGTTGCGTCGCGGGCGGAATCCGTGCCGGGGCGCAACCGTCGGATGGTTCGCGGCGGTTGTCGAGAGGCGGTCCTAAAAAATGGTTTGCAATCAAACCAATTGGCATGCGGCGGACGTCGCGTGCGGTCGGAAGCCGCATGCGGGCGCAATCATGTGCGGAAACATATCGCCCGCGGTCGGAGCCGTATGCGGAGATACGTCGCGAGTGGTCGCAACCGCGCGCGGGAAAACGGGGCGTGCGCGGCCGGAGCCGTGCACGGGGAAAGGACCGCCATGCTGGATGACGAGGTGCACTTCCTGCTGATGCGGGCGTTCAACAGCAGCAACCGCGCGGTCGTCGAACGCACCGGCGCGATGGGGCTGCTGCCCGGCCAGCCGAAGGTGCTCGAATACCTTTCCGAGCACGACGGCAGCCGCGCCACCGACATCTGCGCCGGCTGCGTGCTCGACAAATCCACGATGACCAGCCTGCTGTCCCGCATGGAGACGGCCGGGCTCATCGAGCGCCGCCGCAGCGAGACCGACGGCAGGGCATCGATGGTATGGCTGACCGCGCACGGCGCCGAAATCGCGCGCCTCATGCGCGAGTCCATCGCCGAGGTCGACGACGCGGCGATGGAGGCATTGGGGAAGGAGGACTACCGGCGGCTCGCCGCGCTGCTGCGCAGGGCGACCGTCGCCTTCGACCGGTGCAAGACGAGCCGCGGACCGGAACGGCCGGCCTCCCGACGGCACGCGCCGTCGATCTCCGCGCCGGCGGATGCCGATGGCGATGACGCGGAGACGGACGCCGGGCGGTGGGCCGCATCGCCGGATGATATGCCGGCGGCGTCCGACGATCGACATGACAACCATGACGGGGAAAGGAGCAACAAGCAATGAACCATATCGTGGCGCGATTCGCGTTCTTCGCGCTGGGCGTGGCCATCAACTCGTTCGGCATCGTGCTGATCACGGTCGGCAATCTCGGCACCTCGCCGATCTCCAGCGTGCCGTACGTGTTCAGCCTCGCGTTCCCACAGCTGAGCTTCGGCATGACCACGTTCATCTGGAACATCCTGTTCATCATGATCCAGGTCGTTCTGCTGCGCCGCCGTTTCAAACCCTCGCAGTTCCTGCAGATCATCGCGAACATCCTATTCAGCTCGGCCATCGACGTCAGCTCGGCCATCCTGTGGTTCCTTGACCCGCAGGCGCTGTGGGAGCGGCTGCTGTGCGTCGTGCTCGGATGCCTGATCCTGGCCTTCGGCATCGTCATCGAAGTCGCGCCGAACGTCATCGTCGTGCCGGGCGAGGGGCTGGTGCGCGCACTGTCGATCGTCACCAAGGTGCGCTACGGCACCGTCAAGGTGGCGTTCGACGTGACGCTGATGGTCATCGCGACGATCTGCTCGTTCATCTTCTTCGGCCGGCTGAACGGCATCGGCATCGGCACGATCATCTCGGCCGTCATCGTCGGTCTGTTCATCAACGCGATCAACAAGCTGTTCAGGTTCCCGGACCACATCCGCGCGCTCGCGCTCAGCCATGATGACCACCGTGAAACGGTCACCGTCAGCAAATAGCCGGTATTGGTATCGACTACTGAACCACTGACGCTGCCGGATCGGCGAGCTCGTCGACGATGGGCTGCAGCGTGGCGAAATCAACCATGTCGACCGCGCCGCCATACGTCTCGTTGAACATGCGCGTGTCGTCGGTCCACTCGTCCTCGGGCACACGCTTCTCGTGCTGCCACATCATCCACATCATCGCCCGGTGCTTCGGGCTCAGCGACGCGTAGTCGATGCCGCCGCGCAGGTGGAAGCATTCGACGTGCGCCGCGACGGCGGGCGGCAGCTGCCTGTCGACGACGGCGCGCAGATGCTCGGCGTTGCCCGGGATCGCCGGGTCGCCCAGTCCGACGGTGACCACGATGACGCGCGGTCGACGGCTCGCCTCGGCGACGGGGTCGTCCTCGCGCGGGAACCGGCGGATGCGTTCGGTGACGTTCACCAGCCGCGCCATCGTCCGCTTCAGTCCCGGCACGCCGCCGGCGAACACCGCGCCGAGATACACGATGACGTCCGCGGTGACCAGCGAGACATCGTCGACCGCGACATAGGGAACCGCGGCGGTGCCCAGCAGCCGCGCGAGTTCGTCGGCGTACCGTTCAGTGGTGCCGTATCTGCCGCCGTACACAATCAGGGTGTCCATCGCATCCTCCTTGATGTCGGCCATCCTCGTCGATGGCAGGTGGCTCCCATTGTACGGGCGGCCGTGGTCCGCGGACGGCCCGGATGCCGGTCCGGTCGCGGCGGGCCGGCCCGTGGCTCGAATGACGGCGCGGGAACCCGCTAGCCTAGACGGATCAACGCGATGCCGGCGACGGCGACGACGATGCCGGCGATCTGCACGACGCCGACGCGGCGCCTGGCCACCGCGAACCATCCGAACGTATCGATGAGCAGGCCCATGAGAATCTGACCCAGCACCGGCATCATCACGGTCTGCAGGCTGCCCAGTTTCGGCAGCAGCAGTATGTTCCCAGTCATGAAGATCACGCCGAACAAACCGGCCAGCCACATCCACCACGGGCCGGCCAGCGCCGATGCCGGCAGCAGCGGGTGCGGTCCCAGCGTTAGCGAGGCGACGAGCGTCACCAGCGTCCCGACGGTGAACGAGACCAGCGATGCGCGGAACGGCGTCCCCACGGCCATGCGCAGACGACTGTTGACGGCGGTCTGGATCGGCGTGACGGCGCCGACCATGACTCCCAGAAGCAGCAACGGCATACGCAACACCTCCCACGACCGATGATAGCCACGGGCGCGGGAAATGATCGATGTTTGACGGTCTACCGGAATCGCGCTACAATCAGAACCGCAAAATTCAAGTGGACTTTTCCGGATTCGGCCATCTTTTTGCCACGCGGCTATCTTGTGATAGCCACGTGGCTTTTTTGTTGTCCGCATTCGGAATGCCGACGGAATGGAGGATGGGAGCTGCGTTCTTGAAAATATGATGCTGGCCGCCCATGCGCTCGGATTGGGCACCGTATGGGTGCATCGGGAGCGTGAGATTTTTGACGGTAAAAAAGGCAAGGCTCTTCTGCGGGAATGGGGGCTTCCGGAAACCTTACGCGGCGTCGGGGCGATTGCATTGGGTTATCCGGCCAGGGAGCCCGGTCGGCCCGCGGCTCGGAAGCAAAACTACATCGTACGGATCTGACATTCCGTTATCCGGCGCGATTCCCCTGCATCGGATAAGCGGAGAGGAGGAAAATATGCGAACCGAAAACAAAATGGCCGTTGAGCCCGTCGGAAAACTTATTTGGCAAATGTCACTGCCGCCTCTAATCTCCATGTTCCTGCAATATTCCTATAACCTGATAGACAGTGCGTTCGTGGCGCAGCTGAGCGAGAATGCGCTGACGGCGGTCTCCCTGTCGTTCCCGATCACGACTCTGATGAACGCGGCCTCCATCTGGATCGGCGTCGGCGTGAACGTGCTGATCGCCGGGTATCTCGGAAGGAAGGAGCAGGACAAGGCGAACGCCGCCGTCACGCACGGGTTGCTGCTGTCTTTCGGTATCGGCGCGTTGCTCACCCTGGTGTCGCTGTGCATGATGAGGCCTTATTTTCGGGCGTTCACCGGCAATGAGGAGATCTATCGGCTGAGCATCGCCTATATGGGTGTATGTTCGTTCATGCAGATTCCCAACATGGTGCATATCGCGATCCAGAAGATGATACAGGCCACAGGGAATATGGTGACCCCCATGTGGTTCCAGATCGCTGGGGTGGTCGTCAATTTCGTTCTCAACCCCGTCCTGATATTCGGCATCGGCGTCTTCCCGGCCATGGGCATAGTCGGTTCCGCGTCGGCCACCGTGTCGGGCTATCTGGTATCCATGATCCTGGCGTTCGCCCTGTTGCTGGGGACGAAGCAGAAAGTGCAGGTGAAAGTCAGAGGATTCCGTCTGCAAAGGCGGATGATCGGCCGGATCTTCGTCTTTGGGCTGCCGTCGTTCATCATGAATGCCCTCAGCTCGTTTATGGTGACCATCGTCAACCTGTTTCTGGTCGCGTATTCCGATACGGCAATCGCGTTCTTCGGCGCGTATTTCAAGGTGCAGCAGTTGATCGTCATGACGGTGAACGGTTTGATTCAAGGCTGCCTGCCTGTCATGCGGTTCAACTACGCCGCGGGGAACAAGGAAAGGCTGCATTTGGCCTTCCGATACGGAACCGTTTTGGTCACCGGCATGATGGTGCTGGGGACACTGGTCGTCGTCCTCCTCCCGGCGCAGATCCTGGGATTGTTCATGGCATCGGAAGCCATGCGTTCGTTCGGAATATCCGCCATGCGGATCATGGCGGCAAGCTACCTGTTCTGTGGCCTCTCCACGATGATCTCCACCTATTTCCAGGCCACGGAGAAGGTATATTCGAGCATAGCGATCCAGCTGTGCAGACAGTTGCTGTTTCTCGTCCCCGCGTTATGGTGTCTGGATAGACTGTTCCGGTTGAACGGGATCTGGCTTGCATTCCCCGTCGCCGAAATCGCCGCCCTGCTCGTTGCCCTCGTGATGATGGCATGGTATCGCCGCAAGGAAGGTTCCACGCCGCGTGTCGCGGACGGAAACGATGGACAAACGTCGCGACGTTGATCGTTAACGGGCGATCATGCCTGGCAAGTCGTCGTTACCGGCGTGCACGGGCGTCGCGGGTGCACAGCCGGTAATACTTGTGCGGCGTGGGTATGGCATCGCCCGATTCGACCAGGCCCTTGTTCATCAGGCTGCGCAATCCAGCCGCCACGGCGACGGGGGAGAGTCCGAGTTCGCGGATGATGTCGCGCACGCTGGCCGAGGGTTCGCGTTCGAGCAGATGCAGGATGCGCCTGGCGAAATCCCGTTCGGTCAACGCGGCGTCGTTCACGCGTCCGGGGATGACGACGCGGAACAGGTCGAGCTCGTTTTCGATACGCACCGGCTCGCGCGCCTCGCTGCGTAGCGCGGCGCCGATGCGCAGATATCCGGTGCCATTGTCGCGCAGCACGGTGCCGCCGTCCGGGGATGGGGCGGATTGCAGCAGGGAGAACAGGAACGCGTTGCGCGTGGACGTGGAGGCCTCATGGGTGAGCCGTTGTTTGGAGACCGCGCCGAACAGGCCTCCCGGGTTCGACACCTCGATCCGGTCGGTGAACACGTCGACGTGCACGGGCGTGCCGAGCGCGTCTGGGGAGTAATCGCGGTGGGTCAGCGCGTTGGCGACGGCCTCGCGCAGGACCAGTTGCGGATACATCGCGGTCTGCGCCGGGGCAGCGTCGGAGCCGGTGCCGGGAACGGCGGTCCATGCCATCAGCGAGGCGACCGTGTCGTCGATCATTGTGGGGATCGGCCCGGTGAACGTGTCGGACGCGACGAGTTGCGCGTCGCCCCTGAACACCTCGTCGCGTGAGGTTCCCGGGTATACGGCGACGGTGACGGTAAGCCGCGGGAAGAACTTCTGCGGATACCGGCCCACGGCCAGCAGTCCCGCGAGCGTGGGGTGCGCGCGGTGCGCGGCCTGCACCGGTTCGATGGCGTCGGGGGCGACGGTGTCCGGAGCCGTTGCGGTGTCGTTGCGATTCGTGTCGTGTGCGCGCGTTTCGTCGTCGCAGGACTGACGGTCTTCGGCATATTCATCTGTGGACGGTTCGCGCAGGATGCGCAGATCCAGCATCATATCCTCGTCGGAACGGTCCGCGAACACGTGCGGGTGCCGCTCGCGCTCGCGTTCGAGCAGGGCGCGGAGGAGTGTCGGGTTGAGATCGTCGAGCGTGGCCTCCGGCACGATCGCGATGTCGTGCTCCGGCTGGCGTTGCTCCTCGAGCAGGCGGTCGACCTCGTAGGTGGTCATCTTGCGGTCGCCGTCGCCGGTGCGGATGTAGGATCCGCCGTGCGGGCCGATTGAGGAGATGAAGCAGGGCTTCTCGCGCGGCAGCATCTCGTCGATGACGGCGAACACCAGGTTCGCACCCTCGAACGGGCAGGTCACGATCACCGGACGGACCACCGGCGTGAGTTTCTCGCAGGCCTGGCTCAGCGCCTCCTGCATCGCGCGTGCGTCGAAGTCCTCGACCGGCGTGAACCCGGCTTTCTCGCTCAGTCCCAGGATGATGTACCCGCCGTTGCCGTTGGAGAACGCGGACAGCGTCTCGGTGATGGTGGAGCTGATCTTGCGCTTGCATTCCTTGACCTCGCACTGTTGCGTATCGTTGCCGATGACGCGCATCAGTTCGATGAGCTCGGTCATCTTGGCCGTGTAGTCGTCGTTGTCCATCGCGCCTCCAGGAGTGTGCCGCTGCCACTCGGTGACGGTTGTACTCCGGCTGGCTCCGGTCGTACTCCGGTTGGTGCCGGTCCTCCATCACAGGTTCCTGTCATCCATCCTATGCCGACGGCGACGCGTGTACGGCGACGTCGGCCAGGCATGTCGCCATACCTCCGCGATAACAGGGTCGACACGGGACAGACGGGACGCAACAGGGGCGGGTTTCGCATCGCCCGTGAATCGGATACGATAAGGCCCGCGACGGGCGTTCCTCGTCGCGGGCCTTGACGCCGCGGTATGTATGGTTGCGCGGAATGCGATTACAGCACCGCGTCCATCGCCTGCTTGAGATCGGCGATGATGTCGTCGGCGTTCTCGATGCCGCAGCTCAGACGCACCAGGTCGATGCCGACCCCGGCCTCATCGAGCTGCTCCTCGGTGAGCTGGCGGTGCGTGGTGCCGGCCGGATACAGCGCGCAGCTGCGGGCGTCGGCCACATGCGTGGCGATCGAAATCATCTGGAAATGGTCGAGCAGAGCGGAGACCTTGTCGCGGCCACCGGGCACGCCGAAGGAGATCACGCCGCAGGTGCCGTTCGGCATGTACTTCTTGGCGGTCTCGTAGTACTTGTCGCCGGGCAGGCCGGGGAACTGCACCCAGCTGACGCGCGGGTCGGCGTCGAGGAATTCGGCCACCTTCTGCGCGTTCTCGCAGTGGCGCTGCATGCGCACGGCCAGCGACTCCAGATGCATGCCCATGATCCACGAGTTCATCGGCGCCGGGGTGGAGCCGAAGTCGCGCATCAGCTGCGCGGTCGCCTTGGTGATGAACGCGCCCTTGCCGAAATCCTTCGCGTAGGTCACGCCATGGTAGGAATCATCCGGCGTGGTCAGGCCCGGGAACTTGTCCGCGTGGGCCATCCAGTCGAAGTTGCCGGAGTCCACGATCGCGCCGCCGACGCAGGAGCCGTGGCCGTCCATGTACTTGGTGGTCGCATGGGTCACGATGTCCACGCCGAACTCGAACGGACGGCAGTTGATCGGCGTCGGGAACGTGTTGTCCACGATGATCGGCACGCCGTGGTCGTGCGCGGCGGAGACGAACTTGTCGAAATCGAGCACGATCAGCGCCGGGTTCGAGATCGATTCGGCGAACACGGCCTTGGTGTTCGGCCGGAACGCGGCCTCCAGCTCCTCCGGCGTGCAGTCCGGGCTCACGAACGTGCACTCGATGCCCATCTTGCGCATCGTCACGTTGATCAGATTGAACGTGCCGCCGTAGATCGCTGACGAGGCGACGATGTGGTCGCCCGCATTGCAGATGTTGAACAGCGCGAAGAAGTTCGCCGCCTGGCCGGACGAGGTCAGCATCGCGGCCGCGCCGCCCTCCATCTCGCAGATCTTCGCCGCCACCGTATCATTCGTCGGATTCTGCAGGCGGGTGTAGAAGTAGCCGGTCTCCGACAGATCGAACAGACGGCTCATCTGCTCGCTGGACGTGTACTTGAAGGTCGTCGCCTGGATGATCGGCGGGGTGCGGGACTCGCCGTTGCCCGGCTGGTAGCCGCCCTGCACGCACGTGGTATCGATCGCGCTCATTGATGCTCCTTATATCGTTGCTGCGATGCCGCTCCGCCGCGTCGTCTCGACGGCGCATGGCCGCATCGCCGGCCATGGTCCTGGCTACGCATACTCTAGCACCGGGCGGCGGCACGGCCCCGCGGAAAACCGGCGGTCCGGTATTCATATCTTCTATGACGCGTTATCATCGTCCGGTGAACAAGACGAACAAGGGTATACGTGGCGGAATCGGAACAGGTGCCGTGCGGGGTGCCGCAGGCAAGGGGGACCGACCGGTGTCGGGCGGGCGCCAGGTGACGCAGACCCCGCAGGGCGTGACGGCGATGGTGGTCGCCGAAGTGGTGTACGGCTTCTTCCCGTTGTATTGGGCGGCGCTCGCGAACGTCTCGTCGATGAACGTGATGCTGTACCGCATCGTGACCGCCGCCGTGGTGATGGTGCTGTTCATGCTGGCCACGCGGCGCTGGCCGCGGTTCGTCGCCGCGGTGAAGGCGCTGTGGGCGCGCCCGAAGGTGTTCGCCGCCGCGGTGGCCGCCGCCGTGCTGGTGACGATCGACTGGGTCGTCTACATCTACCTGGTGTCGATCGGGCACACCTCCGAGGCCAGTGCGGCGAACTTCCTGATGCCGCTGATCAACATGCTGCTGGCGTTGGTGTTCCTGCGGGAGCGGACGACGGGGCTGGGCGTCGTCTCCATGCTGGTGGCGCTGGCCGGCGGCGTGCTGTACGTGATGGACACGGGCGCGTTCCCGGGGCTGGCGATGCTGATGACGTTCAGCTACAGCGGCTACTGCCTGATCAAACGCTTCGTGCCGCTCGACCCGTTCGAATCGCTGACGTTCGAGACCGGCGTGCTGACGCCGTTCGCGTTCGTGGCGCTCGCCGTGCAACCGCGGTTCGGCGTGCCGGCGGGGGAGCCGTGGTGGGGGTGGCTGCTGCTGGCCGGCTGCGGCATCCTGACGGTGATCCCGCTGGTGCTGACCTCGTATGCGGTCAAGCACGCCACGTTCATCACGGTGAGTTTCAGCCAGTACATCACGCCGACGATCCAGCTGGTGCTGGGCATTGCGGTGCTGGGCGAACAGGTGCCGGTCAGTCGGTTCATCTCATTCACGGTGATCTGGCTGGCGCTGGTGATCTACTCCGTCGACGTGCTGCGCCAGCACCACCGTCGTCTGACGCTGGGCTGAGGAATGGCGTGCCTTAGTCGTCGAGCAGCCAATCCACGATGTTTTTCCCCATCACGCCGTTGCGGGAGTACGGGAATGGATCCAGGGAGAGAACGGTTTTGGGATAATTATCGTTGATCGCTTCCAGGGAGCTGAACTCTCGCTCCTGTGTCGCGTTGTCGGAACAGAGATACGTGACCTGGTAATATTCCGTCATCGTATCCTTGGTCGCGATGAAATCGACTTCTTTTTGCCCGACTTTGCCGACTGCCACACGATATCCACGTCGGCGCAGCTCCATGTACACGATTCCTTCCAGCACCTGGTCGATGCCGGCCGTGTTGTTCATGCCGATGGCTTGCCTGAGTCCTTGATCCACCACGTAATACTTTTCGTTAAATTGCAGAATGCGTTTGCCGATAAGATCCTGCCGTGGCGCACGGTAGATCAGATAGGCCTGCTCAGCGGCGTTGAGATAGTTGGCCACGGTTTCCTGAGATGTGGAACGACGTTCGCTTTTCAGATAATCGGCAATGGATTTTGGGGTGATCAGGTGTCCCTCCTCCGAAATGGCGTACCGGACGATTCGTTCGAGCAGGTCGACGTCACGGATGTTATTGCGCTTGACGACGTCCTTGAGCAGGATGGTGGAGAACAGGTCTTCCAGATACTTCAACGACGAGGATTGATCGAATTCGAGTTCCGTCTGGAACGGAAAGCCGCCTTGCTCGACGTAACGCCGAAACGCGACATGGGGATCCACTTGCGGTTCGTCGTCGCGCAAGGCGGCAAGAAATTCCTTGAACGATAGCGGGAAGACATTGATGGTGACGTATCGTCCAGTAATGAATGTCGCCAAGTCACTGGAAAGCACGTACGCGTTGGATCCGGTGATGTACATATCGGCGTTGTAATCAACCATGAATGAACGCACTGCCTTTTCCCAATGATCGACTTCCTGGATTTCATCGAACAGCAGTGTGACCGGGCGGGTTGTATCGACGTGCGAAGCAACGTAGTCAACGAGGTCGTTGTTGGTACGGATATCGGCGTAACGTTCCGATTCGAACCGCAGATGCAGGATGTTGCCTTCGTCGGCTCCGTGGCTGACAAGAACGGGTCTGATGAGGTCCAGGAGCGTGGATTTTCCGGATCTGCGAACACCGGTGAGGACTTTGATGACGTTCTTTCCGATAAAAGGGGTGATTTGTTGGATATATGTCGGACGTTCGACAATCATGATGTCCTCCATGGAGTTGCGGCTACGTCTGAAAATATTATGTATTATACAAAAAGTTTCAGTTATAACCGAATCTTTATGATTTTTCTCTGCGCGATGCGGCTATACCTTAATGAACGCGGTCATCGGCATGTGGCATGGTCAAGATGATGACTTCTTGCAATGGCGAGTCGGGATGCAGCTGCCGTGGATGGTGTGAAAAGGAGAAAGGAGCGGCATGGGGCGGATGCGGTGCGTAAGGCGCGAGATGCCGGTGTCCGGGTTGTGGGCGGCGCTGGTGTTTCTGGTCGCGTTGAACCTGCGTCCGGCGATCGCGGCGGTGGGGCCGCTGCTGACGCGGATCGGCGCGGATCTGAACTGGGGTGAGGGCGTGCAGGGCATCCTGGCGGCGATGCCGCTGTGGGCGTTCGCCGCGATCAGCCCGCTGGTGGGGCTCGTCACCGCAGGAGACCGTCCGATTGTCCGGTATCGCCCAGTCGTTGGGATATCTGCTGGCGTCGATCGGTCCCGCCGCGTTCGGCATGCTGGCCGAACTCTCCGGGGCATGGACGGCGCCGTTGCTGCTGGCGCTGGCGTTGGCCGCGGCGCAATGCGTGGTTGCGGTACTTGTCGGCCGTCCTTGTCCATGAGAGGCGAGCGTGTGGCAGGTGTGAAACACTTACGCGATATACGGATCGGTTGTGTTCATTAAGGAGTTGAGCGTCATGACGGCATTCGAATATGCGATGGAGCCGGACGAGGCGGTGAAATCCTCGATCCATGAGATTCTGCGCGCCTACAACCGCGAGCATTTCGAGATCCTGGACGAGCGGGAGATCGCGATCACGGCCAAGGACGATGACGGCGCGGTGGTTGGCGGCGTATACGGCACGATGTTCGGCCAATGGCTGGAGATCGAGGTGCTGGCCGTGGCACCGGGGCACCGCGGCCGGGGCGTGGGCAGCGACCTGCTGTCCCGCATCGAACAGGCCGGGCGCGAGCACGGCTGCCGGTATGCGCTGCTCAACACCTTCGATTTCCAAGGGCGCGACTTCTACCCGAAGTACGGCTACCGCCAGATCGGGGAGATTCAGGGCTACCCGCTGACCGGCAGCCAGCACTGGTTCGTCAAGGATCTCCGCTGATTGCGTCTGCCCGGATCCCGTTCCTGTCCCGGTCCGTGGCACCCTCGGACTCTGATGCATCGTGACTCTGATGCTTTCCCCAAAACGTTGTTATTCCGCGGTTTTGTGGAATATGTCAGAGTCACGATGCATCAGAGTCCGAACGAAGCCGGGTGTGTCAGGCGGCGGTGGCGGCCAGGTAGCCCTCCTCCACGGCGCGGTTGATGTCCGCGGCCTTGCCGTTGCAGTCGCCGACCAGAGTGACCTTGATACCGTGCGCCTCAAGCGCGGCGGTGTCGAAGGCCACCGGTGCTGTGCCGGAGGCGATGACCACGCAGTCGCAGGGGATGCTGATCGCCTGGGTCTGCGGTTCCGGGGCATCGGATGCGGGTACCGGGGCTGGGGCACCGGGTCGTCCCGCCGGAGCGGGCGGGTTCAGCGTTTCGGTGGCCTCCACGGCGTCGGCGGTGATGCGGTCGACCTTGGTGTTGGTCTTGACCACCACGTTGTGCGCCGTGAAGTCCTCCATGATGAACGGCTTGACGGTACTCGACTCCTCGGCGGCGATCTGCCCCATCATCTCGACGATGGTGACCTCGCAATCGCCTCGGGCGATGTACTCGGCGGTCTCCGCTCTGACCAGGCCGCCGCGGCCGAGCTGCGGGTTCTCGGTGATGATCGGCAGCTTGTAGTCGATGCAGATGTCCGGCGAACCCTCACGGATGGCGCGCACGACCGCGCGGGCGAAGCGCGTGCGGTTCTCGAAGCTGCCGCCGTACTCGTCGGTGCGTTGGTTGATCAGCGGCGAACACAGCGAGCCGACCAGACGGTCGCCGTGCACCTCGATGGCGTCCGCACCGGCCTGCGTGGCGCGGCGGGCCAGCGCGGTGATATGGACGAGAATCTCCTGGAGCCGTTCTCCGGTGACCTCGTTGATGTAGTGCTGCATGTCATGGTGCAGCTTGGCCCGGGCGCCGGCCATGTCGCCCTTGGCAAACAGTTCGGCCACGGCCACTGTGTCGTACTCCGGATGGAACACCTGCAGGCCGAGCTTGCAGCCGAACTCGTGCAGGGCGTCGGCCAGGGCCTTGAACGAGGGAATCTGCTCGTCGGTCACGAGCTTGGGCGTGGGGGAGATAGTGTGCACGGGGGTCACGTCGCCGAGCACGATGTAGGAGGCACCGCCTTCGGCCACGCGCTTGTAGAAGTTGATGCTCTGCTCGGTGATGGAACCGTCGCGTGCCTCGTAACCGGTGGTCATCGGCGGGAATATGATGCGGTTCTTCAGGGTCATATGGTTGATCTCGAGCGGTTCGAGCAGGGTTTGCAATGTCATGCGATGCTCCTTTGCGTGTATGGGATGGGTGGATGGCTGTGCCGTGGTGCCGGCCGGTCTCAGAGCTGTGTGGTGCGCTATGAGGCGAGGATCTCGACATTGAGATGTCAATACTTCATTGTTGATATGCACACTATCACCACAAGCTGGGGACTCTGTTGCGGCGCACCGTTGGCTTTGTCGAGGTTGCGGGCCGGATCGTGTCTGTGCTCTGGCCTGCGGCGATGCACTATAACGGAGTCGTCCGGGCGTGTGTCGCCGGACTTGCGTGTCACATGTGGGTGTGGTGCGGAACGCATGGTGGTTCGTCCGGGAGATTCTGTACCGCATGGTTGCGGTGCTTGGAGTGGATGTGGGGTGACCTGTCGCTTTCGGACCCTGATGCATTCAGGGCTCGGTGAGGAATTGAAAAGTGTTGAAATTCCAAGGTTTGGTGAAGCGCGGTACGGTGGAGATGTATCAGAGTCCATGAAGTTGTGGGTGGGATGGATTGGGAGGAACCGGTGTGTGGTGGCGCGAAACGCCGATAAAGTTAAACGAATTGACATACTTGGGTAAATGGTCTTACTATGTAGTCAACGGCGGACCACAAGAACGCCGACACAATAACAGCTCGAATCAACAGCAAAGGAGCAACCCATGGGTCTGTGGGATGTTGACAAGATCGAATACGTCGGTCGCCAGAAGGGACCGCAGGAGGGCCTGGCCTTCCATTACTACGACGCCGATCGCGTCGTCGCCGGCAAGAAGATGAAGGATTGGCTGCGCTTCGGCGTCGCCTGGTGGCACACCTTCGATCAGGAGCTCGTCGATCCGTTCGGCACCGGCACCGCTCACCGTCCGTGGTACGGCAAGTACTCCAACCCGCTCGACGAGGCTCTGGCCAAGGTTGACTACGCCTTCGAGTTCTTCACCAAGCTCGGCGCCGAGTACTTCTGCTTCCATGATCGCGACATCGCCCCGGAAGGCGACACCCTGCGCGAGACCAACGCCAACCTGGACAAGGTCGTCGACAAGATCGAGGAGAACATGAAGGCCACCGGCGTCAAGCTGCTGTGGAACACCTCCTCCCTGTTCACCAACCCGCGCTTCGTCTCCGGCGCCTCCACCTCGCCGTTCGCCGACATCTACGCCTACGCCGGCGGCCAGCTGAAGCACAGCCTGGAGATCGCCAAGCGCCTGGGCGCCGAGAACTACGTGTTCTGGGGCGGCCGCGAAGGCTACGAGAACCTGTGGAACACGCAGATGCAGCGTGAGCAGGAGCACATGGCCAAGTTCTTCCACATGTGCCATGAGTACGCCAAGGAGATCGGTCTGGACGCCCAGTTCCTGATCGAGCCGAAGGCCAAGGAACCGACGATGCATCAGTACGACTTCGATGCCGCCACCGCCATCGCCTTCCTGAAGACCTACGACATCGACTTCATGAAGCTGAACCTCGAGGGCAACCACGCCAACCTGGCCGGCCACACCTACCAGCATGAGATCCGCACGGCCCGTGAGGCCGGCGTGCTCGGCTCGCTCGACGCGAACCAGGGCGACAAGCTGATCGGCTGGGATATGGACGAGTTCCCGACCGACCTGATGGAGACCACCACCGTGATGTGGGAGGTCATCGACGAGGGCCAGATCGGACCTCACGGTGGCCTGAACTTCGATGCCAAGCCGCGTCGTACCTCCTTCGACGCCGAGGACCTGTTCCGTTCGCACATCGCGGGCATGGACACCTTCGCCGCCGGCCTGCTGGTCGCTGCGAAGATGCACGAGGACAAGTTCATCCAGAACCTGCAGGCCGAGCGCTACGCTTCCTACGATTCCGGCATCGGCGCCACCATCGAGGATGGCACCGCCACGCTGGCTTCCCTGGAGGAGTACGCTCTCGACATCCCGCAGGCCAAGCTCATCGAGGCCACCAAGTCGGATCATCTCGAGTCCGTCAAGGCCACGATCAACAACTACATCATCGACGCCCTCGCCGAGGCGTGATGATTCCGGGCCCGACCTGCCGGGAGGGCCCGAAGATGGCGAACCGGTGTCGGCCGCTTCGGCGGTAAGAAGCGACCGACACCATAGAACCAGTCATATTCTCCTTTCTCCTTTTCCTTCCGATTGATCGAGAGAACGCCTGCGGGGGCAACCCGTGGGCGTTCTCCCGTTTCGGGGCTCCGAAAGTTTCACCACACTTTGGTACAACGCTGTATGAAAGTTTCGAGACAGCGCATCCAACTCTCTCCACAAGGACCACGACGATGACCACAACCACCATCACCAATCCGATCCTGACCGGCATGTACCCGGACCCGTCCTGGATGTGGGACGCGGACCACGGCCGCATCGCCATGGTCAACTCCTCGTTCGAACTGGTGCCCGGCCTGCCGATCCACACCTCCGACGACCTGGGGCGGTGGATCCACGTCTCCGACGCCATCGGCGAGGCGATGGCCCGTCGTCTGCTCATCCCATTCGTGGAAGATTCGGGCGGCGTCTACGCGCCGACGTTGCGCCGCATCGGTGGCCGGTACGTCATCGTCTGCACGATCGCCCGCATCAATGAGGAGGCAGCGCGGCGCGGCGGCGTCACCGAGGAGGAACTCGCGGCCGCCGCCAAGGCGGAGGGCAACTTCGCGATCGTGGCCGACGAGCTTGAGGGCCCGTGGTCCGGCCCGTACTGGATTGACGGCGCCGAAGGCATCGACCCGGACGTCTTCGAGGACTCCGACGGTTCGGTGTACTGGACGCAGACCCGCCCCGCCGTTGACCCGCAGTGGGAGGGCCAGACCGAGGTCTGGACGCAGCGCATCGATCCCGAAACCTGGACGCTGATCGACGACGGCGAGGCGGCCGGCTGCGGCAAGACCGTGATTTGGCGCGGATACGGCGTCGAGGCGGTGTGGGCCGAGGGACCGCACCTGTACCGGATCGACGACTACGTGTACCTGATGACCGCCGAGGGCGGCACCAGCTTCGAGCACAGCGAGATGGTCATGCGCGTGTACGCCCCGAACGGGCTGAAGGCGGCCATGGGGGAGTTCGAGCGTGACGTCCAGGCCAGCGGAACGCCAATCCCCGCGCCGCGCGACAACGAGCGCTGCGTGCTGGACACCCACCGCCGCCTGTTCCACGCGAATAAGAAGAACCCGATTCTGACCCACCGCCAGCTGGGTCTGGCCGAACAGGTGCAGTGCGTCGGCCACACCGATCTGATCCATCATCCGGAGCTGGGTTGGTGGATTGTGAGTCTCGGCGTGCGCGAGACCAAGGGCGCCGATCCCGGCGAGCTGCTGAGCTATCTGGGGCGCGAGCCGTTCATCGCCCCGCTGACCTGGGAGCACAACCCCGCCGATTGGAAGCTGGATGGTGGCGGCGCCCCCTCCACTCCGCAAGGCGATCCGGGATGGCCCGTGGTGGCCCCTGGCTTGGGCCGTTTGCCCAAGTGCATCGCGATCGCACAGGATGTCCCGGCCGGGCAGTTCCCGCCCGCCGACATGGTGCTGGTCGAGGACGACCGCGCCGCACGCGTAGCCATCGGCGCGTCCGTATCCGAACCGGTGTCGGCGGATGAGGCCCGCCCGGTGATGGATGTGGATGGCACGGCCGTGGAGATCGTCCGCGCCGAGCGCGGCGTGCGCTACGCCCGCGTCACATCCGATGATTGCGTGATCCCCGTGCCCGCATGCGGCACGCTGATCGTCCGCCAGAACTCCACGCATCATGTCACTGTGCGTGTGGAACCGATGTCCGACGCCGACTCCAGCCGTCGGGTGACCTGCACTATTGTGCGCGCTGGTCAGACGCAGGAACATGAGTATGGTCCGCTGCAGCCCGGGATGGCGGGTGTGGCTCTGCTGTTGCACCGCAATGTGCTGACGCTGTTCACCTATGACGGCGACGTGCGTGAGGCGGCCGCGCACGTTGCTGCCGGCGAGGACGGTTGCGCCGCGGGCGTGGTGCTTGACCGGTACGACGCGCGGTTCCTGAGCACGGAGTGGGCCGGCGGTTTCGTCGGCTGCATGGCCGGTGTGCCGGTGGATGAGAGGGAACGGTGACATCGAACGCCGATGTGACGAATGCCGATGAGCGTCTGCCGTGGAGGCTCGTCGTCTCGCTGGTGATTGGTCCGGCCAGCTGGCTGCTGCCGCATCAGGGTGCGATTGCCACGCTGTTGCCGCAGAAGATATCCGAGATTGATCCGGTGAACAAGGTGCCGCTGGTCATGATGTTCTCCACAGTCGCGATGATCGTCGCGCTGTTCTCGAACATCGCGCTGGGTGCCTGTTCGGATCGCACCCGCACGCGATTCGGCAAGCGCAAGCCGTGGATTATCGGATGCTCGATCCTGTCGTGCCTGGTGCTGTTGATCTACTCGCGCGCCGAGACGATTCCGGTGATGCTGGCCTGGTGGTGCGTCTACGAATTCGTGGTCAACGGCGTAGCCGCCGCGATTGTGGCACAGCTGTCCGACCGAGTGCCGGCCCGTTGGCGCGGCACCGCCTCCTCGGCCTACGGATTGGGGCAGACGATCGGCGGGCAGGCTGGCATCCTGGTGGCCGCCCAGTTCCTGGGCGACGTGACGCTGGGCGTGGAGGTCTTCGCCGCCATCGCGCTGATCGGCGGCGTGGTCTCCGCGCTGCTGGCGGGGGAGCGGTCGAATCTCCATGAGCCGGTCGCCCCGTTCAGCAAGCGCGAACTGGTGACGATGTCCATGTTCCCCACGCGCAATGCCACCGATTTCTATAAGACCCTGGCCGCACGGTTCCTGCTGGTGGTGGGCAGCTCGATGGTGTCGAACTACATGCTGTATATCCTGCAGGATTATCTCGGCCTTGATCAGGCGGGCGCCCAACGGCTGCTGTCGGTGAACTCGTCAATCACGCTGATCATCGGATTGGTGTGCTGCCTGGTGGCCGGGCCACTCGCCGACCGGATCGGGCGGCCGAAGCAGCTGGCCGTTGCCATGACTGGCATGATCGCTGTTGGCGCGTTGGTGCCGTTTGTGTTTCCGACTCCGGCAGGGCTGATCGTCTTCTCGATCATTGTCGGCATCGCCACTGGCGCGAACTCCTCGCTGATCCAGATAATCAGCGTCATCGTGCTACCCAACCCCGAGGCGGCCGCCAAGGACCTGGGTTTCCTGAACCTAGCCAACACTTTGGGCGGTGTTGGTGCTTCGTTCGTTGCCGCGTCGGTGATCGGCCAGTTCGGGTATGGTGCCGTGTTTGTGGCCCAAGCCGTGGTTGTGTTGCTGAGTAGCGCCCTGTTCTACTCGATCAAACGCGTGCGCTGACGGACGACGATGGTCGCTCGTCAGCGCCGTGGTGCCGCTGGCCATGTTGGCACCGTGATGGAAGGTTGGGCGTGCGGGGCCGTTCAGTGCGGTTCGCTCGGATCCAATGGACGCGTGCTGTCGCGCAAGATCAGGCTGGTCGGGTAGATGGAGCGGTTCTGGATCGGTCGACCGTGCGATTTGTCGATGATCATGCGCACGGCCGCGGCGGCCATGTCCTGCAGCGGCTGGCGGACCGTGGTCAGCGCCGGGCCCATGTACGCCGCCGTCTGCACGTCGTCGAATCCGATGACGGACAGCTGCTCGGGGATCTTCAGATCCAGCGTGCGCGCCGCCTCGTAGACGCCCATGGACTGCAGGTCGCTGCCTGCGAAGATGGCCGTGGGGCGTTTGGCGGAGTTCTTGAGCAGCGACAGTCCCTGCAGGTAGCCGCCGGCCGTGGAGAAGTCGCCTTCGCGCACCAGGTCGGGGTCGAAGGGGATGTCGTGCTCGTCTAGGGCCGCCTTGTAGCCGTCGAGTCGCGCCTTGGAGCACAGCATGGAGTTCGGTCCGGTGATGATGCCGATGCGGGTGTGCCCCAGGGAGAGCAGGTGACGGGTGGCGATGAGGCCGCCGGTCCAGTTGTCGGCCTGTACGGAGAGGTTGTCGGGGGAGGGGTCGCCGGCCGGGTCGAGCGTGACATAGTCGATGTTGAACGCCTGCAGGCGTGATTTCTCCGATTCGGTGAGGTTCGAGAAGACCAGCACCACGCCGAGCGGTTGACGGCGCAGCACGCCTTCGACCCACCGGGAATCGGGGTGCGAGCGGTCGCCGCTTTCGGTGGTGACGACGCTCATCTCATGGGCGCTGGCTTCATGCACGATGCCACGCAGCATCTCCAGCGACCAGATGTTGTCGAAGTTCTGGAACACGGCTTCGATGAGCTTGCGGTTCTTGGTGGTGGAGATACGCTTGGTGTAGCCGCTGTCCCGCAGCGCCTCCTCGATGATTTGTCGGGTGCCGGCGGCCACGTCGCTGCGGCCGTTGAGCACCTTGGAGACCGTGGCCAGGGAATACCCGGTGCGTTCGGCGATGTCGGCCAGCTGCGTGGATTTGGACGACGCTCGGTGACGACGTGCGGTGTCGGGCATATGCAACCCCTTCTACGATATGACGTACAACGTATTCGTGAATACCGGAGTCCAGTATATCGAAATTTTCGACAACACACGAAGAGTGCCGTCTGAAAACATGAAAGCGTCGAAAACTTTCGAAAATGTTCGGAAAGTGTTGAATGTAGGGTGTCGTCGGTGGCTGTCGAGACGGCGGTAGATGTCTGGGCGGGTGATGTGTGGCTGCTTGATGGGGGTGCTGGGCGGTGTGGGGGATGTACGAAAGACTGAAATAATGCCGTAATCAAGCGATGTCAAACGTTTGCGCAGATGCTTCTGCGGTAGGCGGGGTGTGTGGGAGTGGGTTTAGGGCGTGGGCCGCGACACGCCGCGCGCTGTAAGTTTGACGGTTTAACTAACTCGCGATAGTATTTTTCTATCGAAAACAATGAAAGTTTTCGGAAATATTAGAATTCGGAATCGCGAGACGATCGGGTTCGACGGGCCGTAACGCTGCACAACGGCGGAAGGTTCCTGAGCCCGGGAGAAAGGACGCTGCGTCGGGTCGCCGAGGTGGCTGCGGTTTCGAACGACATATAGGAGGAACGATGAAGTTTAAGAGGATTCTGGCCGCCGGTGTTTCGGCAGCTGCCGTGCTGGGCATGGCCGCCTGCGGCGGCGGAGGCTCGTCCGCCGACGACAACACCATCGTGTTCTGGCACAACGCCACCTCAGGTGACGGTCGTCAGTACTGGGAGGATTTCGCCGCGGAGTTCGAGTCGGAGCACGAGGGCGTCACCGTCCAGATCGAGGCCATCCAGAACGAGGATTTCGAAGGCAAGCTGACCACCGCCATGCAGGATCTGTCCTCCGGCCCGGATGTGTTCATGGCCCTGGGCGGTCAGAAGGACCGCGACATGATCGCCGCCGGCCAGATGATGGACCTGACCGACAAGATCACCGATGAGAACAAGGAGAAGCTCGGCTCCTCGCTAGATTCGGCCACCTACGACGGCAAGATCTACGGCATGCCGACCACCGTCCAGCCCGGTGGCATCTGGTACTCCAAGGATCTGTTCGCCCAGGCCGGCATCACCGAGGCTCCGACCACCTGGGAGGAGCTGATCGATGCCTGCCAGAAGCTCAAGGACGCCGGCATCGACCCGATCGCCGTCGGCGCCAAGGATGCCTGGCCGGCCGCTCACTGGTATTACTGGCTGTCCCTGCGCATCTGCTCGCCGGACGTCTACGAGGAGAGCATGGCCAACAAGGACTTCTCCGCCGAATGCTGGACCGCTGCGGGCGAGAAGCTGCAGGAGCTCAACGACGCTGGCTACTTCAACGAGGGCTACCTGACCACCACCGCCCAGCAGGGCGCGAGCTCGTCGGCCGGTCTGCTGGCCAATCACAAGGCCGCCATGGAGCTTATGGGCACCTGGGAGCCGGGCGTGCTCAAGGATCTGACCCCGGACAAGCAGCCGATGGCCGACCTCGGCTTCTTCGCCTTCCCGTCCGTCGAAGGAGGCGAAGGTGAGGAGGGTGCTCTGATGGGTGCTGCCACCGGCTTCGGCGTGAATCCGGAGGCTCCGGATATCGCCATCGAGTTCATCAACAAGATGGCTGAGAAGGAGTGGCAGGACAAGTATGCCACCGCGTTCTCCACGATTCCGGCGACGACCGAATCCCAGGCCGACGTGACCGATGAGAGCCTCGCCATGCTCATCACCGCCCTCAACGAATCCGACGGCATGAAGCTGTGGATGGATACCTCGCTGGGTGCCAACATCGGCAACGCGCTGAACACCGGCGTGGTGAACCTGCTCTCCGGCACCGGCACCCCGGAGGACATCGTCAAGGCGATGAACGACGCCGCAGCCAAGGGCTGATATAGCCGAGGCACGCTCTGACTGAATACGGCGGCCGGAACCGACGGGCGAATGGTTCGGACCGAAGAAGACACGGACCACCCCCGACCGGTTCCGGCCGCCGTCCCTTTTCACAGCATTCAACAGACAATCAATGGAGATGCCATGACAAGTGCAATCCAAGCGGAAGCGGCCCGGCCCCGCTCCGCCAAGAAGGAGAAGAAGCCGAGCAATGGCAAGCTGCAGCGCAATCTCGAGATTCTCTTGCTTGCGGCGCCGGCCATCATCGTGTTCGTCGGCTTTGTGATTCTGCCTCTGATTCTCGGTTTCTATTACGGCTTCTACCGGTGGAAGGGTTTCGGTATGCCTTCCGAAACCGGTGAGTTCGCCGGCCTTGACAACTACATCACCGCGCTTAAGGACCCGACTTTCCAGGCTGCCATCGGACATACGTTCATCGTGGTCGTCGGCTCGCTGGTCATCCAGGCGCCGATCGCCATCCTGTTCGCGTTGCTGCTCAACCAGAAGTTCAAGGGCCGCGGCCTGGTCCGCACGCTGATCTTTGTGCCATACGTAATCTCCGAGGTCATCGTCGGCACCGGCTGGAGCCTGCTGCTGCAGAAGACGGGCGCCGTCAACGAGCTGCTGTCCTACATCGGCATCGACGGTCCCGACTGGCTCGCCGACCCGAAGATCGCCATGATCACGCTGCTGGTCATCATCAGCTGGAAGTACATCGGCTTCGCCGTCATCCTCATGCTCGCCGGCATGCAGTCCATCCCCGAGGAGCTGTACGAGGCCGCCAAGGTGGACGGCGCCGGATTCTGGCAGATGCAGTGGAGCATCACGCTGCCGCTGCTGGCCCCCACCCTGCGCATCTGGGTGTTCCTCTCGATGATCGGCTCGCTGCAGCTGTTCGATCTGGTCAACATCATCTGGGGCAGCTACATCTCCGAGACCGCAGGCGTCTCGACGATGGCGACCTACATGGTGCGCAACGGCCGCGATTCCGGCAACTACGGCTACGGTTCGGCCGTGGCGATCATCATCTTCATCATCTCCCTGGTCGTGGCGCTCGTCTACCAGAAGTTCGTGCTCAACCGCGATCTGGAGGGAGCTCTGACCGAAGAGAAGCAGGCCAAGAAGCGCGCGGCCAAGCGCGCCAAGGAAGCGCAGCGGCTGGCTGCAAGCGAGGTGAAGTGAGATGGCCAAGAACACGCAATACACCAAGACCAACGGCTACCGCGTCTCACAGAAGACCCCGTGGGGCCACCCGGTGGTCTACCTGCTGTCGGTGATCCTGGTGGCGATCTGCACGGTGCCGGTGCTGTACATCATCATCGGCGGCTTCCGCACCAACTCCCAGATCACCAACAACCCGTCGGGCTTCCCGAACCCGTGGGTCATCGACAACTACATCAACGTGGCGCAGAGCGACACCTTCTGGGTGGAGCTCAAGAACTCGCTGATCGTGGCGGTGTTCACCATGCTGGGCGTCGTAGTCCTCGGCATCATGGTCAGCTACGTCATCGCCCGCTACAAGTTCAAGTACGCGCCGCTGATGTACTCGCTGTTCTCGGCGGGCCTGATGTTCCCGATGACCGTCGGCATCACGCCGCTGTACCTGATGATCCGCAACCTCGGCCTGTCGAACTCGCTCGCCGGCATCATCCTGCCGCAGATCGCGTTCGGCCTGCCGCAGACCATCATCATCCTGGTGCCCTTCCTGCAGTCCATCCCGAACGAGCTCGAGGAGGCGGCGCTGCTCGACGGCTGCTCGCGTCTCGGCTTCTTCTGGCGCATGGTCATCCCGCTGGCCATGCCGGGCGTGGCCACCGTCGGCATCCTGCAGTTCGTGGGTAGCTGGAACGGCTACATGCTGCCGTTGTTCGTCCTGAGCAGCTCCGACAACTACACCTTGCCGCTCGGCGTGTCCATGTTCAGCTCGGAGCATTCGGTCGATACGGCCGCCGTGCTGGCGTTCACGTCGCTGGCCATGCTGCCGGCCCTGATCTGCTTCACGATCTTCCAGAAGAAGATCGTCGGCGGTCTGACCGGCGCCGTCAAGGGCTAATCGGCGCAGTCAAAAGCTGATTGGTCATCAGGAAGGGCACCCCCAAGAAGGGGGTGCCCTTCCTGATATGGAGCACGAAGATCTCCAATACATTGCTCGCTGGGTTCTAGACGAATCCGTTGATATCCGTATTGATGATGGACTGTTCAAAACTGATCGACTACGGATCGCTGTACAACCTGAAAATGAATCCCGCTTTCCCGCTGATGTTGTCAGCCGTCCCCTCATCGAGAGATAAATATTAGAAAAACGATATAATTCGAAATCGGCCTAAACCGTCTGATGATATTGTATACGAAAGTTTCGATTTTTGTGATATCGGGTTTTATAAATCTCCATGTGTACGGAATATTGTGCAAGAATGGCTTTATATAGCCATTTTTTCTATTTTTGACGCGGTGGGACACTAAAATTAAACGATTTGACTTACTGAGATGGCTGTGAGTATAATAATGATGCATTTTAGAAAACTTTCTAAAATGTTTACGAAAATGTGAGGATGCAGATTCGTAAAACATATGCAAAGGAGAGTAACATGTCAATTTCGAGGACATGGAAGCGCGTGGCCGCCGCAGTCTGTGCAGGGGTTATGGCCGCCTCGCTGGCTGCCTGCGGAGGTGAAGACGCCGCGCTGAAGAAGGATGAGAGCATCGTTAACGTGGCGACGATTTCCACATCGCAGCTGACCGAAAACTGGAATCCGCTAAGTCCGACCGCTAGCCAAGGCACAGTGGGCGCCCTGTACGAAGCCCTGTTCTTCGAGAACGCTGCCGGCGGCGATGACACCCTGCATCCGATGCTGGGCGAAACGTATGAATTCAGCGACGATTACATGGAACTCACCATCAAGCTCAAGGATGGTCTCAAGTGGAGCGACGGCAAGCCGATCACCGCGGATGACGCCGTGTACACCTTCAACCTCATCAACGACAACAGCAGCCTGAACAGCACCGGTTTCCACGGCAAGGCCGAGAAGATCGACGACACGACGTTCAAGCTGACCTTTGACCAGATCGCGACCATTACGGCGAGGGCGTGTCTCACGGGCGTGCCTCTGGTGCCGAAGCATGTGTTCGAGAAGATGAGCGACGTCACGACCACCGTGAACAAGGACCCCGTCACCAGTGGCCCCTTCACGTTCAAGGAAGAGGATTTCACCCCGCAGAGCTACGTGTTCCGTAAGAATCCCAATTATCACGAGAAGGGCCAGCCGTACATCGACGGCGTTCGCTATACCTCGTACGCCGGTGGCCAGGCGACGCAGGACGCCATTGTGGCCGGAGACATCGACTGGGCGTCGAATGTGTTCCAGAACCCGGAGAAGCAGTTGGCCGGCGCCCCCGTCGACTACATCACTATGCCGTCCAGCGCCCAGGTGCTGGTGACCTGCTCCAGCGCCGAGATGGGCTGTACCGGTCCTCAGACCGATGTCGCCGTCCGCAAGGCCATCTATTACGGCATGGATCGCGCTCAGATGAACAATCTGGCGTTCTACGGCATCTTCTACGATTCCAGCTCCTCCCTGACCCCTGTTCCCGAGAACGAGAAGTGGCTGTCGAAGGATGTTCCGGAATCCACCGTTCCCGAAGAGGCGAATGTGGAGAAGGCCAAGCAGCTTCTTGAGGACGCCGGATACACGCTCGGTTCCGACGGCATCTACCAGAAGGACGGCGTGCGCCTGAGCTTCGAAGTGCCTGCGATCTCCGGCTGGACCGAATCGATCAACGGCGTCGATGTCGCAGGTCAGCAGCTGAAGAAGGTCGGCATCGAGATGAAGGCCAAGCAGGTCTCGGCGAACGAGATGACCGAGCTGTACTCGAAGGGCGATTACCAGATCATCACCGAGAACATGTGGTATTCCGGTTCGGAACCGTACGGCTTCTACAACACCTTCTACGCGTCTTCCGCGACCGCCAAGGTGGGCGAGAAGTGCATCAACGGATGGGCCAGGTACTCCAATCCGGCCGTGGACAGCGCGCTCGAGGCCATCAATTCGACCAACGACGACAACGAGAAGATGAAGCAGTACGCCATCATCCAGCAGCAGGTCTACGAAGACATGCCCTACATCCCGATGATGCGCACCGCGACCATGGTGGAGACCAGCAAGGACTTCACCGGCTGGGTGACGGAGGACAATGTCTATGCCGCGCCGGCCAGCTGGGGTTCGTGGGATACCGGCATCATCCTCCGCACCATCAAGCCCGCTGCCGATAAGTAGCTGATTCCGTAGTTACCCTTATCCCTCTGCGACAGGCCGGCGTCGGACGGCAAATGGCCGAACGGCGCTGGCCTTCTACCGAATCGAGTGAAGTCATGAAATATTATCTTCGTAAATTCGGGTTTTACCTGGTTGCCTTTATCGCCGCGCTGACGCTGAATTTCGCCATTCCGCGTATGTTGCCCGGTGATCCGGTGGACATCGTTATGAACCGCCTGGCATCGAAGGGCACCGTGCAGCCAGAGACCCGCGCCGCAATCGAATCCATGCTCGGACAGAGCGATGGACAGCCGTTGTGGGAACAGTACATCACCTATGTCAAGAACATATTCACCGGTAATTGGGGAACGTCCGTGGCATTTTTCCCGACCCCGGTGCTCGACGTCATCAAGAACGCACTGCCTTGGACGATCTGCCTGGTGGGCATCACGACGATTCTGTCGTTCATCCTTACACAGATCATGGGCATCGCCGCCGGCTGGAAGCACGGGAGGAAGTTCGACAGCTTCATCGTTCCGGTGTCCACGGTGTTCCAGTCGGTGCCCTACTTCTGGCTCGCGCTGATTTTCGTGTCGATTTTCGCCAAGAACCTGGGGTGGTTCCCCCTGTCGGGCGGATACGATTATCAGCATCTGAACCCGGTGCTGTCGCCCATGTTCGTGGGCAGCCTGCTGCATTACGCCTTCCTGCCGGCGCTTACCATCCTCGTAAGCTCGTTCGGAGCCGGTGTCGTGGGCATGCGCAACATGATGGTCTCCACGCTGTCGGAGGACTACATAGTCACCGCCGAAGCCAAGGGCCTCAGCGACTCGCGTATCAAATGGGGCTATGCGGCGCGTAACGCCGTGCTGCCTTCGGTGTCCGGATTCGCGGTCTCCCTGGGTAATGTCGTCGGCGGCTCGCTGCTCACCGAAACGGTGTTCTCCTATCCTGGCATCGGCCAGCAGCTGCTCATGGCGGTGCAGAACAATGACTATGCCCTTATGCAGGGAATCTTCATGATCATCACCACCAGCGTTCTTGTGGTCAATTTCATTGTGGACATCCTGTACGGATTCATCGATCCCCGTACCCGTCAGACGGACTGAAAGGAGGGGCACGTCATGACATCTGCAACAATCGCAAAACCTTCCAAAACCCCTAAAAGAAGCCGCTTCGACGCGGTGAAGCGCATGCTTCCGCGACGGTCGGGCAAGTTGACGACCGGCCTGATCCTGCTGGGCGTGGTCCTGCTGTTCGCCATCATCGTCCCCTTCTTCTCCGATGATCCCAATGCGATCAACGATATCGGCCTGACGGCCCCTTCCACGGCGCATCCCCTGGGAACGACGATGAGCGGTCAGGACGTGTTCATGCAGCTTGCGTATGCGACGCGCGGATCGCTGATCATCGGCTTTTCCGTCGCCATCATCGCCACGGTGATGTCCTCGTTTTTCGGCATTCTCGGCACGTATATCGGCGGTATTTGGGATGATCTGTTCGCGCTGATCACGAATATCATGCTCGTTATCCCGGGTCTGCCGCTGACCATCGTCATCGCCGTGCTGTCTCCGACGCGAGGCATCGCGATGGTGGTCATCGTGCTCGCAATCACCTCGTGGGCGGGCTCCGCTCGAGTCCTGCGCGCCCAGACCCTGTCCATGCGAGGCCGGGATTACGTGCTGGCGGCGAAGATTTCCGGCGAACGTCCCTGGCGCGTCATCGTCGTCGAGATTCTGCCCAATCTGCTGCCGTGCATGGCCTCCCAGTTCGTGTTCGCCGTGATCTTCGCCATTCTTGGCGAGTCCTCCCTGTCGTTCATCGGACTGGGTGCCTCCGGGCAGCTCACCTTGGGCACCATGCTGTATTACTCGCAGAACGCCTCCGCCATGAACATCGGCGCATGGTGGTGGTTCATCCCGCCGGGGCTCGTCGTCGCCGTGATCGGTGCCGGACTGTCGTTCATCAACTTCTCCATCGACGAAGTGGTCAATCCCAAGCTGCGCACCCTGAATGCCAAGCCCGCCAAAGCTAAGAAAGCGAAGGTGAAGTAATATGGCCGACAACAAAGACGTATTGCTGGAAGTGAACGATCTTGACGTCGTCTATGATTCCGCGGTTCCCGTGCACGCCGTACAGCATGCGACCCTGCACGTTCGCCGAGGGGAGATCATGGGCCTGGCGGGTGAATCCGGATGCGGCAAATCCACGCTCGCCTACAGCGTCAACCGTTTGCTGAAGTCTCCCGGTCGCATCGATTCCGGTCAGGTGCTGTTCCACGATGCATCGGGCGAAACCATCGACGTGCTGGGCCTGAACGGCAAGGCGCTGCGCGACTACCGCTGGGCCAAGACCTCCATGGTGTTCCAAGGGGCGATGAACTCCCTGAGCCCGGTGACCAAAATCGGCAAACAGCTGGAGGACGTCTATACCACGCACTGCCCGAAGATGAGCAAGTCCGAGCGCATGGACCGATGCGCGGAACTGCTAAAGATCGTCCATGTCGATTCCAACAGGCTTGCCGCCTATCCCTTCGAGCTGTCGGGCGGCATGCGGCAGCGTGTGATGATCGCAATGGCGCTTGCGCTCGATCCGCAGCTGATCATCATGGACGAGCCCACGACCGCGCTTGATGTGGTAGTTCAGCGTGAAATCATCGAACAGATCACCGAACTGCGCAATGAACGCGGGTTCTCGGTGATATTCATCACGCATGATCTGCCGATGCTCCTGGAAATCACCGACCGCATCGCGGTGATGAAGAACGGCGTCATTGTGGAGCAGAACACGTCGGAGAACATTTATTGGAATGCTCAACACCCCTATACGAAGCGTCTGCTCAGCTCTTTCCCGTCTCTGACGGGCGAGCGAGGCGACTTCGTACGTACCGGTGCCATCGATTCGGAGGTCGAGGGTCATGTCTGAGATCAGGCTCGAACACGTTATCAAGGATTTCGACCTGCGCAACGGGTTGAAACACACCACGATTCATGCGGTGAAGGACGCTAGCTTCTCGCTGGAGTCAGGTAAGACCATCGCTCTGGTAGGAGAGTCCGGCTCCGGCAAATCGACCATCGCGAGAATGATCACCTGCCTGGAGACGCCTACCTCCGGCTCCATTCTGTTCGATGGGAAGCCTGTGCCGCGGCGTGGCAAGGCGCTGCACCAATATCGGCATAACGTGCAGATGGTGTTCCAGGATCCGTTCGCCTCGCTGAATCCGTACCACAACATCTACCATCATCTCGTCCGGCCGATGAAGATCAACCATCTTGCCGATTCCGAGGATGAATATCAGGACAAGGTCATGAAGCTGCTGGAACGCGTGGAGCTCACTCCGGCGAAGGACTTCATGTGGCGTCGTCCTCACGAGCTGTCGGGCGGACAGCGTCAGCGTGTGGCCATCGCCCGCGCCTTGGCACCGCAACCGAGGATCCTCATAGCGGATGAACCCGTATCGATGCTCGATGTCTCGCTGCGACTCGGCGTATTGAATCTGCTGGCCCGTATCCAGCAGGAGGAACAGCTTGCCATGCTGTACATCACGCACGATTTGGCGACGGCACGCCATTTCTCGGATGAAATCATGGTGATGTACCACGGCGACATCGTTGAACATGGGCCTTCGGATGAAGTGATTCTGCATCCGCAGAACCAATATACGAAGAAACTGCTCGGCGCGGCCCCCGATCCGGACAGTTTCTTCCGGAACAAGAAGAACAACGGCAAATGACGCACGGGATTCCCGCGCGGCGGCGCGTTCCGAATCAGCCGCCGCGCGGGAATCCTCCCTCCATCCGTCTCATAAGGAAATTCAATGATGAAGATCTCCAACCCCGTGCTCACCGGCTTCCACGCCGATCCCTCGATGATCCGCGTCGGTGACACTTACTACATCGCCAATTCCACGTTCGAATGGTTCCCCGGCGTGCAGCTGCACGAATCCAAGGACATGGTCCACTGGAACCCGCTGCCCGCCGCGCTGAACACCACCGAGCTGCTCGACATGCGCGGCAACTCGGCCTCCGGCGGCATCTGGGCCCCGGACCTGAGCTACGCCGACGGCAAGTTCTGGCTGATCTACACCGACGTGAAGGTCGTCAACGGCGCGTTCAAGGACTGCACCAACTACCTGGCCACCACCGAGGACATCCACGGGCCGTGGTCCGGTCCGATTCGCGTCAACGGCGTGGGTTTCGACGCGAGCCTGTTCCATGACGACGACGGCCGCAAGTACCTGGTGCAGCAGACGTGGGATCACCGTGAATACAAGCATGCGTTCCACGGCATCACGCTGACCGAGTTCGACGTGGAGACGATGCGGCTGAAGCCGGAGACGGCCCGCACGATCTGGATGGGCGACGACGTCAAGCTCGTCGAGGGCCCGCACCTGTACAAGATCAACGGCTGGTACTACCTGTTCGCGGCCGAGGGCGGCACCGTGTGGACCCACCAGGAGGTCGTGGCACGCTCCCGCACGCTCGATGAGCTCTCGTTCGAGGCCTCGCCCACGAACCCGTTCATCACGAATTTCGACACCCCGCGCAGCTACCTGCAGAAGCAGGGCCACGGCGCCCTGGTGGACACCCCGTCCGGCGAATGGTACTACGCCTCGCTGTGCGGCCGCCCGTGGCACCACGAGACCGAGTCGTTCACCGACCCGCGCGGCTGGTGCACGCTGGGCCGCGAGACCGCGATCCAGAAGGTCGAATGGGACGAGGACGGCTGGCCGTACGTGGTCGGCGGTCACGGCGGCGAACGCTACGTCGACGCGCCGAAGGACGCCGTCGAGACCGTCGCCCCGGCGACCCACGACCAGCACGACGAGTTCGACACCGACACGCTCGGCCCGGACTGGAATACGCTGCGCGTGCCGTTCGACGCGAAGATGGGTTCGGTCGGCGGCGGCAGCCTGAGGCTGATCGGACAGGGGTCGCTGTGCAACACCTTCGACCTGTCGCTGGTGGCCCGTCGCTGGCAGGCGTTCGACTTCGACGCCGAGACCTGTGTGACGTTCGATCCGAAGACCTACCAGGCGATGGCCGGTCTGACGAACTACTACAACGACCAGCATTGGTCGTGGGCATTCGTCACGTACGACGAGGACCGCAAGTGCCGCGTGATCGAGGTGGCGCAGAACGACCGCAACAACTACACCTCGTTCCTGCGCGAGAACGCCGTGGTCGTGCCCGAGGGTGTCGAGCGTGTGTGGCTGCGCGCCAAGGTGCGCACCCAGTGGTACACCTACGAGTACTCGTTCGACGGGCAGACCTGGACCGAGCTGCCGGTCAAGCTGGATGCGAAGATCCTTTCCGACGACTACGTGAACCAGACGTACGGCGGCTTCTTCACCGGAGCCTTCGTGGGACTGGCCGCGGTCGATTACTCCGGATACGGCGAGGTGGCCACCTTCGACCACTTCGACTACAAGGAGCTCTGAGTCCCCGCCTTCCTCTGACGAGGGAGACGACGCATGCCGCCGGAGGAAGACGGGCTCCCGTCTCCCTCCGGCGGCCGGACGGTGTCCGGCACCCCTCATCGGAGGGTATATTTGAAAAACCGTAAAGTATAACGTTGTCTGATGGGTGGCTGCGCCGCCGCGGCCGGATTCCCACACGTCGACGACAAAGGAGTTGCAACATCATGGCTTTCGAGTTCCATGTCCGTCCCGATGGCGACGACCTGGCCACGGGCGATCTCGACCACCCGTTCGCCACCATATCGAAGGCCGCCGAACTGGCCTGCCCTGGGGACACCGTCATCGTGCATGAGGGAGTCTACCGCGAACAGGTCGATCCCTCCCGCGGCGGCGTCAGCGATCTGGAACGCATCGTCTACCGCGCGGCCGACGGGGAGCATCCCGTTATCAAGGGATCCGAGCGCATCACCGCGTGGGAGCATGACCACGGCAACGTCTGGAAAGTCACGCTGCCCAACACGTTCTTCGGCGCTTTCAACCCCTACCGCGAGCCGATCTTCGGCGACTGGCTGAACACCCCGGACCACCGCGTCGACAAGCCGAAGCATCTGGGCGACGTCTATCTCAACGGCCGGTCGTTCTACGAAGTCACCGACCCCGCGGAGCTTGACGACCCGCAGGTGCGCACCACGGTGGTCGACAACGCCCTGCAGGTCGTCCGACCCGTCGACGACCCCGATCAGACGCGCTACGTATGGTATTGCGAGGTCGACGAGCATGCCGGCAAGACCACGATCTGGGCGAATTTCCACGGCGCGGACCCGAACGTCGAACTCGTCGAGATCAATGTGCGCCGCAGCTGCTTCTTCCCGTCGCGCACGCATATCGACTACATCAGCGTGATCGGCTTCGAGATGGCGCAGGCCGCCTGTCCGTGGGCGCCGCCCACCGCGCCGCAGATCGGCATGGTCGGCCCCAACTGGGCGCGCGGCTGGGTCATCGCGGACAACCACCTGCACGACGCGAAATGCTCGGCGGTCTGCCTCGGCAAGGAGGAATCCACCGGCGACAACGAGTGGTACCGCACCGACCGCAAGACCGGCTATCAGTACCAGCTCGAAGCCGTGTTCAAAGGACTGCGCATCGGCTGGTCCAAAGGCGTGGTCGGCGGACACCGCGTGGTCGGCAATACGATCCATGACTGCGGGCAGAACGCCATCGTCGGTCATATGGGCTGCGCGTTCAGCACGATCAGTCGCAACCACTGCTACCGCATCGGACTCAAGCGTGAGTTCTTCGGCTGGGAGGTCGCCGGCATCAAGTTCCATGCAGCCATCGACACCGTGATCGACCACAACGACATCCATGACTGTTCGCTGGGACTGTGGCTCGACTGGCAGGCGCAGAACACGCGCGTCAGCGCGAACGTGTTCCATCACAACGTGCGCGACACGATGATCGAGGTCTCGCACGGTCCTTGCCTGCTGGACAACAACGTCTTCGCCTCGCCGTGCACGATCCAGAACTTCTCACAGGGGCTGGCGTTCGTCAACAACCTGGTATGCGGGACCATCGACCTGCATCGCGTGATGGACCGGTCCACGCCGTACCACTTCCCGCACAGCACCGAAGTGGCCGGCTGCGCGTTCGTTTCGGGCGGCGACGACCGCTACCGCAACAACCTGTTCACCGCGCCCTGCGGCGCGGATGACTGTCCGGGCCTGGCCGCGCTCGATGCCTATGCCGGGTACCCGACCTCGCTCGACGGGTACATCCGCAGCGTCCACGAGGCCGTGGCCGAAGGCGTGCAGGGCGGCGGCGACCCGTATCCGGTCCAGCCGTTGTACGTGGGCGGCAATGCCTACTGCGGCGTGCAGACACCCGATCAGGAACCCGATGCGCTTCATACCGAGGAACCGGTCTCGGTCCAGGTCGAAGAGACCCCGGAGGGCGTCGTCGTCACCGTCGACGTGCCCGCGGCCGTGGCGGCCCGACGTGAGTCGGTCGTACGCACCGCCGATCTCGGCACGCCGCGCATCGTCGAGGCGCTGTACGAGAACCCGGATGGTTCGCCGATCACGTTCGACGCGGACATCACCGGCGAACGGCGCGACGGCCCGTCCGTCCCTGGCCCGTTCGTCGCGCTGCATGCGGGCGTGAATCGTTTCGTATGCGCGAGGCGCACGGTCTGATTTCCGCAGCTAAGCAAAGGAACCGAACATGTTACGAACCGTGCAAACCGCGCTCGGCCCGGTCGAGGGTCTTGCCGCCCCCGAACCCGAAATCACCGTGTTTCGCGGCATCCCGTTCGCGGCGCCGCCCGTAGGTGATCGGCGATGGCGAGCGCCGCGGCCCGTCGAACCGTGGCCGGGGACGCTGGCGGCGTACGACTTTGCCCCCGCATGCCCGCAGCCTACGCCGGGCGGTTCGAACGAGTTCTATGACCGGGAATGGGGTACCGACCCGGCCATAGAACTCAACGAGGATTGTCTGTATCTGAACATCTGGACCCCCGCGCTACGTGGCAACAGGCGGGATACGCGGGTGGTCGCGGACCATCCGCTGCCGGTGATGGTGTGGATCCACGGCGGCGCCTACCAGACCGGATGCACCGCAGAGAAGGAATTCGACGGCTCTGCCCTGGCGCGCCGTGGCGTGGTGGTGGTTTCCGTCGGCTACCGGCTCAATGTGTTCGGATTCCTGGCGCACAACCGCTTGCGCGAGGAGGCCGAGGCCCGGCATGATGATGAGCCCTACGCGAACTTCGGTTTCCTGGACCAGCGAGCCGGCATCCGATGGGTGGTCAAGAACATCGCCGCGTTCGGCGGAGACCCGGAGAACATCACCATCTTCGGGCAATCCGCCGGGGCCGGCAGCGTGTTGGCGCAGATCTGCTCGCCGCTGAACCGCGGCCTGTTCCAACGCGCCATCATGCAGTCCGGTGCTGGGCTGGGGATGTTCAACCGCCATCAGCAGAGTCTCGAGGACGGTCACCGCACCGCGGAGCGCCTGTTCGAGGCGTTGGGAGTCTCCTCGCTCGACGAGGCACGGCAGGTGCCGGCCGCCGAACTGCTCGCCGCCGCGGAAGCGTTGCCGGTGCCTCCCGAATCCGGCCGCGAGGGCGACTGGTCGATGATGGTCAACTGGGTGCCCTGCGTGGACGGACGGTTCATCACCGACCAGTATGCGCGGACCATCGCGCGCGGAGAGCAGAACGAGGTCGAGATCCTGCTGGGCAACACCACCGGTGAATTCATGGAAACCGACGCCGACGGCACCCTGCTGCCCGCGGGCGAGGTCGGCAACCTCAAACTGATTGCCGAGTGGATCCGCGGCGGCCGCAAGGCGCCGTACTACTACCGGTTCGACGTGGCCATGCCCGGGGACGACGCCGGCGCGTTCCACTCCTCGGAGTTGTGGTTCTCGTTCGGTACGTTGGCCACCTGCTGGCGGCCGTTCGTCGGATGGCACTACGACCTGTCACGCCGGATGGTCGCCTACTGGACGAACTTCGCCGCCACCGGAGACCCGAACGGTCCCGACGCGGACGGCACGCCGCTGCCGGAATGGACACGGTACGCCCCGTTCGGCGGCGACGCCATGCGGCTGGGTCAGCGGACCCGTATGATCCGCGACTGGAGCACGAACGTCGAACGCAACGCGTTGTTGCAATGGGGCAGCGCGACGACCAACTGAATCACAAGAGCACAAGGAGAGTACACATGACTGATTACAACGGTTCCGAAACCAGCCTGTTCGAACAGTGCGGCTACAGCCGCGAGGCCATCAAGGCCCGTCTGGAACGCAACTGGTATGAGATGTTCGAAGGCCCGGACAAAATCTACTGGGAGAACGATGAAGGCCTCGGCTACGTGATGGACACCGGCAACCACGACGTGCGCACCGAAGGCATGAGCTACGCGATGATGATCGCCGTGCAGTACGACCGCAAGGACGTGTTCGACAAGCTGTGGGGCTGGGTCATGAAGTACATGTTCATGACCGAGGGCTTGCACAAGGGCTACTTCGCCTGGTCCGTGGACCCCAGCGGCGTGCCGAACGCCGACGGCCCGGCCCCGGACGGCGAGGAATATTTCGCGATGGATCTGTTCCTGGCCGCCGCGCGCTGGGGCGATGGCGAAGGCGTGTACGAGTACTCCCGTCACGCCCGCTCAATCCTGCGCACCTGCGTGCACCGGGGCGAGGATGGCGAGGGCTACCCGATGTGGAACCCGGAGAACCATCTGATCAAATTCGTCCCGGAGACCGAATGGACCGACCCCTCGTACCACCTGCCGCACTTCTACGAGGTGTTCGCCGAACGTGCCGATGAGGCCGACCGTCCGTTCTGGGCACAGGCCGCCAAGGCGAGCCGCGAGTACCTGGTCACCGCCTGCCATCCGGAAACCGGCATGAACCCCGAATACTCAAACTATGATGGCGCGCCGCACGTCGACGAACGCGACCACTGGCATTTCTACTCCGACGCCTACCGCACCGCCGGCAACATCGGGCTGGACTGCCTGTGGAACGGCGTCGTGCCGGAACTGTGCGATGCGAATGCGCGTCTGCAGCGTTTCTTCCTCGAACACGACCGCACCTGCGTGTATGCGATCGACGGCACGCCGGTGGACGAGACCGTGCTGCACCCGGTCGGCTTCATCGCCGCCACCGCCGAAGGCTCGCTCGCTGCGATGCACTCGCAGGAGCCGGACGCGCTCGACAACGCGATCCGCTGGGTGCGCCTGCTGTGGGACACCCCGATCCGCACCGGCACGCGCCGCTACTACGACAACTTCCTCTACGCCTTCGCGTTCCTGGCGTTGGCGGGGGAGTACCGCACCTGGTGAGGTGCCGATAGTCTTGAACCCATCGGTTGCGGAGCCGCTCCGTTCGATGGGTTCGGAACAAGGCTGACGCGCCAATGCGTCAGCGAGAGACAAGAGGGAAGGAGGTGCGAGCGAACGGGTTCGGGGCAGAGTGGCTGCCGAACCGAACGGTCCGATACACGGGCCGGACAAGGAATACACCATTATCAATGAGGAAAGTGATGGATACATTGTTCAATACAACCGATGAGCGTGGGGCGTCCAAGCGCCGTGGCATCGTCGCGGCGCTTGCGGCCGCAGCCATGCTGGTGCCGCTGGCGTTCGCCCCGACGGCCATGGCGGCCGACCCCGACTATCCGGGCGGCATCAAGGGCGAATACAATCCGCTGGGAATCAACGCTGGTGTCGCCATCGAGACATACACCCTCAACCAGGACAAGGAGAAGGCCCTGGTCGAGAACTTCGACCAGATCACCCCGGAGAACTCGTTGAAGCCGGAAGGCTGGTACGACGACCAGCATATTTTCCGCATGTCACCTGACGCGCGGAACCTGCTGACGTTCGCCAGCGAGAACGGCATCAAGGTCTACGGCCATGTTCTGGTCTGGCACTCGCAGACGCCCGACTGGTTCTTCCAGGCCGACGAAGGGTGCCATGACACCAACGACAACCCCGGCGTCACCAGCTGCCCGCTTGCCGACAAGGCCACGATGCAGGAACGCCAGCGCAGGCACATCGAGAACGTGGCGGAGGCCATCTCCGACGAATTCGGAAAATTCGGCAGCCCGACCAATCCCGTCGTCGCGTTCGACGTGGTCAACGAGACCGTGAACGACAGCGACGACCCCGCCACCAACGGCATGCGCAATTCGCTGTGGTATCAGACCTATGGGGGCGAGGACTACATCTATGACGCGTTCCGGAACGCGAATACGTATCTGAACGACGTCTACGCCGCCGACGACGCGGAGCATCCGGTGACGTTGTTCATCAACGATTACAGCACCGAGCAGGCGGGCAAGCGTTCCCGCTACAAGGCGCTTGTGGAACGCATGATCCAGCAGGGGGTTCCCTTTGACGGCATCGGTCACCAGTTCCATGTGTCGTTGACCACGGCCTCGTCGAATCTCGACGACGCGCTGACCGATATGTCCTCGCTCGGCAAGAAGCAGGCCATCACCGAACTGGACGTCGCCACCGGAACGCCGGTTACGGAGGCGAAGCTCATCGAGCAGGGACGGTACTACTACGACGTCAACCAGATCATCCACAGGCACGCCGACCAGCTGTTCTCGGTTTCGGTGTGGGGGCTGAGCGACGACCAGTCCTGGCGCAACAAGGAGGGCGCGCCGCTGCTGTTCGACGAGAACCTCAACCGTAAGCCCGCCTACGTCGGTTACATCGGCGATGAGGACAACCTGCCCGAACCGATGAAAAGCGCGATCGTGTTCAAGGACCCCTCGGCCACGGTCGATTCGCCGCTGCCCGGGACCGAACCCAGGAACGGCGCCTCGTCGCCTTGGGAGCGCCTGCCGCTGATCGGACTGAACGCCTCGGAGGACGGGACGGTCGCAGGAACGTTCAACGCCTACTGGAACGACGGAACGCTGACCGTCTATGTGGATGCGGTCGACGCCACGAAATCGGACGGCGACTCCGTAACCGTGCGGGTCGGCGACGCCGAGTACGTGATCGGGCGCAGCTCCGCCCCCGCGGCCGCCGACGTGGCTTCCAAGGTCGTGGAAGGCGATGGCGGATACGAGCTGGTCGTCACGGTGCCTTGCCCCGACGCCGTCGAGAACGCCGCGGTGGGTCTGAACGTGATCGTTAAGGACGGCGACAGCGGACAGGCCGCCGCATGGGACACCAACCCGACCGGTACGGTCACGCTGGTCGAACCGTTGAGCTATACGGAAGCCGTGAAGGTTCCCGCCGACGTCGAAGCCCCGAAGATCGATGCCGATGCGTCGGACGCCGCGTGGGACGACGCCGTCGAGGTCGCGCTGGACAAGGTGACCAGCGGGACGCCCGAGGCGACCGCTACCGCCAAGACCCTGTGGTCGGACGGCAAGCTGTATGTCCTCATGGAAGTGACCGACGCGGACATCGATCTGTCCAACTCGAATCCGTGGGAGAAGGACTCCGTGGAGGTGTACATCGACCGCGGCAACACCAAGAGCGGCCAGTACACCGATGACATCCAGCAGATTCGCGTGTCGGCCGATGGCCAGGAGCTCAGCTTCGGTGCCGGTGCCGCCGAGGACGTCCAGAAGTCCAGGGTCAGCACGGCCGGCCGCGTCGTCGACGGCGGGTATGTCGTCGAGATGGCCATCGATCTGGGAGAGGCCGCGGCCGGAACGTTCGAAGGCGTGGACTTCCAGATCAATGACGCGAAGAACGGTGCGCGAATCGGCATCCGCAACTGGGCCGATCCAACCGGCGCCGGCTATCAGACGGCGTCCCATTGGGGTGTGTTGCGTCTGCTGTCCGATCCCTCCGAAACCGAGACCCCGGGCGGGGAAGATCCCGAGAAGCCTGGCGACGAGAAGCCTGGCGACGAGAAGCCTTCCGACGAGAAGCCTTCCGACGAGAAGCCTTCCGACGAGAAGCCGCGGCCTTCCGACGATGCTGACAACGACGACAAGATGCCGCAGACCGGCTCCGCGGTCATCGGAGTCGCCGTGGTGGCGTTGCTGCTGGTTGCCGCCGGATGCGGGCTGGTCATCGCTCGGCGTCGATGAGACTTGTACACCCGCCAGCGCGCCGAATCGTTTCGGCCCCTGCAATGCCGGACGACAAGGCCGCAAGCGGGTGCACAAGCTGAGAGCGTAAGCGCTCAGTTCCGGTCATTCCATAGGCCATGGCATTGGTGGTGCAAGCCTATGGAATGACCCTTCAATAATAGCGGTGCTTCCTGAGAGTATCGATGGTACAAGGAAGAGTGGGTTGGGGGCTGCGGACGTTTTCTTGGAGACTGAGCGGAAGGATTGTTGCCGTGTCCGGTCGTGAGGAGCGCGAGCGGGCGGTGGAGTTGTATTTCACGACGTCGATGTCCACGAAGCAGGTTGTGGAGCATTTGGGGTATCCGACCGCGACGAGCACGCTCACGTTCTCCACAGACCCGCCCCACGTGCGCCTGTCGCCGCACGCCGTCCATGAACAGGTACGGGTACGAATGTCCCAATGGCCGGTTGCGCCATTGGTCGATCGGTTGGGGGCTGCATGACTATCTCCAAGAAAACGTCCGCAGCCCCATGTCTCCTTTCAGAGCTCAACCAAAGTGCGCAACAATCCGGACGTTATCGAAGAGTGGGAGGAACGATGAAGACGATGAATAAGGGGCAAGATGCCGTAACGCTTTCGCCGCTGTTCGGCGAAGGGGGAGTGTTACAGTCAGGTGCCCCGTTGAGAATTTGGGGAACTGGAAGGTCTCGTTCGCAGGTGCGGATTACCGTCGCCGATCAATCGTCCGACGCCGTGATCACGGACGATGGCGACTGGACTGTGCAGCTAGGTCCGCTGGAGCCTGGAGGCCCCTACCGGTTGGAGGTACGGGTCGATGACAACGACGAACCGGTGATCGCGCACGACGTCTACGCGGGCGAGGTGTTCATCTGCGCGGGACAGTCGAATATGGAATACCAGATGGAATTCCTGCGCTGGCGGTACCCGTCCGAGTTCGCACGCGACCCTGACCCCCTGCTGCGCCACTGCAAAGTGCCCGTCCGGTTCGACTTCCATGGTCCTCGCCGCGATTTCGACGAGCCGGTCCGCTGGGTTGGCGCGGCCGCCGACACGCTCGACGAGTTCACCGGCGTCGGCTATTTCTTCGGCCGGATGATCCGGCAGTGGCTGGGCGTGCCGGTCGGCCTGCTCAACATCACACTCGGCGGCTCGCCGATCGAATCGTGGATGGACGAGCAGACGCTCGCCGCATGGCCGAAGGCGCTCGCCGATCTGGAACCCTACCGCGACGACGAGGTGGCCCGCACCCGCAGCGAGCAGAGCATCGCCGCAATGAACCGCTGGTATGAGGACCTGCGGATTCGCGAGGCCGAAGCCGGCCAGGAGGATTTGGGACACGGTACGCTCGAGCTGCCCGCGTTCTTGAAGGACACCGATCCGAGGCTCGCTGGATTCCGTGGCGTAATCCATCTGCGCCGCACGGTCACGTTGCCGGCCTACGCGGCTGGGCATGCGGCGGCGCTGCACCTTGGCGCCATGGTCGATTCCGACGAAACCTCGGTCAACGGTGTCAAGATCGGCCAGTCCGAGCACCAGTACCTTTCCCGCGACTATATGGTGCCCGAAGGCGTGCTGAAGGCCGGACGCAACGAGATCGACGTGCGCCTGGTCGTCGAACACGGCACAGGCCGCGTGACGCCAGGCAAGCACATGCACCTCGACATGGGCGACGACTCCTACGATCTCGACGGCACCTGGACCTACGCCATTGGCGCGTGGGTGGACACGGACTGCCCCGGTGAGGACTTCGTGCGTTGGAAACCGCTCGGTCTGTACAACGGCATGACCGCGACCTGCGCCGGGTACGCCGCACGCGCCGCGCTGTGGTATCAGGGCGAGTCGAACACCGGCGACGTGGCCGACGACTACGGCCGCATGCTGGCCGCAATGATTGGATGCTGGCGCAGGGCATGGGGGCAGGAACGACTGCCGTTCCTCATCGTGCAGTTGCCGGTATTCTCCATCGACGGCGTGGAGGACGGTGGTTGGCCACTCGTCCGCAAACACCAGTGGGAAGCCTCCAGCCTGATCGAGGATGTTGCCACCGTGGTGACCCTCGACGCGGGCAATTGGAACGATTTGCATCCGTGGAACAAGAGTGTGGTCGCGGATCGTCTGTTCGCCGCGGCGCAACGTCTTGTATATGGCAAGGACGACGCACCGCGCTCGCCGGAGTCGATTGACGTTCGGCTGGCTGATGGACGGCTGACCATCACCTTCGACGATGGCACCGGCGATTGCGGCTTGGACACATTAGACGGCGCAGATCCAGGCGAGTTCGAACTGGTTTGGGAGGACGGCTCCCGGCAAGCAGTGCCGGCGAGCATCGACGGCAACACCGTAGTCATCGCCGTGCCGTGGCGCAGACCGACGGCAGTGCGGTATGCGTGGCGCAACGCTCCGAACCGTGGATTGCTGTGCGGGTCGAACGGTCTGCCGGTTCCGCCGTTCGCCGAACCCATCGCATGACGTAACCGTTCGTGAAAGAAATGAACGCATGAGAAACTTCATCTTCCACAATCCCGTCAAGATCTACTTCGGTGAAGGCCAGGCCGTGCATGTGGCCGAGGAGGCCAAGTCGCGCCCCGGAGCCGTGCTGCTGGTCTACGGCGGCGGCTCGATCAAGCGCAACGGCGCCTATGACGACGTGACGGCCGCGCTGCGCGAAGCCGGCAACGAGGTCATCGAACTGTCCGGCGTGACGCCGAACCCGAGGCTCGACAAGGTCCTCGAAGGCGTGAAGCTGGTCAAGGAGCATGGCGTGTCCCTGATCCTGGCCGTCGGCGGTGGTTCGGTCATCGACTGCGCCAAGTTCATCTCGCTCGGCTCCGGCCTGGGCGAGGACGAGGACCTGTGGGACGACTATGTCGAAACCGGCAAGCCCGCCCCTGAGAACCTCGTGCCGCTCGGCGTGGTGCTGACCACGGCGGCCACCGGCTCCGAGATGGGTGACGCGGCCGTGCTCACCAACTGGGCCCGCAACCGCAAGCTGGGGTACACCTCGTTCCCGTTGACGCCGAAGTTCTCGGTGCTCGACCCGACCTACCTGCTCACCCTGCCGGTCGAACAGACCACCTACGGGTTCGTCGACATGTTCTGCCACACCTGCGAGCAGTATTTCTCGCTGCCCAGCGACGACAACCTCTCCGATGAGATGGCCGAGGCCATCCAGCGGCACATCCTGCGCTCCTGGCGCGACTGCCGCCGCCATCCGCGCAGCTATGAGGCCCGCAGCAACGCGATGTGGGATTCCACGCTCGCGCTCAACCGCGTCATCTCGCGCGGCAAGGAGGAGGATTGGGTCACGCACGGCATCGAGCACGCGCTGTCCGCCTACTTCGACATCCCGCACGGCGCCGGTCTGGCCGTGGTCCATCCGCACTGGATGAAGTACGTCTACACGTCGCGCCCCGAAGCCACCGCACGGTTCGCCCGTTGGGCGGTTAATGTGTGGGGTGTGGACCCGACCGGCAAATCCGAACGCGAAGTGGCCGAGGAGGGCATCGAACGCTACGTCGATTTCCTGCGCCTAGTCGGCGCCCCGCTCACGCTCCCCGAGGTCGGCATCCCTTCCGATTCGGCCACGCTGGATAAGCTCGCCGACCACGCCGGCGAGGTCGGCGGCTCCTACCGCCACATCACCCGCGACGATGCGCGCGCCATCCTCGCCTCCTGCGTGAGCCCGGTCGTGTTCTGAAAGGAGCGATTATGGCTGAACCATATTCGATGATCGTTATCGGGGACGGTTGGCGCAGCCGGTTCCTGTGCCGCATGGCCCAGGCCGTGCCCGACAGGCTGCGGGTGAACCTCGTCGTCGGGCATCACGCCGACCGGCTCGAGGCGATCGCGCGCGACTACGGCGTGCCGACGAGCGCCGACGCCGACGCCGTGGCTGCCACGGCCGCCGATTTCGTGGCGGTGGTGGTGTCCTGGCCGGCCACGCCCGGGCTCGTGGCGCAGCTGGCCGAACAGGGGCGGTACGTCTATTGCGAGACCCCGCCGGCCCCCGACGGTGTCAATGCCACCTGTCAAGAATCGGCCCGACAATGGTGTATGAACGTGTAACGGCCGATTATGGTTCTCTATGGGCCGGCCGACAATAATCGGTGGCACTGTTGATGAAGAAAGGAATGTCAGACCATGACTGCTGACCTCAACACCCTGTTGGAAACCGACGACGATGTGCGTCGCTTGTTCGAAGGGCGTCCGATGCAGTACCGCAAGTCAGAATCGTTGCCCGACCTGACCTGGCAGGCGCAATCGACCTGCGACCGCATCAACCGCGTCTTCTTCGAGGACCAGGCCGAGGCGATGCGTCTGTTCCATGACCTGGTGCCGGGCGCTGGGGACGGTGTCGACTTCCGACCCCCGATCAATCTGGATTACGGCATCGGGTTGACGATTGGCGACCGCACGTTCATCAACAAGGATTTCCTGATCGTTGGCGGCGGATACATCGAGATCGGTTCCGATTGCCTGATCGGCCCGCGCTGCACGATCTGCACCCCGAACCACGCGTTGGACGCGAAGACCCGGCTGGACGGCTGGGAGCACACGATGCCGGTGCGCATCGGTTCGAACGTGTGGCTGGGCGCGAACGTGACGATCTGCCCAGGCGCCGTCATCGGCGACAACTCGATTATCGGCGCCGGCTCGGTGGTCGTGGGCGACATCCCCGCGAACTCGATCGCGGTCGGCAATCCGTGCCGTGTCATCAAACCGCTGCCGGACCACGATCCGGCGTTCGCCGAAATCGAATAGCGGCTGGATCTTCGACAGGGTACGGTACGGAAGCGCGCAATCGCGCCTGATGGCGTTCCGTGCCAAGACGTAGTGGTGCGGAACGGCGAAAGCGGTCGCTGCGGCGTTCCGTACCAATGACAAGTGGTACGGAACACCATCGGCGGTTGCCGTGGCATTCCGTACCACAGGGATGAGGATGTTCGGTCGATGCGATCAGCCGCGCCAGCGCACGTACTGCTCGTACACCTGCGGGGTCGGCTCGCCAGTCAGCGTGGTCTCGACCTTGACCGGCCACGCCGGCGGCTCCGCTTCGCCGGACAGCACCCAAGCGGCCTGACGGGCGGCACCGATCGCCACATACTCGTCGGTCTCCGGCAGCTCCACGTCCATGCCGAGGATGGCGGGGGCCAGTGCACGCACGGCCGCGGACTTGGCACCGCCGCCGATCAGCAGGATGCGCTTGACGTCCACGCCCAGGCCTTTGACCAGCTCGAGGCAGTCGCGCTGCGAGCACAGCAGGCCTTCCACGAACGCGCGGGCGATGTTCTCGCGCTTGGTGTTCGCCAGCGTCATGCCGTACAGTGCTGCAGTGGCATCCGGACGGTTCGGGGTGCGCTCGCCGTCGAAATACGGCACCAGGGTGATGCCGCCGGCACCCGGCTCCGAGGCGGCGGCCAGTTCGGCCAGCTCGTCATAGTCCACGCCGAGCGCAGCGCGTCCGGCATCGGAGATGCGCGAGCCGTTGATCGTGCAGGCCAGCGGTAGCCAGTGACCGGTGCAGTCGGCGAAGCCGGTGACCGAGGCGGTCATGTCATAGGCCGGGATGGGGGAGATGGCTGCGGCCACGCCCGAGGTGCCCAGCGAGATGCTCACGTCGCCCACGCCCATGCTCAGGCCCAGCGACGCCATCGCATTGTCTCCGCCGCCGGGGCCGATCGGGCAGCCGCCCTCGACGTCCTTACCCGCGATGGCCGGATCGGCGACGTCGCCGGTTTCCGTCGGGCCGAGCACGCGCGGCAGCACGATGTCAGCGGTTTCCTCTTCGCTGCGGCCGAGAGCCATGGCGAGCAGATCGCGGCGGTATTCGTTGGCGGTCGCGTCGAAGTAGGCGGTGCCGGATGCGTCGGAACGATCGGTGAACAGCGCGTCCAGATTCGCCTTCAGTTCCTCGGCGGTCGCCTCCTCGCCCATCGGGCCGTGGCCTGCGATGCGCCAGCTCAGCCAGTCGTGCGGCAGGCAGATCGCGGCGATGCGTTCGGCGTTCTCCGGTTCGTTCGCGGCGACCCACGCCACCTTGGTGATGGTCAGCGAGGCGACCAGCGACGAGCCGACCGCCTTGACCCAGCGCTGACGGCCACGCATCGTCGGATCGTCGGACAGGTCGTCCTCGCTGCCGTCGGCGGCCTTCTCGGCCTCGCCGAGGCGAGCGATGAGCACGTCGGCGTTGGTGGCGGAACGGGTGTCGTTCCACAGCAGCGCGTCGCGGATCACGCGGCCGTGGTCGTCGAGCAGCACCATGCCGTGCTGCTGTCCGCCAACCGCCAGCGCGGCCACGTCGTCGAGCCCGCCGGCCTGCTCTGCCGCCTCCTGGAACGCCTGCCACCAGGCTTCGGGGTTCACGCTGGTGCCATCGGGATGCTTGGCCTGTCCGAAGCGGACCATCTCGCCGGTAGCGGCATCGGTGACGCGCACCTTGGTCGACTGGGTGGAGGTGTCCACGCCGGCCACCAGAACTCTGCTCATTGTGCCTCCTTGCAACATGCCGCCGAAACGGTGCTCCGACGGCGTTTGTCCGAATTACGGTTCCATCATACCCAAATAGTTAGACGAATGAACTATACTGGTGTGTGTACCATTCACATTGCGGTGGGAGGCACGCCAGAGGCGATGAAGCACCAAAGCACATAACGAGGAGGATAGCCGACATGGCAGCATTGCGGCGAATCAACCAAGACGACCTGCGCAACCACAACCTTTCGGTGGTGATCGACACTCTGCTGCGCACCACCGAGCCGTTGAGCCGCGCCGAACTGGCCAAACGCACCGGACTGACCAAGGCCACCATGTCGCTGCTGGTCTCCATGCTCGTCGACGACGGCGTGGTGCGCGAAGGGGAGCCGAGCGTGCAATCGTCGTACGGCCGTCCGAGCACGCCGTTGCTTATCGCCGGGGGGCGGTACTGCGGCATCGGCCTGCAGGTGAACACGAACGGCTACGGCGTCATCGTGCTGGATCTGGACGGCACCGTGATCTCGGAGCGGTGGGTCGATGCGGACATGTCGGCCCCCGACGCCGACGAGGTGTTCGCGGAACTGGATGCCTTGGCAATGGAACAAGAGGCCCTGCTTGCCGAACGGGGATACACGGTGGCCGGGGCGGGCCTCGCGCTGCCGGGTCTGGTGACGGGCGACATGCGTCTGCTGATGGCCCGCAACCTGGGGTGGGAGCAGCTCGACCTCACCCGGTTCGACGTGATGCGGCGTCTGGACGTGACCGCGGGCAACGAGGCGAACATGGCCGCGCTCGCGCAGATCCCCGGATACGCCATGCGCCGCGACGGCGACGGCATCGTGGGCCCCTCCGAATCGTTCATCTATCTGTCCACCGACGTCGGCATCGGCGGCGCCGTGGTGCGCAACGGCCACGTGGAGATCGGCGACCATGGCTTCGGCGGCGAACTCGGCCACACGTCGGTGGAACTGCGCGGACCGGTGTGCCGGTGCGGGCGGCGGGGCTGCCTGGAGACGTACGCGGGACGGCGCGCAATGGTGGAATCGGCGGGCATCGCCAGCGGCTCCGCCGCGGCGCGCCGCGAATCGGTCGACGAGCTGATCGACCGGTGGTGCGCCGGCGACGTCAGGGTGGCCGCCGTGGTGAACAAGGCCATCGAGGCGATGGTGTCCTCCATCGCCTCGGCGATCAATGTGTGCGACATCGAAACGGTGGTGCTGGGCGGCGTCTGGTCGCAGTTCGGTTCCGAGATCGCCGTGCAGATGCAGAGCGCGTTGCAACGGCAGGTGCTGGGATACCCGGAGGTCCGCGCCAAGGTGCTGATGGCCGACGTCACCTCGCGCCCGGCGCTGGTCGGCGCCGCCGCGATGGGACTGCGGCATTTCGTCGACGACCCGATGCGATTCGTGTCCGTCTGATACAGTGGCTCGTGGCGTCCCGCCCGAGCTGCGCAGGTCAAGGGGCGCCTGCACCGCCGGCTTCGTGCGGGGCGTCCGATACCGTGCGCAGCCATGAGGGAACAGGAGCATCCCATGGTCGACCGTACCGATTCTTCAACCGACAACATCACCACCACCGAACCGTCGCCCATGGGGCAGTCATCCAAGCCGGAGAACCGCCGTTGGCGGTGGACCGCGGCGGACATCGCTGTGGGCGCGGCATTGGGCGTGGCCTGCGGGCTGGTGTTCTGGGGGTTCAACTTCGCCTACGCGTGGCTCTCTCCGCTGATCGGCGGCATCCTGCCGGGGCTGGCCAGCGTACTGCACCCGCTGTGGTACTTCTCCGGCACCCTGGCCGTGATCATCCTGCGCAAGCCGGGCGCCGCGATCTACGTGAACCTGGTCGGCAGCGCCGCCGAGATGCTGCTGGGCAACCAGTTCTCGGTCGGGTTCGTGTTCGCCTCCGCGGCCATGCAGGGGCTGTTCGCCGAGATTCCGTTCATGGTCACCCGGTACCGCGTCTACAACCTGCCGATCAGCGTGGTGTCGGGGGCGTTGGTCGCCCTGGAATACGGCGTGTATCTGATGTTGTTCCGGTATCAGGGCGTGGCGTTCCTCAGTGCGCGAGGCATCGTGCATATGGTCAGCGAACTGGTCGGCGGTGTGCTGATTGCCGGCGTGATGAACTGGTACCTGTACCGTGCGATCGCCGCCACGGGCGCGCTCGACCGCTTCGACTCGGGGCGTGCGCGGTTCGCCGCGTAACGTCCGGCTGTTTGCTATAGTGGGTCAAGTTGGTTTCCCAACGTGGGGCTGTAGCTCAGTCGGTTAGAGCATCGGACTCATAATCCGCCGGTCCAGGGTTCAAGCCCCTGCGGCCCCACTCACTCGCCACGTCGTAAAATCCGGAACCTGTCTGTCCGCCGTTCGGTCGGTTCTCCGTCCGTATACGGCACACATCGGATCTGTCCGCGCCCATGCCTATAATCGCCAAGGTTCCGGTTCACGCCAGCCATAGGGGCAAGCGACCCGGGTCCCCCGAATTCCTTAGGAGACACCATGAAGCAGGGTATTCATCCCGATTATCATGCCGTTCAGGTCACGTGCTCGTGCGGCAACACCTTCGTCACCCGTTCGACCTACAAGGGCGAAGCCATGACGGCCGACGTGTGCTCGAAGTGCCACCCGTTCTACACCGGCAAGCAGAAGATCCTCGACACCGGTGGTCGCGTGGCCCGTTTCGAGAAGCGTTACGGCAAGCGCAGCAAGTAGCTTCCTCAACGCCAGCCCCGGCAGGCTCGGCGCGCTTCGGCGTGCCGCCGCGGGACTGGCGTTGTTGTATATCCGCCAATACATATCGAATCGAACGGAGACGAGCAGCACATGGCAGACGAACAGTTCCCCGCGGCGCAGACCGCGTTGGAGGAATACCGCCGCATCGAGCAGGAGATGAGCCAGCCGGAGGTCGCCTCCGACCCGGACAAGATGCGCAAGCTGGGCCGCCGCCACGCCGAGCTCGGTTCGATCGTGTCCGCATACACCGCCTACCTGCAGGTGCGTGACGATCTGGAGGCCGCCCGTGAGATGGCCTCCGAGGACCCCGATTTCGCCGAAGAGGCCCGGCGGCTGGAGGCGGAGCTGCCCGCCGTGCAGGAGAAGCTGCACACGGCGCTGATCCCGCGCGATCCGGACGACGCACGGGACACCATCATGGAGATCAAGGCCGGCACCGGCGGCGAAGAGGCCGCGCTGTTCGCCGGCGACCTGCTGCGCATGTACCTGCGGTATGCGGAGAAGCGCGGCTGGACCACCACCATCCAGAGCGAGAACCGCACCGAGCTGGGCGGCATCAAGGACGTGCAGGTGGCCATCCGGGCCAAGGGCACGCCGGCTCCTGAGGACGGCGTGTGGGCCAGCCTGAAATACGAGGGCGGCGTGCACCGCGTGCAGCGCATCCCCGTCACCGAATCGCAGGGACGCATCCAGACCTCCGCGGCCGGCGTGATCGTGTTCCCCGAAGCCGACGACGACAACGACGAGATCGAGATCGACCCGAAGGACCTGAAGATCGACATCTTCATGAGCTCCGGTCCAGGCGGCCAGTCGGTGAACACCACGTATTCGGCGGTGCGCATGACGCATATCCCGACCGGCATCGTGGTGAGCATGCAGGATGAGAAGTCGCAGATCCAGAACCGCGCGGCCGCACTGCGCGTGCTCAAGTCGAGGCTGCTGGCCATGAAACACGAGCAGGAGGCAGCCGAGGCCGCCGACCTGCGTCACTCCCAGGTGCGTTCGCTCGACCGCTCCGAACGCATCCGCACCTACAACTTCCCGGAGAACCGCATCGTCGACCATCGCACGAACTACAAGGCGTACAACCTGGATCAGGTGCTCGACGGCGACCTGCAGGCCGTCATCGACTCCGACATCCAGGCCGACGAGGCCGAGCGCCTCGCACGCCAGAGCTGATGAACGTCGAACAGGCCATCCGTCGCGCGGCGGCCACGCTGCGCGACGCCGGTGTGGACACCCCCGAACATGACGCCAAACTGCTGCTGGCCGAAGCCTACAACTGCACCCTCAGCGACGTCGACAAGGCCATGCTACTGGGGAATCCCCTCGCTGCTCTTGCAGAAGGGGACTTCGCGGATGACGTTCCCATAGCCGCTTCTGATGAGGGGACTCCCGAGCGGCACTTCGATGCCATGGTCGCCCGCCGTGCAGCCCGCGAGCCGTTGCAATACATCGTCGGGCATGCCCCATTCCGCTATCTCGATCTGCAGGTCGGCCCCGGTGTGTTCATCCCGCGTCCCGAAACCGAGCTCGTGGTGCAGGAGGGCCTGGATTGGTTGGCGACGCAGCGCATCGCCGCGCCGCGCGTCGTCGATCTGTGCACCGGCAGCGGCGCAATCGGCCTGTCGATCGTAACCGAAACCGCCGATGCCGAGGTCTGGGCGGTCGAGCTCAGCGAACGCACCGCCGCATGGACGCGCCGTAATGCCGAAGCCGTTGCGGCGGCTGCCGGTACGGCTCATCGGTACCACTTGGTACCCGGGGACGCGACCGCCTCCGGTACGCTCGCCGAACTGGACGGTACCGTGGATCTGGTGGTCACGAACCCGCCGTATGTGCCTGAATCGGAGATCCCCGAACAGCCCGAGGTGCGCGATTATGACCCGGAGTTGGCGCTGTACGGCGGTTCCCCGGATGGTCTGCTGATTCCCGAACGCATCATCGACCGGGCCGCCGCGCTGCTGCGTCCGGGAGGTCTGCTCGTCATGGAGCATGACATCAGCCAGGGGGCCGCGCTGGTCGCCTACGCGCAGGCTCACGGCTTCAACCGCGCCCGCACCGGCCAGGACTGGACGGCCCGGCCTCGATATCTGGTGGCAGTCCGTATCTGAGTTCACGGTTTTGATGTATGGCGCTATCCTGTCACGGTTGTAGGGAGCTTTTCTGTCGATAACGGGATATTGGCTGTAAGATGCCATTCGGTTGCTGTCTCGCGGATGTCGACGGTACCTCCTGACTGAAGGATGGCCTTGGTATGGCGGCGTAACCCTGAATGCGAGGAATTGAAGGTTTTGTTGGAGGAGAGCCGCGGTACGTCCGATGCGGTGATGGTGATGTTCTCGTAAGTTACACGGACGGCTACTGCATAATAGGCCGTAGGCTCGGCATATTTGAGAATATTGCAATAGATTTCCCGGATTAGGGAACCTGACAAGATCTTTACGTTATCAGGCATACCGATGTCGTCGGAGGTGTTGAAGATGCTTTTGCCTCGAAAGCCGAGTTCGTGCAGTCGCCGGTCGTTGTGGTTCATGAACATTGCCAATTCGTGACCGTCATGGTGCTTCACGGGATTCTCCTCATCGGACTGACTGGCATCGTTCTCCAATAGGTCGATGATTTGACGTGTTGCTCGTAAAGCGTTGCGGGCAATATCACCCATCTCTTGTATTGCTGTATCCCCGGTGTATTGCTGGTCGGTTGCTGTACGGTATTCGAGCATGGCCACAAGGTAGGTCAAGTCATTGGCCACCGTATCGTGAAGCTGTCTTTGGAAACGCTCTCGTGTGTCCCTTTGCCGTTCACGCTGCTTCAATGCGGCAAGCTCCGCGCGTTTACGTGCCCACTGTCCGACGAATGCCATCGAATAATACCAGCAGGCATATTGTACGACTGAAGAGCATATCCAGATCGGATAGCCGCCTTCAAACACGGTAACACATAATGCAGCCACGAACGGGAATGAGGCGGACAAGAAGCCCAACGTAGGCGATTGATACGCTAAGACGACAATGATGAGCATCACGGTCAGAAATACCCCATTGGGGGATGTGACGCGCAATACGTCCAGAATCAGCGCTGTTGAGAGCAATGGCCATGCCAACACAGCCGGACGTAGCGGTAAGGCAAAGGTGAGTACAGCGCACATGGTGCAGAGACCAACTTGCAATGTGCCGGTAATGATGCCGACTTGGACAAAGCCCCACGTTTCGATGCCGGTTATAATCGCTAACGCCGTACATCCCAACCCGAGCCAGTATGTCCTGAGTATCGTCAATAGCGAACCTCTATATTGACCGTGCTGCGTAATCGTCACAACAGCCCCTTCCTGACGGCTGTAACCACCGCCTGGATGACGTTCCGTGCGTTGAGCTTATGTACCGCGCGTGACTGATAGGAGTAGACGGTGGACTCGCTGACATGCAAACGCGAAGCAATTTCCCTGGTCGTTAGTCCCTGGGCATATGCTGCCAAAGCTTCATGCTCCCGTTTCGACAAGGCTACGGTGTGCCCGCTATCGTTACCTTCCAACTGGCGGTTTACAAGTAATTGATGGGCCTTGTTTGACGTGAGGAACGTTGTAGCATGGGAATCTGAATGCGCGTCGGGATCGAAGGTGCGTCCGGCAAGTGCTTGGCGTACTGCCGTTGCCAGATAGTCACGTAACCGGTCTTTGGAGATGAGGGCTTGTGCGCCCGCGTTGATCATTCGCGTGCGGTATCGATTGGTCGGGTAAGCGGTGATGCCAATGATGGCGATACTATCTGTTTCACGTCGAATGGCTGCACAGACCTGATCGCCGGTCAAATCATCGAGTGACATGTCAGCGATGAGTACATCGGGGCGTGTTTGAGTGGCTGAGAGGCATCGTTGAATGGCGGTCGTACCGTATTGGCATACCCAGATCAATGCGCAGGAAGGGACTTGCGTCAGTGCCTCGGTGAGCAGACGCAAGGCGAGTGGATCGTTGTCGACTATGGCGATTCGTGCTGGGAGGCGTTTGTTGATATCCACGTTTTCAGTTTTACATACAGGTGTTCTTTTCGCATTACGCTATGCACTTTGTAGCAATCTCTATGGCAGACCTTGCCATTGCGCGTATCCGTGAGATGTAGTGAAAGAGACACCGGAATTCGGCGGCTGTAATAACCGAAAGGAGTTCTCATGTTGAGAAAGAAAATCATCACCGTGACAATGACGTTAATCTGTGCACTTGCCGGTGTCGGGGCAATCGGTATGAGTGCTTCGGCAGCGGAGGAGGCGAATACTGCAACAGCGCGAAGCACCTGTCATTTGGTGGCGGAAGTGGCGCGTTCTGGGGCAGATGTGAAATTCACCGGTGGACGGGTCGGATGCGCGACTAGTGCAACAGTGACAGTCCGCGCACGAAGAGACATTCCGTTGAGCCCGGATCAGAATTTGGACACGCGTACTTTTAATGCCAAAAACTCCACTCAGACAATGACGGTACGTGGTACAGCCGGACATAAATACTTCACGGAAACGACTTCATCGACCGGGGCAACGGCCCAATCGAGTCGTTTGACGTTCTGAACAATAGTGAGATCCGGAATGACGAAGAGAGTAACGGCAAAAACAAGCTCCAATCTGACATTATTCGCCAAGGGACATAACCTTCGTATGTCACTGGTATTGGTGATGGTGATGACGGCGATTTGTTTTCGCTGGTGGTATATGTCGGTTGATACCCATGTACTCAATCAGGTGGAACCGGTTTGGGTGGGTACGGCCAATAGTGTGCCGTCGCTTTTCGTCGTTGCGATGGTCTGCTGTTGCGCACCGCGTATGCCGTTGACCGATAGGTTGGGAAACCGTCGGCCAGCGGCATACGGCACGTTGGCCGTTGCCGCGGTCTGTGTGATGGCGATGGCTGTAATGCCGGTGGTATACGGCGTGTACAGCGTACTTCCACGTGATTGGATTCCGGGGATGGACATGGTTGACGCGACGGGTGCCATGTTATTTCGTGAATTCAACATGTTCGCTTCAGGCGCGGCTCTGATGCGTGCGGTACAGGCGGGTTTCTTTGGCGCTGTGGCTGCGATAGCGACGGCACTGAATGGTCGGATTGTCGGAACGGGACTGTCTTTGGCGGTTATGCTCGGTGAATTGCTGCTGGGCTCTGCCGACTCATACGGCGAAATGTCGGTATTCACGTTCACGGTTAAGGCTTTGCCTGCTTGGTGTGTAACCGTTGGAATCCTGTTGATGTTGTCATGGGTGGTTTGGTATCTGACAGCGGCCGGCGCTCCGTTGCTGGTGTTGCATCATGGTGAAAGGGAATGACGATGCGCGGCAACAATACAGAGGGAATACTTCCTGAAATTCGTGACGTGGCGATAGGCGGAGATGCCACGGTGGAATGTCGGAATCTTGGTTTCCGCTATGGCAGGCGTGATGTATTCTCTGATGTTTCATTCACGTTGATGTCGGGTGTCGTCGGGTTGCTCGGCGCCAATGGTGCTGGCAAGACGACGCTGCTGACCATCCTTGCCACATTGCGTATGCCGAAGAGCGGCCAGGCTCTTCTGCTGGGAGAGGACGTGACTTCCGTGACGGGTCGGCAACGTATTCGACGGTCATTGGGGTACCTGCCACAGACGGTCGAAGTGATGGGGAGTTCCACGGTGTTCGACAATGTTGCATATGCGGCATGGGCGCATGGTGTGGATTCCTCTGAGGTCGGATATGCCGTGGAACGGGCGCTGGAGGCCGTTGGATTGATGGACGTCGCAACGCTGCGTGCCCGCAAGCTGTCGGGAGGACAGCGTCGACGGCTGGGCATCGCTTGCGCGATTGCGCATCAACCTCGCGTTTTGCTGCTTGATGAGCCGACGGCGGGCGTTGATCCATTGCAGCGTGTTCGGCTGCATCAATTGATGACATTGATTGGCAAAAAGTCTACCGTGGTGGTGAGTACACATCTGGCCGATGAGGCGGCACGGGTCGCCGACTATCTGTTGATCATGAGGGATGGTGGTTTGGCGTTTGCCGGTTCTCCCCAGATGCTGTCCGAATGTGGGATGCCGGGAATGGACGTTGCCCGCGTCATCGAAACGGTGATGGCGGGTGAACGATGAGAGAAAAGATGCTGGGATTTCATGACGTTTCGCATACGGATACCAAAGCATGCCGGCGGAAGACTTGGACGGCGGACATACGTAGGCTGTCGTTGATGTCTGGTGCATTACCCGTATCGTCCTTGGCGGCGTTGGCGTTGATGGTGTGCACGTGCATGGCCGCGCAGACTGTCATGATGATTGCTGCTCCGGTCGCCCGATGGGCGTCGGTCGATGCGGCCATGCGGGAAGGCCTGCTGTTGATCGGTGTGGTGATTGCGGTGTTCACGACGTGGGCGGGACGTGCGTTGGGACGTAACTGCGTGGTCATCGGTCGAGTCTGTGGGCGTGGAGCCGATGACATTCTGTTACGACGTTTTACGGCGACCTCTGCCGCAGTGGTGTCAGGATATGCAGCGGGGTGCGTTCCCCTGCTGGTTCGCACCGCATATCGGGCGACATGGGGCGCCCCACCTGTACTCGCAATGATGTCTGATGGTATGGCGTTGATGATGTTGTGCGCGTTTGGGATGGTATTGGGTGCCCTAATAGGGTGTCGGTGGGCGTATCTGGTTGTGCCGGTAGCCACATTGGCGCTGATGATATCGCCTTGGGCCGTAACAGGCAGCGTGTTGTCAGGCACGGGTCATTCGGTGCTGTCCTTGGGCGTACTTTGGTTTCATGCATTTCCCGATATCGGATGGGTGCCTACTTGGCAGGCGGGGGTGTTCCGCTGTACGTTATTTGCGGCTGCGACGTTGACAATGGTGCGATACGGTATGGCGCGGGTTACGGGACGTTCGCCGCATATGGACATGACATTGTGGTGTAGTGCCGGGGTATGTGTGGCGATGATGGTATCTGCGTTATGTTGGCCGGTGCCGCTGGTGCGACGTGATACCGATAAGTTGTCGTGCGTACGTGAACCGGATTTCACGGTATGTCTGCACCCGGCGGATGAGCCGTTGCGTCCTTCCGTGACTCAAACCGTACAGGAGGTGTTGCGTCTTGCGCCTCAAGACAAGGTATTGCGAATCGCTGAATATGTGTACGCCGAACAGGAGCCGGAGACGGATATGGTATTGATGTCGGTGCCGGATGCCACATCTTCTCGCGCGTCTATAGAGCAGGCCGTCATCGAAAACATGGGTGTCGTTGTCTCGGGATCTGAAATGTGCCTGCATTCGGACGCTCCTTCGGAAGAGAAGATCCTTGCGGATGAAATAGCCAAGGCTGTTGACTCGTCGGTGAGGAGAAGGCTGGATGCGGGCTCGGTGCCGATTGGAGTGGATGAGGTCACCGGCGATCCTGTATATTCGTCATATCAGCCGTTACTGGATCGTCTGAATGATGAAGAGTTCGCCCAATGGTATACGACGCATCGTGAAGCAATCCTCTCGTGTCATGTAACTGAGTCCGATCTTCCTGCAGCATGATCGATTAAGTCATGGCATCATTGAAATCCGGCGGTCTGCTCGTCATGGAGCATGACATCAGCCAAGGGGCCGCGCTGGTCGCCTACGCGCAGGCTCGCGGCTTCAACCACGTCCGCACCGGCCGGGACTGGACGGCCCGGCCCCGGTATCTGGTCGCCCGGCGTGACGACTATTGCGCATAGTCCTGCAGCGCGGAGGCGTCGGCGTCGGTGATCGTGCGGATCACCCGCGCGGGATTGCCCACCGCCACCGAATGCGGCGGAATGTCCTTAGTCACCACGGCGCCGGCTCCGATGACGCAGCCTTCGCCGATGGTCACGCCGCCCAACACGGTGACATTACCGCCGAACCAGCAGTTCGAACCGATGACGATTGGCCTGCCGTATTCGTAGTCGTACGTCGAGCCGTCCGCCGCCTTGCGCACATTGCGGTCCTGCCAGCGCAGCGGATGCATCGGCGGCAGCAGGGACACATTCGGCCCGAACAGCACATCGTCGCCGATGGTGACTGGCGCGCAGTCCAGCACGGTGAAGTTGAAGTTCGCGAACACGCGGTCGCCCATCGTGGTGTGCACGCCATAGTCGAAGAACACCGGTCCCAGGATGTCCAGGTTCTCGCCATGGTGGGGGAGCAGGTCGTCCAGCACGGCGGCCCGGGCCTCATGATCGCCGCGCGGTAGCGCGTTGAACCTGGTGCACAGGTCGCCGGCCCGCTCGCGCAGCGCCGTCAGCTCCGGATCGGCGGGGTTGTAGAGTTTTCCATTCAGCATCTCCTCGCGCTCCGAGCGGCGGGGCGTGCGCAGTTCGACGGGAGGCATCTCGCCGGAGGACGGTTGCGGGGTGTGCTGAGGGGTGTGGGGTGCGTGGTCCATTGGCGTCCTTTCCTAGATGGTATGAGGTTTGAGGTGCGCGTTGCTGGTTGCATGTGCTGCCCCTTGGACGCCGGTTGCCGTTGGGACGGCGACCGTGCCCGGGGCCTGTTGCTCGTCGCATACCGATGATGCAATAGTAAGGTTGTACGCAGAACGTGAACGGGAGGTGCCGATGAGTGTGATTCGCAAGGTCGATGATGATTCCCTGGCCGAGGCCGCCGAGATCATTCGCCGTGGCGGTCTGGTGGTGGTGCCCACGGACACGGTGTACGGCGTGGCCTGCAATCCGTTCAGCACGGCGGCCATCGACCGTATCTATGAGATCAAGGGTCGTCCGCGGTTCAAGGCGCTGCAGGTGCTGCTGTCCTCGATCGAGGAGCTGGACGCCCTGGGCTTGGATCTGCCGGTGCCGTTGAACCGTCTGGCGGCGGCGTTCCTGCCGGGCGCATTCTCCCCGATCGCCGTGGCCCGCGAGGATTGCGCACTGGGGACGGTGCAGCAGACCCCATCGGGGGCGCGCACGCAGGGCATCCGCATCCCGAATTCCGCGTTGAGTCTGCGTGTTCTCAAGGCGACCGGTCCGCTGGCCGCCTCGAGCGCGAACCGTTCCGGCGGCGAAAGCGCGCAGACCGTCGAGGAGGCCGAGGCAGCCCTGGGTGATGCCGTGGATCTGTATCTGGACGGCGGCCCGACGCAGGGGCATGTCTCCAGCACCGTGGTGGCCGCCGACCCGTTGGCACGTGACGGGATCGCCATCCTGCGCGAGGGTGTGATCCGCGAGCCGGTGATTCGCAGGGCGTTGATCGTGAACGGCGGGGGCTTGGGCGCATGAGGGTCTATCTGTTCATCGCGGCCGTCGCGGGTGGCGCCACGTTCCTGCTCACCCCGTTGATCCGGCACCTGGCCATTGAAATCGGCGCGGTCGGCAAGGTGCGCGCACGTGACGTGCACACGGTGCCGACGCCCCGCATGGGCGGCCTGGCCATGATGCTGGGGTTTGCGGTGGCGATGCTGTTCGCCAGCCACATTCCGTTCGTCAGCGGGCTGTTCCAGAACAATCACCAGGCTTGGGTGGTGCTTGCGGGGGCGGTGGCGATCTGCCTGCTGGGCATGGCCGACGACCTGTGGGATCTGGATTGGATGTTGAAGATGGCCGGCCAGCTGCTGATCGCCGTGTTCGTGGCGTGGGGCGGGCTACAGATCATCTCGCTGCCGATCGGCTCGCTGTTCGCGGCCTCGCCGACGTTGTCGATCGCGATCACGGCGTTCCTGATTGTGGTGTCGATCAACGCGGTGAATTTCGTGGACGGATTGGATGGTCTGGCCTCCGGCATCGTGGCGATCGGCGGCATCGCGTTCGCGATCTACTCGTATATCATCGCCCGTTCCTCGCCGTCGTACGCGTCGATGGCCACGCTGATCGACGTGGCGATGGTGGGCATCTGCGTGGGCTTCATCCTGCACAACTGGCATCCGGCCAAGCTGTTCATGGGTGACTCCGGTTCCATGCTGCTCGGATACCTGATCACCTGCGCGTCGATCATCATGACCGGCCGTCTCGATCCGGCATCGATCCACACCAGCATCTACCTGCCGGTGTTCATGCCGATCCTGCTGCCGGTGCTGGTGCTGTTCCTGCCGGTGCTGGACATGTGCATGGCGATTGTGCGGCGTCTGCGCAAGGGCCAGTCGCCGATGCACCCCGATCGTATGCATCTGCATCACCGGATGCTGAAGATCGGCCACTCGGTGCAGGGGGCCGTGCTGATTCTGTGGGGGTGGGCCGCGCTGATCTCGTTCGGCTCGATCATGATCCTGTTCTTCCCCGCGCGGTTTGTGGCGATCGGTTTCGCGATGGCGGTGGTGCTGCTGACCGTGGCCACGATGTACCCGTATCTCAAGCATCGCATCCCGGAATTGCGTGCGGAGAACGCGCGGCTGGAGGCGGCGCGACGGGCGGCTGCGGCGGGCGGACCGAAGGCGTCCGATGGCGATGGCGACGGTGCGTCCGCCGGCGTCGGCACCGGGGACAAGGCCGGGGTTTCGGACTGACGGCGGCACCGGAAAACAAGGTGACGGGCCGCGGCGACACACGGCGGAGCCGTGTCAGTCCCTGCTTTTAGAGTAGGCCTATGGCTACAAATCTTGATATGAACGCGGAATCCGCGTATGCTCCGCTTCCCCCGATTTTCGAAAAGCTCGGGCTTGCCTATGACGACGTGCTGCTGCTGCCGAACGAGACGGATGTCATCCCGTCCGAGGTGGACACCACCACGCATCTGACCCGTGAGATCACGATGAAGGTCCCGATGATCTCCGCCGCCATGGATACCGTCACCGAGGCCGAGATGGCCATCGCCATGGCCCGCAACGGCGGCATCGGCGTGCTGCACCGCAACCTGTCGATCGACGATCAGGCCGCTCAGGTGGATGTGGTCAAGCGTTCCGAATCCGGCATGATCACCAACCCGCTGACCGTGAACCCGGACGTCACCCTGGCCGATCTGGACAAGCTGTGTGGCCGTTTCCACATCTCCGGCCTGCCGGTTGTGGACAAGGAGAACCGCCTCGTCGGCATCATCACCAACCGCGACATGCGCTTCATCCCGTCCGACGATTACGACCATCTCAGGGTCAAGGACGTCATGACCCGCGAGAACCTGGTCACCGGCCCGGCGAACATCTCCAAGGAGGACGCCCACCGCCTGCTCGCCCAGCACAAGGTGGAGAAGCTGCCGCTGATCGACGAGAACGGCAAGCTGGCCGGCCTGATCACCGTCAAGGACTTCGTCAAGACCGAGCAGTACCCGGACGCCACCAAGGACGGCCAGGGCCGTCTGCGCGTGGCCGCCGGCGTCGGCTTCCTCGGCGACGCCTGGCAGCGCGCCTCCGCTCTGATGGAGGCGGGCGTCGACGCGCTCGTGGTCGACACCGCGAACGGCCAGGCCCGTCTGGCGCTCGACATGATCCGTCGCCTGAAGAACGATCCGGCTTTCCGCGACGTGCAGATCATCGGCGGCAACATCGCCACCCGAGAGGGTGCGCAGGCCATGATCGACGCCGGCGCGGACGCCGTCAAGGTCGGCATCGGCCCCGGCTCGATCTGCACCACCCGCGTGGTCGCCGGCGTCGGCGTCCCGCAGCTGACCGCCGTGTACGAGGCAGCGCTGGCCTGCCGCGCCGCGGGCGTGCCCTGCATCGCCGACGGCGGCATCCACTACTCGGGCGACATCGCCAAGGCCCTGGTGGCCGGCGCCAGCTCCGTCATGCTCGGCGGCACGCTGGCCGGCTGCGAGGAGGCCCCGGGCGAGAAGGTGCTCCTGCACGGCAAGCAGTACAAGCTGTACCGCGGCATGGGCTCGCTCGGTGCCATGGCGCCGCGCGGCAAGAAGAGCTACTCGAAGGACCGCTACTTCCAGGCCGACGTGACCAGCAGCGACAAGGTCATCCCGGAGGGCGTCGAGGGCGAGGTGCCGTACCGCGGCCCGCTGAACGCCGTGCTCTACCAGATGATCGGCGGCCTGCACCAGTCGATGTTCTACATCGGCGCGCACAACATCAAGGAGATGTCGGAGCGCGGCCGCTTCGTGCGCATCACCGACGCGGGCCTGCGCGAATCGCACCCGCACGACATCGTGATGACCGCGGAGGCCCCGAACTACTCCGGCTTCCACGCCAACTGATCCTCAGAAGGCACCGCAGCGGACTGACGGAGTGATTCCGTAAGAAACCCCAGCGCGTGTCCCCGTAAGCCATCTCATCCTCCCCTCCCAGAGGGGAGGATGTTTCATAGGTGATATATAGTGGTCTGTTCCGTACACGTCCGAAGGAAACGAGGCACACGATGGTGGACGCACATGACAACGAGACCTACACGGCGCAGGATTCCCGCCTGATCTGGATCGACTGCGAGATGACCGGCCTGGACATCTTCCATGACGAGCTGGTCGAGATCTCCGTGGTCCCCACCGACTTCGACCTGAACGTGCTCGACGAGGGCATCGACTACGTCATCAAGCCCAGCCAGACCGCCGTGGACCAGATGAACGACTTCGTGCGCAGGATGCACACCCACTCCGGGCTGATCAACGAGTGGGAGCATGGCCTGGACGTCTCCGAGGCCGAGGCCAAGGTCATCGAATACGTGCGGCGCTTCACCCCCAATGGCGTGCGCCCGCTGCTGGCCGGCAATTCTGTGGGCTCCGACAAGAAGTTCCTCGACCGCTACATGCCCGGTCTGATGGAGCACCTGCACTACCGCGTCATCGACGTGAGCACCATCAAGGAGCTCTCGCGCCGCTGGTATCCGGCCGTGTACAACCACAAGCCGGCCAAGCACGGCGGCCACCGCGCGCTCGCCGACATCATCGAATCGATCGACGAGCTGCGCTACTACCGTGACCTGCTGTTCGTGCCCGCACCCGGCCCCGACGACCGGGCCGCAACCGATGCCGCCGCCCGCATCGAGCAGACGAGCCTGCTGCGTACCTACGAGCGCAACGGCAACCCGCTGGGGGAGTAGACGGGAACGGCATGCTGCAATCGGAGGCGATGGCGATCCTGAACGCCGGCGCGAACGTGTTCCTCACCGGCGCTCCCGGTGCGGGCAAGACGCACGTGCTCAACGAGTTCATCCGTAACGCCCGCGCCGAGGGCGCCAGCGTGGCGGTCACCGCGTCCACCGGCATCGCCTCCACGCATATCAACGGCCAGACCATCCACTCATGGAGCGGCATCGGCGTGGCCACCGCGCTGACTGAACCGCTGCTCAAACTCATCCGGTCCCGCCGCCGGCGCAAGATCCAGGACACCGACATCCTCGTCATCGACGAGGTCTCGATGTTGCACGCCTGGCTGTTCGACATGGTCGATCAGGTCTGCCGCATCATCCGGCGTGATCCGCGCCCGTTCGGCGGCATGCAGGTCGTGCTCTCCGGCGACTTCTTCCAACTGCCGCCGGTCAGCGTCTCCGGACGGAACAACGACGTCATCGCCCCGGCCCCCGAATTCGTGGCCGCCCGCGAACGTTACGCCAAGGCCGGACGCAACCCGGAGGGCTTCGTCACCGAATCGTTGGTCTGGCCGGAACTGAACCCGACCGTCTGCTACCTGACCGAGCAACATCGCCAGGATACCGGCGAACTGCTCACCGTGCTGACCGACATCCGTCAGGGCAGGGTGGATGACGGCGATCGCATGGCGCTCGCCTCCCGGCTGGGGCTGGAACCCGTGGCCGGCGAGGTGGCCGTACACCTGTTCCCGGTCAACCGGCAGGCCGACGGCCTGAACGACCTGCGGCTCGCGCAGATCGAGAACGACGAGCACGGGTTCTACGCCGAATCGGCCGGTCCTGTCAATCTGGTGGACCGGTTGAAGAAGAACATGCTCGCGCCGGAGCACCTGGTATTGAAGACCGGGGCCGCCGTGATGGCGCTGCGCAACGACGCCGACCACCAGTACGTCAACGGGTCGATCGGCACGGTGCGCGGGTTCGCGCCCGAATCCAAGGGCGGCTGGCCGATCGTGGAGTTCGAGAACGGCAATATCGTGACGATGAAGCAGGCCTCCTGGGAGATGATGGACGGCGAGACCGTGCTCGCCAGCGTCAAGCAGGTGCCGTTGCGCTGCGCGTGGGCGATCACGATCCACAAGTCGCAGGGCATGACGCTGGACCGGGCCGTGATGGACCTGCGGCGGACGTTCGCGCCCGGCATGGGGTACGTGGCGCTCTCGCGCGTGGAGAGGCTCGACGGCCTGTATCTGGGCGGCATCAACGACCGTGCGTTCCTGGTCTCGCCCGACGCGGTGATGCTCGATTCGGTCCTGCGCCGCCGATCCGACGCCGCCTCCGAGCTGCTGGGCGCGGACGGCCCCGCCGCCTTCGCGCCGTATGCGAACGACCCTGCCGAATCCGACGAATTCGAACAGGTTGAATTGTTCTGATGCCACTGCCGAACCGCACATGCAGGTAAGGTGGTGCATCGCTGTCGGGAATCCGAAGGGTGGATTGGGACGGGCGTGGCGGATTACACTGGAACCGGAACGGAGGTGCGCTGATGACTGAGCATGCTGGGCGATGTGTGGCGCTGGAATCATGCGGTAACGGGGTGTGGCGTGCGCCGGGTGCGTGCATCGTGGACCGTACCGGTCGCAAACGGTTGCCGATCGGGCATAGCTCGTTCGAAGGCGTGGCTGCCGATTCGGTGTATGTGGATAAGACCCAGCTCATCGCCGATCTGCTGGACAGCAATTACGCGGTCACGCTGTTCTGCCGCCCGCGCAGGTTCGGCAAGTCGTTGAATCTCACGATGATGCGCACGTTCTTCGAACTGCCACCGGACGGGCGCAGTCGTGCGGCGCTGTTTGAGGGAACCGACGTATGGCAGGCCGACGGCGGCAACTGGCGTGAGCATCAGGGCGTGTATCCGGTGATCAGTCTGAGCATGATTGCCGCCAAAGGGTTGACGTGGGAAGCGACATTCGATTCGCTGAAGCAGATGATCGCCGTTGAATATAACCGTCATGATTATCTGGCGTCCAGCGAACGGTTGAATGACGGGGAGCGCCGTTATTTCCGGCGTATCGCCTCGGGACAGGCGGATACGGGGGATTACAGCGACTCGTTGCGGCGATTGGCGCTGATGCTCAACGAGCATCACCGGCATAAGGTGGTGGTGCTGATCGACGAATACGATGCGCCCGTGATGGCTTCGTATTCCGCGCCGAACGGCGGATACTACGAGGAGGCCGTGGCGTTCCTCAAAATCTGGCTGACCGGCACGCTCAAGGACAATGACAACGTGCTGGCCCTTGCCTGCCTGACCGGGGTGCAGCGCATCAGCAAGGAGTCGATTTTCAGCGATCTGAACAATCTGGTGGTGAACACGGCGTTGTCGGATAGGTTCGATGAACGCTACGGCTTTACCGAAGCGGAGGTTTCCGCGCTGCTGAGTTATCTGGGGTTCAGTCGGGATTGCCAGGACACGGCCCGGCAATGGTACGACGGCTACCGTTTCGGCACGCAGGATGTCTACAACCCATGGAGCGTGCTGAACTATCTCGATAACGACTGTGCGGCGGACAGCTATTGGGGCAACACGTCCGGCAACAGCCTCATCGGAGACATGCTGCGCCGGGCGGATGCGGACACGTTGCAGCAGGTCTACGACCTCATGCAGCCGGGCGGCGTGGTGACCGCCCCGCTGGACCTGAGTGTGGTATTTCCCGATCTGGGCATCCGAAAGGACGCCGTGTGGTCCATGCTGTATCTGGCCGGCTACCTGACCACCGAGGATACCGGTTTCCCAGGGCAGACCCGGTTGCTGCGCCGGCTGCGCATCCCGGATCTGGAAATCGCCGGACTGTACCGTGACGAGATCATCGGTCGGTTCGCCTCGTCCACCGACTCCATGGAGGGCGAGCGGCGCTTGGCCCGGTTCCATGAGGCATTGGCCAAGGGCGATGCTGAGACGTTGAACGCCGAACTGGGCGCGATACTGCGTGATTCCACATCCAGCTTCGATGTGGTATCGGAGAATTCCTGCCATATGCTGCTGATGGGGCTATGCTTCGGCGTTTCCGGCTACGGCGACCCCTTGTCCAACAAGGAGGCCGGATACGGCCGGTACGATCTGCGGCTGGAGCCTGCGTTGCCGGGCACCTTCGGCGCGATGTTCGCGGCGCCTGGGCCGAGACCGGTGATCACCATCGAGATGAAGTACGTGCGTCCGGCCGTTGGCATGGACGGCAAGACATTGGATGATGAGCTGAGGGCCAAGGCCGGTGAGGCGTTGCGGCAGATCGCCGAATGGCGGTATGACGCGCAACTGCCCGATACCGCGCAGGGGCGTCTGCGGTGGGGCATCGCCGTGGGCGGTCGCCGCTGCGTCGCAATCGCCGAGCGGGTGTGAGCCCCGCAGGGAACGAACTATTGATGCGGGTGTGGCAGCACCGTTTCCGTTGGATTGTTATTTACGGATACGATGTTGTTTTCGTGAGTAACGTGACATTACCGAAGTGGTTGAGGGGGAAGTTATAATCGACATAGGTAATGAATTCCTTACTTTTGGAGGTAATGACTTCGGTTCTTGATGTCGCCAAGGTCACGGCGAAGGGACAGATTACGATTCCCACGGACGTACGTAGGGCAATGGGCGTCCGGGAGGGCTACAAGGTCATGTTCGTGCTGAATGATGACGGTTCCGTGGGTTTGCGCAGTTCGACGTTGACTGCAATCGAGGAAGCGCAGTCGGCGTTCGCCGGTGCCGCGGACGAGGCCGGGCTTGAGGATGAGGACGATTTGGTGTCCCTGATTCGTTCCATCCGTGCCGAATGTTCAGGAAACCGATCATGCGAGTGATGGTGGACACGAATGTCCTTCTTTCCTCGTTGGTGTTCTCTTCTACGAATGCAACGGGTGTCATTCTCTCAGCGTGCTCCGGAGGCAACGTCCTGTTGCTGAGCACATTCTGCATCGATGAAGCCTGTGCTGTAATAGCACGTAAATGGCCTGACCGTATCCGCGCGCTGGAGGATATGCTTTTGGGCCTTCTCTTTGAGACAGTGGTGACGCCTTTGAACCCGCGGCCGGGCTTGTTCGAAATCCGTGATTCTTGTGACTATCCGGCTCTGTATTCCGCCATAGTTGGTGCGGCCGATCTCTTCGTGACCGGAGATAAGGACTTCACGGGTGTCCACGTCGATGGGCTATCCATTCTCACTCTCTCCGAATGCATGAATGTCTTCGGGCGCAAATAAGGACTTCCGTGCCGTGAATAAGGACGCCGAAATTGGAATAGGCGTAATCAACATTCGTTTACAGCTTTGCCAATACGTTGCTGGGCGAAGACGATTATCCAATACCATTGGTTATACGTTCATAACGGGCGGAATGAACGGGAAATCGAGACAAAGGAGTCAACGATGAGAAAACAGCATATTTATCGGGCTGCGGTTGTAACGGCCGTCGTTATGCTTCTTGCACTGTTTGGTATTTCAAACACTGCGTTCGCAAGAGAGAGTAAACGCGGCATTGATTTGTCGGATTCGGTGGTATCGGGACTTGCCGGTGGCACCGAGACGAGATCTTGGGTGTATCTTGACAGCGCAAGTGTATGGCATTACGCGTATGCGGCGCAGGACGGAAACTATGTCGCTCCCGGAAGTGTAGCCCCAGGGCAAACGGCCTCGGTAATCAGCGATTTCGGTACCACCGACCTCAGCGGCGACGATGCCTTGGGTGGTCCCCTTAACAACGGGACATGCTACCCGAGCTGGAAATCCGGCGAGCGGTGTGGACGTCCATTATACAAAAACTACCCTTTGACGTGGGGGTGAGCCGTCTCCGTACTACAATGTGTTGCTCGGCCGTGTCACCAAGGGCGGAACACGGCCAAGCAACGTGAAAGGAGGGATGATGGGACTAGGTCGATATTCGGTGTTGCCCAATGGGGAAAACCTGGTGCGGTCGTTGGCGCGTTTCGCTGCCGTATTGGCCTGCGCCGGGCTGCTATGTTGTTTGGGTGCGTGCAGGGAGGAGGATGATGACTCGACCGTGGACGACGGGCAGGACGTCGATGCGATGATGGGCGATCGCAAAGGCGAGCGTCTGGCGTCGTCGTTGGAAGGGTACATCGATTTGATGATTGACCGCGTGCGGGCAGATAAGAAGCTGGCAGAGCTGGATCCCTCGGGAGAGGCCACGCTCCGCATGGTGGGGACGTTGGAACGAGCCCGGAAGAACGGCGGCGTGTCATTGTCGGATTATGAGAACGCATGGTCGGACTATCGGCAGTGCATGCTCGATCGCGGGTATAAGGAGATTGTGCTGCTCAGGCAGTCCAACGGCGTGTACACGGAGGCGTCCCACAAAGCTGGGACGGCGGCGCAGGAAAGCAGCTACAACCAGGACATGCTCGCATGTTCCGTGCTGCACGTCGGCTATATCGATGCGGTGTATATGGTGCAGGTCTCCAACCCTGATCTGTATGCGAACATTTATGAAGGTGCATTGGATTGTCTGCGCCGCAACGGGTTGGTGCCGAAGGGCTATTCGATGGAGGATTTCCGGTATGACCTGTACGAGGCACCGTCCAGAGAGGATTTGAAGGTCGACATCTACTCGTACCCGGTGGCCTCCTGCTTGGTGGGCAACAATATCAAGGTGATATACGATGGTGCGCCGGTGGAGGATCTGTATGGCTAGCGGGCGGCGAAAACGGCGGGTCGTCGCCATCCTTGCGGCCGTGTTGGTGGTTGTGGTCGCGGCGGGCTCGACATGGTGGTGGCTCGTCCGATGCAGGCGGCCGCTCGTGGTTGCGGTTGCACATGATGCGGGGCTGCAGGATGCGGCCGGTAGCGCGTGGGCGGAGCGGGTTGAGTCATTGTGCGGCTGTGATGTCGAATGGCGTGACATCACGTCGGACAGTGTTGAGGATAGGTATGTGGACGACCTGACGTCGTACACGAGGCCGGAACTGTCCGGCATCGATGAGCCGGACGTGTTCATTGGCTGGGATCGGATCGCCGGCCGGGACCACACCTTTGGCGTATCCGGTGGCTTGCTGGAGGATCTGGGCCGACATATCGCCGATATGCCGAACGTACAGGAGTATTTCAGTGAAGTGCCCGAGGCATACGTGGTCGCCCGGGAGGACGATGGGTCGGTGCGTTCGATTCCAGGCGATGCGGGGAGGGAATATGATGGCTCGATGGCGCACCTGTTCATCAACCGGGCATGGCTGGAGGCGCTTGAACTGCCGGTGCCGGACACATGGGATGAGTTCACTGAGACGCTGCATGCGTTCCGCGATCGCGATCCGAACGGTAACGGGTCGGCGGATGAGATCCCCCTGTTGTTGCGTCCTCCGTACGATGCGTCGATGAATGAGGCGCGTCGGATACCGGACGGCTGGCGGTTGTTCCTGAATGCCGTCGGCATTCCCACCCAGCTCAACGAGGCACCAGGCGACGCCGGGTTCATGGTCGAGCGGGGTACGGTGTCCAGTTACGTGCGCTCGGATGGATTACGCCATGTTGCAGCGTGGCTGACCGGTCTGGCGTCCGAGGGGCTTACCGCCCGCGGTTCGTTCGCCGACGCGTACGCCTACAAGCTTAACCAGGACCGTTTATCGCAGACGGTTCAACAAGGTGGGGATCCTGACGAGCCGACTTTGGATGGAAAGGACGTTGATCCGGACGGCATAATCGACGACGCACGCTACCACGAGCTGCTGGCTCAGGGGATGCCGGTAGTCGGCGTCGCGTTCGCATTCGATGCCTCGGCATTCGGCCTGAATGCCGACGACTATGAAGCGATTCCAATGCCGGCTATGTTCGAAGATATGGAGGTGACGTGGGATTTCAGCGCCCGTGCCCGTTTCAATCTGGACGGCGTGGCCGTCAGAGCTGATACGCGGCGTCTCGACGACGCACTGGCCGTGGTGAATGCGTTGTTCGACGAGACCGTGTCCCTTAGACAGTACTACGGTGCTGACGGCGTCCGTATCACACATGGAGACGGCACAACGACCGTTCGCGTCACGGATCCGGATGCCGTGGACGGTTACGGGCGTTCGTTTGTGGGTTGGATACGTCCCGGCATCCGAATCATCGGAGACGCGGCACGCGACCGATATGCGGAGGCTGACGCCCCATACAAACCGATGTACACGCGGATGGGCGGCGACGGTGTGTTTCCACCGGCCATCAACGCCGGCACAGACGGTGACGGGTATGTCATTTCGGCGCAATACGGTTCCCTGCATGACTGTGACCGTCAGCTTGCTGGACAGATGTACCAGGCAGCCCCCGGCTATGATGCCGATGCCGCATGGAGGAAGTTCATCGATGAACGTTACGCAGGTGCCGGCGCGCGGGGACTTGTTGACGACACGAATCTGTGGCAACAGCGCTATGACCTTTACCGGGACTGGACGGATGTTGATAGGGGAGCAAGCATCACGGAACCGTAACGGCGGCGCTGATTCAACTGCCGAGTAAGAGGCGGAGGAAGAGCACGGCCAGCCCTACGACCCATTTGCTCAAGCGCAGCTGGGACGTGTGCATCATCGCTCTGTATAGCGGAACTGCGGGTAGTCGTACCGCAGCGTGACCCATCGCGCCGTGGCCTGTTCCAGGGTGCTGCAATGCAGCTTCTCCCGTATACGTCTGGTGTACGTCCGTACCGTTGTGGCGGAGATCTCCAGTTGTCTGGATATCTGCTGTTGGTCCAGCCCTTGCAGGATGAGCTCCAGGATCTCGATCTCCCGCGGGACGAGCGTCATGTCGTCCGGCAGAGGTTCGCGAAGGATGTCCTGATGGCTTTGGGCGGCAGAGCGGAACGCCACGTTTCCGCACTGTGCCGGAGGCGGGAGGGTCATGCCGTTGGCAAGCATCGGTATGGCCCGCACGATGTCGCGGATGCTCTCCTTTCCGAGGATGCCTTGGGCCCCATGTTCGGCCGCCGGCGCGGCGTATGTGGTGAGCGGGTATGACGTGATGGCCAGTATCGGCATGCGGTCGAGACTGGTTCGCAGGAATCGGCATACGCTGGTCCCGGGCATGTCGGACAGCGCCATGTCGACCAGCAGCACATCCGGAATCTGCCGGTCCTCGATGCAACGGGTGATGGTCGCCCTGCCGCTGAGTTCGGTCCACAGCACGGAGAAGTCCCGGCTGAGTATCGCTGCCAGCGCCTTGAGCGTAATCGGGTCGTTATCGGTGATGGCGACGGTGATGGTGTTGTCCGCCCCCGAAGTGCTTGTCATACCTGCCAGTGTAGGTTCGCGTCGGCGGCGTCGAATGGGAATATTCCAAAAGTGGTGCGCTTGTCACCATATGTTGACAAGCAGTGTCGTCATTCGTTGACAGGAATAGCGGTAACAGCCTGTTTGCCGGGAAAGACATGGGACAATCGTTCATATTTGTGTGGGAGCGGGGAAGGCTTGTGTGAAGGTTGCTCATATGCCGAGCGAAGACGTTCCGTTCCCACGACCATGGTAACGACCGGGGAGGTGCCATGATGAAGGGTTTGAGGAAACAACGTCGGCGCATCCATCCCATGGTGGCGGTCATCATCGCCCTGTTCGCGGCGGGACTGGTGTTCGCCGGGTACAGCATCATCCACGGTCTGCTGGAGGACCGAGCCGAGACGCGCCAGGAGGCGCTTGCCGACTGCCGGTCGGCGCAACAACGGTTCTCCACCACATACACCACGTACCAGGCTACGATGTCCTCGGCGCAGCGATTGGCGGAAACCTGGGAGTCGGACGTCGCCAATCCCGCATCGGTGTCGGATCTGGCCGGCACCATCGCGCCGATGCCGGGACCATCACCACCACGGTCGTCGACGGGGCGGTCCCCGGTTCGATCGTGGCTCTGCATGACGGATACCGGCCCACCATCGAGGCGATTCCGGGCATGGTGCAGGGACTGCGCGACAAGGGGTTGACGCCGGTGACGGTGACGACGCTGTTGGACGACGATCTCCAGGCCGGTGCCGTCTACTACGGTCTTGACGACGCCGCCTGACATGTCCCGGCGCGGTTCCACCCGCCAATCGGCCGCGTGAACGGTTCGGGGTGTGTAGCGTCGCCGGTTTGACGGTTCGTCGGATAGGATGAACATACCGATACCGATGACGGTCGGTGCCAATGACGGTGCCGTCCGTGGCTGCCGGCGGGCGTTCGCATCGCCGGTGAAGGGAGGCTTGCCATGAAGCGTCTGACGTATGTGTGGTCCACAATCGGCCTGTTGATTCTGTTCGTGGTGTTCCTGATGTTCCAGATGCCGAGCATGCCGGCGTGGGGCACGGTCAAGCTCACCGACATCCTGATGATCATCGGCGGCCTGCTGTTCATTGTGCCGATCTACATGGATTCGCTGCGGCGCAAGGAAGGCGACGGCGCGCCGAACCGTTGGGTGTGGGCCACGCTGCCGCCGATTGGCATGGCCGTGGTGTGCGTGGGCATCCTGATCCCGAATACGGTGGGTTTCTTCTCGCTGTTCCCGTTGGCGGACGTGTTCTATCTGGTCGGCTGCCTGCTGATGCTGCCGATCGTCGTCTACCCGCCGTTCGATTTGGACCGCGAGGAACTGGAGGAGGAGATCGAGGACATGGAGGAGCATATGGGTCGGTGACGGGAGCCGGTCCCGGCGCGCCCCCTGCTTGTCCCCTCGCGCGAATACCTTGGAACGCATGAGTTCCAAAGCACTTCGTATGTCTACGCTGTTCCTGCGCACGCTGCGCGAGGATCCCGCCGATGCCGACGTCGATTCGGCCAAACTGCTGCAGCGCGCCGGCTATGTCCGCAAGGCCGCGCCCGGCATCTGGACATGGCTGCCGTTGGGTCTGCGCGTGCTGAACAAGATTGAGAACGTGGTCCGTGAGGAGATGGACCGCATCGGCGCGCAGGAGGTGCACTTCCCGGCGCTGCTGCCGCGCGAGCCGTATGAGGCCACCCACCGCTGGGAGGAGTATGGCGAGAACCTGTTCCGTCTGAAGGACCGCCACCAGGCCGATTACCTGCTGGCGCCGACCCATGAGGAGATGTTCACGCTGCTGGTCAAGGACCTGTACTCCTCGTACAAAGACCTGCCGGTCACGCTCTACCAGATCCAGACCAAGTACCGCGACGAGTTCCGCCCGCGCGCCGGCCTGATCCGCGGCCGCGAGTTCGTGATGAAGGACGCCTACTCGTTCACCATCGACGAGGAGGGCATGAAGAAGGCCTACATGGATGAGCGCGGCGCGTACGAGCGCGTGTTCACCCGTCTGGACCTGAAGTACATCCCGGTGTTCGCCATGTCCGGCCCGATGGGCGGCTCGGCCTCCGAGGAGTTCCTGGCGCCGATGCCAATCGGCGAGGACACATTCGCGCTCGCCCCGTCCGGCAAGGCGTGGAACGTGGAGGCGCTGACCACCCCCGAGGTCCCTGAGGTCGATAGCGCGGCCGTCCCCGCCATGGTCAAGCGCGAAACCCCGGACTCCAAGACCATCGAGGCGCTGGTCGAAACCGCGAACCGTCTGTACCCGCGTGAGGACGGCCGCGAATGGACCGCCGCCGATACGCTCAAGACCGTGGCCGTCACCGTGCTGCATGCCGAGGATGAGGAGCACGACAAGCCGTGGCGCGAGGTCATCGCCGTGGCCGTACCGGGCGACCGTCAGGTGGATATGAAGCGTCTGGAAGCCCAGTTCGCCCCGTCCGAGCTGGAGGAGGCCACCGAGGCTGATCTCAAGGCGCATCCGGAGCTGGTGGCCGGCTACATGGGGCCAATGATGTTCGGCAAGCAGGCGGAGGCCGCCGGCGTGGCCGAGCCGGTGCGGTTCTTCATCGACGCGCATGTGGCCCGTGGCTCCGAGTGGATCATCGGCGGCGACGAACCGGGCAAGCATGCGTTCCACGCCGTCTACGGCCGCGATTTCGAGGCCACCGGCACCGTGGAGGCCGTTGAGGTGCGCCATGGCGACATGAGCCCGGACGGCTCCGGCCCCTTAAGCTTCGAGCGCGGCGTGGAGATCGGCCAGGTGTTCCAGCTGGGCCTGAAGTACTCCAAGGCCCTGGACCTGAAGGTGCTCGACCAGAACGGCAAGACCGTGCCGGTGTGGATGGGCTGCTACGGCATCGGCGTCAGCCGCGTGCTCGCCTGCATCGCCGAAACCCATCATGACGACAAGGGCCTGGTCTGGCCGGCCATCGTGGCGCCCGCCCAGGTGCATGTCATGGCCACCGGCAAGGACGAGGCCGCGTTCGAGGCCGCCGAGAAGCTGGTCGCCGAGTTGGAGGAGCGCGGCATCGAGGTGCTGTATGACGACCGCAGGAAGGTGTCCCCGGGCGTCAAGTTCAAGGACGCCGAGCTGATCGGCGTGCCGCTGATCGCCGTCGCCGGCCGCGACACCGTGAACAACGGCACCATCGAGATCCGCGGCCGTGCCACCGGCGATTCCGAGGCTGTGCCCGCCGCCGACGCCGCCCAGGCGCTCGCCGACAGGCTCGCGGCGCTGATGTAAGACTGACTGCGATTATTCGATGCGAAGGCCCCTCTCCCGACCGGAGAGGGGCCATTATGGTATGTCGGATTGCGGGGTTTCCGCGAGGTGGGGTGTCCGAGCAGGCCCCGGCCGCTGCTCCGTGAATCAGATGGGACGGCCTGTGGATGTCAAGCCGGTTATGCACCGGGGTTATCCACAACACGCCCGAAACCGAAGTCTGGGGTCACCAAAGCCTCTCGCCGTTGCGGTCCGCCTGGTTCGGCGCGCATAGTGGGATGCACCGATGAGCCACGGTGCGCAGGAGACGGGACGCTCCTTATCTCTCTCCCTCCACCTCGGTACCCGTACCTGTGCGCCGTGGTTCATGCGGTCCACACCGTTGCGGAAAGGGGATGGACATGGTGCAGTTAGGAGTGGTGACGATTGTGGGGTATGTAGGCAGTGAGCCTGCGATATTCGACAAGGCGAAGGGCGCGATATGCTCGTTTCGTCTGGGGTGCACGCGGGGATATTACGATGCGGCGCATGTCTGGCGCAGCTTTCCGACCACGTGGATCACGGTGAAGACGTTCCGGCGGCTTGCCGAACACGTGCATCGTTCGGTGCGCAAGGGGGACCCGGTTATCGTGACGGGCCAGCTCAACACGGAAGTCTGGACGCAGGAGGATGCGGAACGCAGCCGGCTGGTGATCGAGGCCTCCAGCGTGGGGCATGACCTGAATTGCGGTAACGCCATGTTCTACAAGGATGATAAAACGGCGCGTGGCGTTCAGCGCGATGCCGGTTCCGATGGCCGGACGGCGGAATCCGGAGGCAACGTCGGGCCTTTGGCGGCGACTTCGGATGCGCCGGCGGCTCCGGTCGAGATCGATGCGGCCGGATACCGGGGCGCCGATGCGGCGGTGCCCCGGACCGCGCCGGAATCATACGGCACGGGAAGGGGCTCGGACGGCGCTGGCGGCACTACGGCGAATATACGACAAACGTATACGCATACAGAAGGAGCCGGCCAACTCGATCCTGATGGTGAACAGGAGGAGTTTGCCGACTCCGAATTCTGACGGTTGACGACGCGTTACCAGATGCGCACGCGCTGTTCGGGGTCCAGCCACATCGGGTCTCCGGGCTTGACCCCGAACGCCGTGTAGAACAGATCCACGTTGCGGGCGATGCCGTTGGTACGGAACTCGGCGGGGGAATGCGGGTCGATCTGCAGATACTGTTCGGCCAGCTCGTCACGCTGCGTGGTGCGCCAGATCGAGGCATAGCTCAGGAAGAAGCGCTGCAGCCCGGTGAACCCGTCCATCACCGGCGCCTGCGCCAACGCCTCGGCAATGGCTTCGGGCGAGCCGTCGTTCTCACGTCCCGCGGCCTTGTCCAGCGCGATGGCATAGGCCTTGAGCGCAATGCCGACTCCGCCCAGATCGCCGATGTTCTCGCCGATGGTCAGCGCACCGTTGACGTGCGGTGCCTGGTCGGGGTCGTCGGCGTACTTCTCCTGCAGCTGGGTCGGCACGAAGGCGTTGTACTGCTCGATCAGCGCCTTCGTACGGGCTTCGAAGTTCGCACGGTCTTCGTCGGTCCACCAGTTGTTGAGCTTGCCGTCGCCGTCGTACTGGCTGCCCTGGTCGTCGAAGCCGTGGCCGATCTCATGGCCGATGACCGCGCCGATGCCGCCGTAGTTCGCGGCGTCCTCCGCCTCGGCATTGAAGAACGGCGGTTGCAGGATGGCCGCCGGGAACACAATGACGTTCATCGAAGGCTCGTAGTAGGCGTTCACGGTCTGCGGGTTCATCAGCCACTCGCCGCGGTCCACGGGCTTGCCGACCTTGGCGAACTGATAGCCGTACTCATACAGGCAGACGGCGCGCATGTTATCCACGATGCCGGCATCGGAGCGGATGTCGAGCGCCGTGTAATCGCGCCAATGGTCCGTGTAGCCGATCATCGGCGTGAACTTGGAGAGCTTCTCCAGGGCCTTGGCCTTGGTCTGCTCGCCCAGCCAGTCGCTGTGTTCGATCGAGACGCGATAGGCGCCGATCAGGTTGGATACCAGCTCCTGCATGCGCTGCTTGGAGCTTTCGGGGAAATGCCGGCGCACGTATTCCTTGCCGACCTCCTCGCCGCATGCGCGGTTGACCAGGGAAACCGCACGCTTCCAGCGGTCGCGCTGCTTCTTGGTGCCGGCCAGCGTCTTGCCGAAGAACTCGAACTGGGCCTCATCGAACTGCTTGCCCAGCAGGGATGCGAACCCGATCAGCAGATGCACGCGCGCCCACAGCTTGAGATCGTCCACATCGGCCTGATCCCAGAACTCATCGAGCCCGGTGAAGAAGCTCGGCTCGCATACGTTGACGTTGGCGAGCACGGTCCTCATATCCACCGGCTGCGCCGCGCTCGCGGGCGAGGCGTCATAGGACACCTGCCAGGCGTCGGCCCAGGCCGCGATGTCGACATGGGAGAGCATGGCGCACAGCTGGTCGAACGAGGTCATGTTGTAGGTTTTCTGCGGGTCGCGGACGGCCACGTTATCCCAATGATGCGCCGCGATGCGCGTCTCGACGTCCAGGAAGCGCTTCGCCATGGCGTCGGAGTCGGCGTGATGCTCGGCGTAGCCGGCCAGTCGCAGCAGCGTGGAGACCATATCGACGTAGGCCTGGCGGATCGGCTCGTAACGGTCCTCGCGGTAGTAGGCCTCGTCGGGCAAACCGATGCCGCCCTGCACCAGATGCAGGATATTGGTATCCGGATCCGCGGGGTCGCCATAGACGCCCATGCCGAACAGGTCGATCTCGTCGCGCGGGTTGAGCGAACCGAGCACGCGGACCAGCGACGCCTTGTCCTCGGCGCCGTCGATCAGGGCCAGGTCCTCGCGGATCGGGTCGATGCCCGCGGCCTCGATGGCGTCGGTGTCCAGGAATGAATGGTACAGAGCCTGGGATTTGGCGGCAGGACAGCCATCCTCGTCCTCGAGGATGTCGCGGATCTGCCGTTCGGCATCCTCGGCGAGTTTGTCGAACGCACCGTAGCGGGAGCGGTCGTCGGGCAGCCGGTACGTGTCGATCCACGGTCCGTTGACGTAACGGAACAGATCGTGGGAGGGTTTGATGACGGAGGAGAACGACGCCGGATCCAGTCCGGAAACCAATGCTGTAGTCATGGTCCCACACTATCCGCGTAAGATGACATTCCCGGCCGAGCGCAAGGGGTACGGGGGAGGAGTCATTCAGCTCATGGCATAGAAATTAGTCACGGTGTCTAACAGATACGACTACGATGGAAGAAAGAAGCGATGCAACGTGCCGCTTCACCAAGTCAAGGAGCATCCCATGTCGGATCAGAACGTCAACGGCCTCGATTCCAACGGCCAACAGCCCGGCAGCCAACCAGAGTATGGAGCATACGCGCCCAATGCGGGCAACCCCAACGCGGCCGGCGACGGGTACGGCGATAACAACCAGTACTACGCCCAGTACACCCAGTACACCTACACCCAGGGCGGCGCCCCGAACGACGGCGGCTATCAGGGATACTCCGGCGGCCCTTACGGGCAGCCCGGCCCGGGCCATCCGGGCGATCCGTTCAAACTGTTCGAACAGATGCTGCCGCAGCAGGCCAAGAACGCGGTGCGGGCCCTGTACGGGGTCATCGGCGTGGCCGCGGTCGTGCTCGGCCTGGCGCTGCTGCTGTGGCCCAGCCATACGTTGGTCATCGCGGCGGTGCTGCTCGGCATCTACTTCGTGGTCTCCGGCGTCATCCGCATCGTCTCGTCCATCGTGGAACTCGGCCTGCCGGCGGGCTGGCGCGTGCTGAACGTCTTCGTCGGCATCCTGCTGTCCATCGGCGGCGTGGTGGTGTTGAAGAACGCCGCCCTGTCCGGCACCACCATGCTGGTCATGATCACGCTGGTGGTCGGCATCGGCTGGATCATCGAGGGTGTCACCGCCCTGCTGGAATCCTGGAAGCTGCCGCAATCCGGCTGGTCGGTGCTGTACGCCATCGTCTCGGTGATCGCCGGCCTGATCGTCCTGTTCGCCCCGCTGAGCTCGGCCATGTGGCTGATGGTCTTCGGCGGCATCGCGCTGATCGTGATGGGCGTCGCCTCCATCGTGCGCGCCTTCAGCTTCGGCCGCACGCCGAAGAGCAAGTAAGCGGAACGAGGATGCCGATGGCGTCCATATGTTGGGCGCGCGAAGTAAGGTAGCAAGCATGATCGAACTGAAGACACCATCGGAAATCGAAGCGATGAAGCCCGCCGGCCGTTTCGTGGCCGGCATCCTGACCGACCTGAAGGCCATGACCAAGGTCGGCACCAATCTGCTGGAGATCGACGACTTCGTGCGTCGCCGCATCGAAAGCCGCAAGGGCGCGGAATCCTGCTACGTGGATTACGCCCCCGACTTCGGCACCGGTCCGTTCGCCCACTACATCTGCACCTCCGTCAACGACGCGGTGCTGCACGGCGTGCCGTACGACTACGCGCTGAAGGACGGCGACCTGCTGAGCCTTGACCTGGCGATTAGCGTGGACGGTTGGGTGGCGGACTCCGCCATCAGCTTCGTGGTCGGCGAGAAGAAGGACCCGGAGGACCTGCGTCTGATCAAGTGCACCGAGGAGGCGCTCGCCGCCGCCATCGACGCCGCCCAGTCCGGCAACCGCCTGGGTGACGTGTCCTGCGCCGTCGGCGATGTGGCCCGCTCCTACGGCTACCCGATCAACCTGGAGTTCGGCGGCCACGGCGTCGGCCACATCATGCACGGCGACCCGCATGTGCCCAACGACGGCAAGGCCCACCACGGCTACAAGCTGCGTCCGGGCTTGGTCATCGCCATCGAACCGTGGTTCCTCAAGACCACCGACGAGATCTACCAGGATCCCAAGGACGGCTGGACCCTCAAGTCCTCCGACGGCTCGCGCGGCGCGCACAGCGAGCACACGATCGCCATCACCGACAACGGCCCGATCATCCTGACCGCCCGCGACGAGTGACGGCTGCCGGGCGCCGCCGCATACGGCTGGGCGCTCGGAGGGTGGCCATCTGGCAAGACAACCCGAGCCGGGGCGTGCTCACGTTTGTTACGATGAGCGCGCCCCGGCTTTCGTATACGCCGGCGCGGGGCATGACGGCGACCAGCCAAACGGTGTGATAACGGAACAGGAATCGGGTCTGTCGGCGGCAGGATGCCGTTTGTGGGCCGGATACAGTCGTGGAAAGGCGCACACATATGGCAACAGCACAACTCAACGTGGATTCGGCCAGCTTTACCCTGCCGGTGGTCAAGGCCACCTCGGGCCCGGACGGCATTGTGGTGTCGCGGTTGCGCAACGACGGCTGGGTCACGCTTGACCCGGGATTCCTGACCACGGCGCAGTGTGAGTCGAAGATCACGTTCATCGACGGGCACAATTCGATCCTGCGGTACCGCGGGTATCCGATCGAGCAGCTGTGCGAGCAGTCGGATTTCCTGGAGGTCGCGTGGCTGCTGGAGAAGGGGGAGCTGCCGAGCCGCGAGGAGTATGACCGGTTCTGCACGAAGATCAACCACCGGACGATGGTCGGTGAGGACTTCCGCACGTTCATGGGCTCGTTCCCGCGTTCCTCGCACCCGATGAGCGTGCTCGCCTCGGCGATCAACGCGCTGGCCACCTTCCACCCCGAGACCTGCACCATCGACGATCCCGAACAGCTGGATGAGGCCGCGGTCAATATCATGGCCAAGGCGCGCACGATCGTCAGCTATATCTTCCGGCGTAGGCATGACGAGCCGATGCTGTACCCGGATTATGCGCGCGGTTATGTGGACGATTTCCTGCGCATGTGTTTCGCCGTGCCGTATGAGCCGTTCGAATCCGATCCGCTGTATGTGCATGCGCTCGGCCGTCTGCTGATCATCCACGCGGATCATGAGCAGAACTGTTCGACATCGGTGGTGCGCATCGCCGGTTCCGCGCAGGCGAACCTGTATTCGGCGGTGGCCGCCGGCATCAACGCGCTGTCCGGTCCGTTGCATGGCGGTGCGAACGAGGCGGTGCTGCGTCAGCTGGAGGCGATCCGCGATTCCGGCAAGACCGTCCGCGAGTTTGTGGAATGGGCCAAGGACAGCGGCCACCGTATCTCCGGTCTCGGGCATCGTGTCTACAAGTCGTACGATCCGCGTGCGGCGATTGCCCGCGGTTATCTGGAGAAGATCCTGGAGCGTGAGGATACGCTGGATCTGCCGGCTGGGGAGCGCGCGTTGTTCGAGATCGCGACCGAGCTGGAGGATATCGCCTCGCACGACGAGTATTTCGTCTCCCGGCACCTGTACCCGAACGTCGATTTCTACACCGGCCTGATCTATCGGGCGATCGGCTTCGATTCGGCGATGTTCACGACGTTGTTCGCGTTGGGGCGTATCCCGGGGTGGATCGCCCAGTACCGGGAGATGCTCGCCGATCCGAAAACCAGGATCGGCCGCCCGCGTCAGGTGTATACCGGTCACGCGCAACGCGACTATGTGCCGTTCGATCAGCGGTGAGCATCGGGTTACATCTTGACGACACGCCGGTGAACTTCGATTCCGCATCCGTTTTCCGCGCGGAAACCACGATATTCTGGTAGTGGAAACGGCTTTGAAGCCCTACTTCGACACGCCGAAGGAACCGTGGAATATCAACGGTTCCTCAGGTTTTCGTGTCCTTCGATTTGCATGAACGGACGCATCGGGGTAAATTCATATCTCGCTGCTCAGCACGGCGGCCTCCTCTCCGAGAGATGAGGAAGTCTGCTGGTGCGGTGGTGGTTTGAGAACTCAAGAGCGTGTTTGTACTACTTTGTAGAGTCATTT